>VMHT01158492.1_pt1 | contig 30824 bp, 27 predicted proteins | sample 4693611 | NCBI WGS metagenome assembly VMHT01 (sample SAMN12280063, study PRJNA550983) | marine metagenome | isolation source: seawater sampled from same location over 5 years 0.02-0.2 micron viral filtrate | place: USA: collected off the coast of southern California halfway between the port... ... | reverse complement strand
CATATAAAATTTGGTTTATTTACTGGCGATATAAAAACAAATCCCGAGGCGGATGTATTGATAATGACGACAGAAATATTAATGAACCGTTTATTTCAATATCAGCAAATGCAAGAAATGCCGTCACAAATGGACTTTCAAATCAACATAGAAAATGAACTCGCTTGTGTTGTATTTGACGAAGTGCATTACATAAATGACGCACATAGAGGACAAAATTGGGAAAAGACGATATTAATGCTCCCTCATCATGTTCAAATGGTAATGTTATCTGCAACTATAGATGGTCCAGAGAAGTTTGCAAAGTGGTGCGAGCGTGATGGAAATAAGGAAGTCTATCTATGTTCTACAAATCATCGTATAGTGCCTTTAACACATTATGGTTTTCTTACCACTACAGAGGCAATTTATAAAAATATCCGCGACGATGCTTTGAAGCAGGAAATAAAAGGTAATATGAACAAACTAATATTGCTTCAAGACCATAATAATGAATATAATGAACAAGGAAGATTAACAATAAAGAAGTATCAAGGTCTCTTACAAGAAAAGAAGGTGTTTATGAAACGTCAACACGTATTAAATCAATTATCTAAGTTTTTAAGAGACAATGATATGTTACCGTGTATTGTATTTGTATTTTCAAGAAAACAAGTAGAACGATGTGCGGAAGAAGTGACAATTCCGTTATTAGAAGACGATAGTAAGGTTCCATATATTGTAAAGAAAGAGTGTGACCAAATATTGATGAAATTGCCAAATTATAAAGAATATATGAATCTTCCGGAATATCATCAGCTAGTATCCTTATTAGAAAAAGGAATAGGAATCCATCATTCGGGAATGATTCCAGTTTTGCGCGAAATAGTGGAACTAATGATTTCTAAGAAGTATATTAAAATGTTATTTGCAACAGAATCATTTGCGATTGGATTGGATTGTCCGATAAAAACAGCTGTATTCAGTAGCGTGACAAAATACGACGGTAACGAAGACCGGTATTTATTACCACATGAATATACACAAATGGCCGGACGTGCTGGAAGAAGAGGAATAGATAAATTAGGATATGTAGTGCATTGTAATAATTTGTTTCCTCTGCTGCATACAAAACAATATGAAACATTAATGTGTGGTGTGCCTCAGAAGTTGGTGTCAAAATACAAAATATCATATAATCTTATTTTTAATTTATTGCAAAGTGGTAAGACGACAGGTTTATCTCAATTTTCGGATAATTCAATGATATATGATAGTATAAAAGCAAATATAGGAACAAAACAGAAAGAAATAGATGATGTTAAAGAGGCATATCTTAAAGCATCACACCAACAACAATTATTACGCACTCCAAAAGAAGCGTGTGAAGAATATTTGGATCTGGAAACAAAGCTACCATATATGAAAAATAAACAACGAAAAGCAGGTGAACGTAAGAAGGCGCAACTATTGGATGAAAATAAATTTTTAAATAATGATTTGGAACATGTAAGAATTTTCAACAAAATTGCAAATCAAATGCAATTATTGAAACAACAGCAAGAACATTTACAAGGATTTATACATCAACAAACAGCGAAGGTGTGTGAAATATTGAAACAAACTGGATTCATTGATTTTGATGCTGAAGTAAATGGATATAAAATGACACAAAAAGGGCAAATAAGTAGCTATATAGCAGAAGTCCATCCACTAATATTAGGAGAAATAATTCAAGAAACAATATTTTTTAAGGACCAAACAACCAATGATTTAATAGAGTATCTGAGTATATTTTGTGACGTAAAAGTGAAGGAAGATTATAAACAATACAGTCCTCCAGGAAATCATTTAATAAGAATAACTATGGATAAATATAATTATTATGATGTAACCGAATCTAATTTTGAATGTGTTACAGGAATGGATTATAAGAATGTATTATGTTACGATTTGTATGATTATATAGGACGTTGGATACATTGTTCAAGCGAAGAAGAATGTAAAGAGGTAATTCAAGATTTATATGAACAGAAGGAAGTAAGTTTGGGCGATTTTAATAAAGCGTTATTAAAAATAAGCAATATAGCACGTGAAATAGCAACAATGGCGAAAGATATGCAACACATCGAATTAGAAAGCAAATTAAGTGAAGTAGATAGTAGAATATTGAAATATGTAGCGACTGCTCAATCTTTATATGTATAAAACATATCAAACATATAAAACATATCAAGACATATCAACACAATTACATAAAAAATTGATTAATATTTTCCATTTATTATGAATGTAAATAATAAATGGAATCAAGTGAAGATGAATATTTATCAGACAGTTCATATGATAGTGACGAAGCTGATATTATAGATAACATATATGAAGAAGATGAAGAATATTGGGCAGAGCCAATTGAAACAGAAAGCTATGTATTAGGACTGTCAACAAAGTACTACCATAATAATGATTATGATTACATTTTACTTAATAAAGTAAGTGCAACTACATTTTTCAAATACTTGTATGAAGATATATTGTGTTTTCTGCGATTTTATTCAATTATGCGACCGACACGAGTAAATGTTGATATAATAAAATTACAATTCATAAAAGATAGTAATGAACAAGTAACGTATCAGTGTGTTTTGAAGACACATTATATAAGATTGATTCAAAGAAAATGGAAAAATATAATGAAGCAGCGAAAAGAATTGCAAAAGAAGCGTGTGCGACCTCAATATTTATTAGAAAGAAGTATATTTGGTAAATGGAAATCGGAAGAAGTATCTATTGTTCCAAGTTTATATGGAATGATGAATGGTATTGTTTAGTTTTTTTCACGACATTAGTATATAACAATGTATAATAATGGATTTTTATTTGGCTTCATAGATAATGCCATAGTGGCAATATTTGCTCTTATTGGTATAGAATTAGAACAATATTATCAAGGAATGGGTGCATATGGTGCTTTATATGGTGCTATGATAGGACATACTATTTCTGATATGGTAGCAGGATATATGGATTTTGGAGCAAGAGTAGCTTTGAATATGGGGTTAGGTTGTATAGCAGTCATTTTTATCGTAAAAATCTACTTAAGCTTTGTGTAATTACTTTGACATAAAATATAAAGGTAAAATCCTATTATAAGATAATGCATATATTAATATTATTATTTGAATTATCAGTATGTTTAGGCTATGTTCATATTTTCCGTAGTTACATACGGTCATTGAAAGAAAACAATCCTATGAAGAACCTTCAAGATTTAACAAATCAAGAAATGTTTGATCTACAATGGTATGTAGTAGCACAAAGCGACGAAGTAAAGACAAATAGACCAACAAAAGTAACAATATGGAATAATAATTATGTGATTTGGAAAAATCGACAAGGAGAATTTATTGCATTAGATGATGTATGTCCTCATAAAGGTGCATCATTATCGGGCGGAAAAATTAAAAATGGAAATGTTATGTGTCCTTATCATGGTTATGAATTTGATAAGGACGGTGCATTAAAAAAAGTGCCTGGATTATGCTATCGGCCATCAGCATTATACGATGTTTCCAAGTATCCGATAATAGAAAAACACGGATGGGTATATATGAATACCTATTCTGGTGATAAGAATGATTACAAAAGGACAAATTTATCTGAAATAGAAACGAATCAACAAATCCTTGAAAACAATATTTATGCGGAGGATGATGCGAAAAACAACACCAATGTAGTCTATCAAAATATGGACTATGACTGTTATTCAAGAATATTAAGTGAAAATTCATTAGATGTTATGCATATAGGATTTGTACATTCATTTGGAAATGCCAAAAATCCAAGCCCTACATATGAGGTTCCGCCGAAAATGATAGGTCCAAATCATTTTAAGACGACGTATAATTATATATCAGGAGAAGAATCATTAGCAAAAAAGTTATTTGACGTAGAGCATTTAAAAATAGAGAATGAGTTTATATTGCCTCATACAACCATTGCTCGTGTGTTTTTTGGAGACTATGTAAGCACAGTTGTGACATTTGCTACACCAATAAATAATGATAAATCAAAATTGTTTGTAAAGACATATCGTAATTTTTGGCAAAATCCTGTAGGAGACTATTTAGTAAAATATTTAATGCATCAAACAATGTTACAAGATAAAGGGGTTGTAGAACATATTGATTCAAGATATAAGGATGGTCAATTCAACATGAAATATGACAAACTACAAAATACATATAAAACACTATACAAAAAATGGATAAATGATTTGTAAAAAATTGAATTAAGTTATTGAATATATTTCCTATTAAACACAAGAAATATATTAAACTATATAATATGATAACGTACACAAGATATTTGTATAATCTTGATGACGTAAAAATGTCATTTATTATCAGCCTTTTAAATAAAGATTTACAACAGTCCTATTTTTGGGCTTTTGAAATGTATTATTCAGGCTATGAAGATAGGATCTTACAAATATGTTTATGTTTATACACGAATACATATGTATATCGCAAAGCAGTCTATGAAAAGTTAGTAGGAGAATATAACCAATGGAAATTACTGAATGACCCATTACATTTGGCAAATATAGTAAAAAACTTAGTATATCAAAGCATCAGTATATCACGATTTATAAAAACATTTTTAAAATATAAAAAAGTAAAAGACCAACCGCGTAGTAAAGCTCCAAGTGTAAAGTTCTTGTATGCATCTAATGATGAAATAAAAGATTATGAAACGGTTGCTTCTATAGAAGGACATAATTATAAATTATTAAAATTTGTGGCAAAATATGAAGTTCGCAGAGAATTTGATGAAATGTTCAAGTCATCCCATAATAGTATAGATGAATTAAGAAATAATTGGTTATATCATGCAAGCCATTGTCCTTTGTGGCAAGATAGAATTGAACAATGTGGAGGTACGATTAATCACAAACAACGACAAGTATATTTTATGGATTCTAATTCAGAGGAGGTGTTTTATAATATGTATGACTTTGAACCAGATGAACAAAGTCCAAATATACAAAATACTCTTGTAGGAAATCAAAGTGGTAATAAATTAGATATACGTTATTTGTGTGAATTTTATGGAGGAATATTAGGTTAGGTCGATTTGTTCTTCTAATACACTTTCTTCTTTTACATTGGTTTCATTTGTTTCATTGGTAGCATCAACCTGATTATTCTGTACATTGTTTTTTATTTCATATTTTTTAAGTTCGTTAGGTGTTTCGTAAACGTTATATTGTTGCATCCAATAAATAGCTTGTTTGTGTGTATTAGATATTCCACTTACAAAAGAATGAAATGAATAATCAATGCAAATATTAGAATCTTGCAAAAATTTCATAGAATATACACAATTTGCTGGAATGTATACAATATGTCCGTTTTCAACAATGCATGATTCTCCAATATCAGAAATATCTTGTTCAATGCAGAATTCATATTTAACAAAATCTGATTTTATTTTATTTTTGGGTGTTTTGTTATATGATGCAAAGGTTATTTCAATAGAACCTTGAGAAATATATAAAAATTTTCTGTAATAATTATGAATATATGATTTTGTTGTAGCGTTTTGTGAACCACAAATTATATTATGTCCAGCAAAAAAGGATGTTGGTGGTTGAATATCAAAATAAGACTCGTTGATAGAAGAAATAAAGTTTTGTGTAGAAAATACAGGTGTAGTTTGTGATTTTAAATAAGCGGGTAAATCCTGTAATTCAACACTATCATTATTCGTTATTTTTTGAATAATGATTGTATTATTGGTTTCTTCAATAGGGTCCATATAGAATTCAAATACAGCGGGCTGATTTAATTCACAATTAGTTTGTAAACTATGATTATTTACATATTCAAGTTCATATATTTGTGATATATCGTAGTAACTATTTTGTCTGTAGAAATTGATGTATATAACAAAAATTATAACAAATAAGAAAAAATGTAATATATAATTCATATACAATACATTTGTAATATAAGTAAATTTGCTAAACGAATAATTAGTTATTATCAATTTGTGGTGCTAAAAAGAACGATATGGAATTTTCTAACTTGTGTTCAGTTTCATCAAGATAATATACGATTTGCATAGGAAAATTCTCAATAAAACGAAGTTCTACATCTTTTGAGACTTTGCTAAATTGTGAAATATTTGCCAAGTAGTGAAGTGTAAAATTAAGATTTAATTCGAGGTCAGGTACAATTTCAAATTCGTGTAAATCATTAATATCAATATTTACTTCCATTTCTCCAATATCTTGACTTTTTGAACCAAGTTTAATGGCATTTTCATCACATTTTATAGAAAGACAATCGCCAAACATTCGCAATTGATTTATGATATTTTGGAAATTGGCAGATGGCATTGAAAATTGAGCATTGCTTTCTTGTTCCTCAATTCCTAAAAGAGAAGATTCAAGGTCTACTAATGGAATAGTGAAATCTTTGTTATAAACGTTTTTATCTTCACTTGTAAATGAAATTTCTAATTTATCTGCATCAGTAGTAGAATGCATAAAATGTAAAATATGTCCTTTTTCACGAACACTTAGTAATTTTGATAAAATAGCAGTATTGATTCCAATATTAATGTTTGATTCAACTTTATATTCGTTGAACCAATCCTTTTGTATTTTCACTTCAAATAACATAACGTTTGCTGAATCCATAGATTGGACAAACACATGGTCAGATTCACATACAAAATTGATGGTTTCTGTGAAAACTCGGATATTCTGAAATAAGAATGCGAATTGAGATGCTTTAGTTTGGTCAGAAATAGTAAACTCCATGATAATAGATGTATATAATAACATGTACATATCTATCTTTAATTCAATTTTTAAGAAAATGTTGGAAGTTCTTCTTCGGTGTTAATATTATTTTGTTTATTAATGTTCTCGATATCATCTAACAATAGTGAATGTTCTGAATTATCGAATGTATCGTTTGTTATACTTTCATTAATATTTTCAAGAGGTTTTGATTCAATATCAGAGAGAACCTGTATACGTTCATTATGAAGGTCTTTGTTAATTTCCATACTAAATGATTGAACCTTGATGATAACATCTTTCATATTTGCAATTTCTTCGGCTAATAATGTAAATCTTGTTTCGTATTCATCAATCACTTCATTCAAGCGTGATTCCATTGTACTTAAGCGTGAATCAACACTTTTCACGAATTCTTGCATAGTTTGGGGTTTATTATTTGGTTGGTTTGATTGTATTGATTGTATTGATTGTGTTGATTGTGCGGATTGTTGAGTAGGTGAAGGAACATTATTTGTTTGTTTTTGATTGTTGTTATTAGAATTTTGATCCTGATTAAATGCTCTTCTACGTTTTGCGGCAGCTATTGCACTTGACATATAAAGACTGTTATGATTAGAATATTAAAATACAGACGCAAAGAATATGCTAAATGGTGATATTTGATAATTATAAGTTTACCGACACTATTCAAGACGAAGTTAAGCCCTCATCGTCGCTTTAATTTGGGGATGATGTTGGTAATCATGAATTTTAAAATCGTCAATAATATAATCATTAATGTTTTCTCTCTTGTTTAAGATTTCTACTGTAGGAAATGGATATGGTGTTTTAGAAATTTGCTCTGTAACTTGTTCAAAGTGGTCGTCATATATATGACAATTACCACAATATAAAATAAATTCATAAGGCTCTAAATCACAATGTTTTGCAATTAAGTGTGTAAGGAAAGCATAAGATGCTATATTGAATGGTTCTCCTAAAAATATATCCTGCGATCTGGCAAATAGACAACAACTTAACTTATTACCATCAACCACATTAAATTGAAATAAAACATGACAAGGGGGTAAACATCCTCCGTCTAATTGTTCTACATTCCATGCACTAATTACCATTCTTCGTGAGCTTCGTTGAGCAGGGTCTTTCAAAGTATCTATTACCTGTTGTAACTGGTCTATACCCTGTCCTGTATAATCAGCATCACAACCCTTATATTCTGCATTATAAAACCTCCATGAGTATCCATAGAGGCTGCCTACGTCTCCTTCTTCATAATGCTGTAAGCCTCTTGAATCTAAAAATTCACGGGTAGTATTCGCATCCCAAATATGAACTCCAACATCGTTGAGTCGCTTATTTGAAGTATCTCCTCTAATAAACCATAATAGCTCTTTAAGGCAAGTTTTCCAAGCAGTTTTTTTAGTGGTAAGAATAGGAATTTTTCCATTCTCAAGAGAGAAATGCATTGCTGAACCAATAGCAGTCTGAACTGCACCATTCCGCCCTTCTTCAAGAGTGCCGTCTTGCATCAAATCCTGAAGCAAATTCAGATATTGATATTCTTCGTGATAATCATTATTCTTATCACGGTTCTTATATTTGTTGATTTCCACAACGTTTTTTAACATTATATATACTTATAATTTTGTAAAATCGTAAAAAGAACGAACTAAACAATATCCATTATCGGCATAGAGTTTAGCGAGTATTGGTTGAAGATTTCTTTTCTAATGAGAACATATATAATGGAAGAACTAAAAGAAATAGAATCTGAAGAAAAGAAAACATTCTTAAAACACGTATTTTCAGGAAAAGATGAAGATAATGCAGAATTTATTAATGCTATACAATATGCTTTAATGGGTATGATTCCAATTATTGGTTTAAATAAAATAGTCCAAAATTATATTCCAGATGTAGAAGCAGATAAAGGAAATGTAGAATTAATGTTAGAAATAATGATACAAATTGCTGTAATGTTTGGTGGAATAATCTTAATTCATCGTATGATCACATATTTCCCAACTTATTCAGGATATAAATATGATACGTTCTCAGCCACTACTATAATTTTAGCATTTTTAGTAATTGTATTGAGTGTTCAAACAAAAATGGGATTAAAAGCAAACATCTTATACGAACGTGTATTAGAATTTTGGAATGGAGAACCGAGAGAAAATATGGAAACCAAAAACAATAAAAAACGCGTAAATTTTTCAAATCAACAAGAACCAATGACTCAATTGGAACAAGAAATGATTATGTCAGGACCACCAGCACCAGTTGCCACTAATCCACCATCTAATCAACCTGATTTAAGAGAAGTTCCAGATTTTGGAATGAGTTCAGGTCCAGTTGCTGCAAATATGTTAGTAGGAGGAGGGTCTTCATTGTTTTAATAAAACAATATAAATAAAACAATTTGATACAATGTATATGAAATTGTTAGTTCAGAGTAATGATGACATCTTACATTTTGATTGTGACTCAAGTGATACAGTAAAAGATTTAAAAATGGAAATAGAGAATAGTGAATTTATACCATTTGGATTAATAAACTTAACAAAAGGTAGTACAGAATTATGGAATCACCGAACATTATCCGATGTACTTGAAGATGGTGATGAATTAGTTTTTAGATTATCCTTATGTGGTGGAATGCGTCAAAAATGGAGAAAGAAACGAATGAGACGTATGAAACGCCATAGACGTAAAATGAGAAATCGTAGTAAATAAGTTAATGATCAACTTTCTTCATAGAAATACACTTAAAAGTTTTGTTTCGTTTTTGGTGTGATTTACATTTGGCATTACAACGTTTTGTCCTTGGGTTGCGTTGTTGTGAAGAGTTGCATTTTTTAATACAAGTTCCAGTAAGTGGAAAGTATACGTGTTCTTTATCACAGAATTGAGCATATTGTTTAAATGTTTCATTAGTTACTTTTGTATATGAGTTATATCCTTGAATAACTTTATTGGTATCTATTGGACTTGTTTTTATATTATTGGACCTAATTTTGTGACGAAATAATATTTTTTCATACTTGATAATAGTATCTTCAATTGTTAAATGTTTGAATACATTGCAATTTATTAGTTTGCTGGAAAGTTTAGTAATATCATTTATGATAGTTTTATCAAGGTTAATGCTTTCTTGTTCACAAATAACACATAATGTGTATAAGGTCAATCCAATATTGTATAAATCAATGCAAGGAATAGCCTTTTCAAGAAACTTATCGTGACTATTGTTTGGTATATCTAAGATAAGTTTATGTAAACTTGCTAAAAATTTATTAAATATAATTGGTTTTAGATTAAGTAAATGCGATGTGAATAAAAAATTATCATTATTCATATAACGTTTAATAGTAAGTGTGCTAATATCAGAAGCATTATTACTGTTAATCATAGAATATTTGTTAATATTCATAAATTTACTAATCGGGCTAACTGACCACCATACATCATTTAATGAATAAACATTATTTTTACTTTCCTTGATAATGGTTTTATATTCTCGCATTAATCCAAAATCAATCATTTTCATATTATTATCTTTGTATACAATGTTTCCATTTTTGATGTCTCTGTGTGATAATTTATGCTGTGTAAAGTATTGAACACTTTTTAAAATTTGCATAAAATCATTAAGTAAAGAATGGATTAATTGTTTTTGTTGTTTTTCATCTTGAGATGATATATATTTCAATGTAGAATCTAAATCAGGTCCTCCATCTTTCATTATTAGTAATTTTTGACTTGATAAGTTTTCAATAAAGTCATTACTCTTTTTACAATCAGAAATTTCAGTTTTGTTTGCATTGGTTTGAGCTGGTTTACATGTTTCAGGCATCCCCAAATAATGTTTAGTAAGTTTATCATTTTTTTGAAGAAGCTTATACTCTTTTAATTCTTTTTCTGCATCTTCAGCAGTCATTAATTTAGATATCTTGTCATCATCGATATTTATTTTCTTTCTACTGCATTTGAGTGATGGTTTATGTACACAACCAAACGTTCCTTGACCAATTACAGGCATATATAATAATGCATATATTATTATGTATAAACAAATGAATAAGAATATTATGATGTATTAGACTGGAAATCAACACTACTTATTAATTCCATTTGTCGTAATGACTTTTCAATTGTATTTTGCTTGCTAATATTTGAGAATAGATAATCAGTGTTTGGACTATGTTCGTTTTTCTTGATCTGTTTATAAAGCATATTTATATTGTTAATAACATTTTGAATAGCTTGTTTATTTTGAAAAACATCGGTATTTCTTTGTATATTTTCGGTAAGAAGAGTTACACCAAAATACAATAAAAAACGACGTTTTTTACATGATGCGGTAGTATACTTGATACAAAAAATATCAAGAAGAGCATCTAAAATGTTCTCTACAAATTTATCTTTTCTGTTTGATGCAATATGATAAAAACTATCCCATATGATCCAAACAATATCACTTCTAAATTTATCAGTAACATTATAATTACGAAGTTCACAAGTTGGTTTTTGCTTTTTCTTTCTACATAATAGGTCAAATTCAAGTAACCATTCGATCCAGTAAGACGCACGTCTGCAATCATTATTTTGAAGATTGAAAATGAATTCATTTAATGGAATTAAAAGCTCCTTTGGGTCCTTTTTTTGAAATATAGGTTGAATAAGATCCGTAGTAGTAGCTACCAAATGCTCTTGCATATTTGTAATATCAAATTCTTCTTTGCGGTTGATTTTCACAGGTTCAATTGAGTATTGCTTTTTAGAAAGACATAGTACACAAACAATTTCAGCAAACAATTGTCGTATTTTTAAGGAATTGCGTGTTTGTAATTCATTTACATATTTGGAAGAATGTATTAAATCTTTAAAATATGCAAATCGTTTTTGGAGATAAATGAGTATTTTAGGATTACCAACATGAATATGTTTTCCGAAAAAAAGAAGGACAATTTCCCAGAGTTCCCCATAATGTCCTGAGCAAATATACTCTGCTGTCCAATAACAGGAAGGTTCGATATTACCTTTTAAAAGATTTTTAATAAGTTCTTTTTTAACGTCTGATTTTTTAAATCCTGAAAATGAAATACCTTGAAAATCTTTAGAACTGCGTATATCATTAATTTCGTAGGGGTCCATACAAAATATTGTCATTTTATTATTCACAAATTATACGAGGAACGACATTGATTGCTTGCAATTCTTGTGATAACAATTTATACGAATATGGAACATTTACTTTTGCGAAGTCATTGATATTACCACATGTCTTACATAAATGGATTTTTACATCATTATTTACATACATTTTGTTGGCAGTTCCATCATTGTAACAAGCATTCATTCCGCATTTTTTACAAACAAAGACGCTATATTTATCACTAACGTCATATAATCTATCTTTACAAAATCGAGTCATACCGTGAGCTATCATAACATCCCTTTCCATTTCTCCGATACGGAAACCACCATCTCTACTACGACCTTCAGCAGGTTGTCTTGTCAAATTCACCATAGGACCAATTGATCTACTGTGTTGTTTATCATTTACCATATGTTTTAATCTTTGGTAAAATACAGGACCAATGAATATATTTGTTTCAAGTTGTTCACCAGTCATACCGTTATACAAAACTTCATTACCATAACTCTCGTATCCATTTTGTTGTAGTTGTTCACATATTGTTTTCACATCCAGTTCACTAAAGCTTGTTCCATCACCAAACATTCCAAGTTCAAGAAGAACTTTACCAAGAAGAGTTTCTTTTAATTGTCCAATAGTCATACGAGAAGGAATTGCGTGCGGATTGATAATAACATCTGGCTTTATACCATTTTTAGAGAATGGCATGTCGCATTCCGGAATTATATTACCAATAGTACCTTTTTGTCCATGACGACTGGACATTTTATCTCCATAAACAGGTTTTCTGGTAGTTCTTATACGTACCTTGGCAAAATCATATCCATCGCCATTCCTCCCAGTATAATTTTTATCAATATAACATTCTTCTTGTGTTTTTATTGTTTTACTTTGGTCTTCGTATTTTACTGTTTTTGTAGGGTCGTTACGATTTTCTTTAATAGGAATAACTTTTGATATAATAACATCACGATTTTCAAGCATTGTATTTTCTGGTATAAAACCGTGTTCATTTAACTTGTCGTAATTACCATATTTGATGTTTTTTGTCTTACTGCGGTCTGGTTTACAACGAATAATTTCATCGCGAATAATATTTTTATCTTCATCTTTTTCAGTATGGTATATAGTAGCAAGGAATAACCCTCTATCAATAGAACCCTTGTTGATTAAAACAGAATCTTCCTGATTGTAACCAGTGTGTGTCATAATAGCAACATGAATTTGAGTTCCTGAAGGAATATTATCAAGATGAATGAAGTCCATAATACGAGTTTCTACAAGAGGTCTACTTGGGTAATTGAGAATATAGCTGGTTTTATCCATTCGTTTATCAAAATTACTTGCATAAATACCGATTGCTTGTTTTCCCATAGCACATTGATATGTGTTTCTGGGAGCTTGATTATGTTCAGGAAATGGAACACAAGAGGCAAGAACGCCGAAAATAGTACTTGGATGTATTTCACAATGAGTATATTTAAATTTAAGATTTTGAAAGAATGTTTGTTTAGATTTCATTGCAATCATTGAATGATTTTGTTCTTCTGGATCGATATATTCCATAACAGATTCGTCAATTTTGCAATTAGTTAAAAGGTCATTCCATAATAACTCTTGTTTTTGTAATTTACTAATTATGTCTTGAGTGATAATAACTTTATTATTTTTAACTCGATATAAAGGTCGTGTGAGCCGACCTCCATCATTACAAATTTTGATTTCCTTTTTGTTATAATCAAATATGATAGACACGTAAATGTTAATAATACCTTTGTACTTTTTATTTTTAATGTCTTCGTGCAACTCTAATGGTTCCTTACAAATACCAATCCACGCACCATTAATAAATACTTTAACATATTTGTCAAGGTCAATAAATGTAGTGTCTTCAAAATTGGTAATAAATGGTTTTACATATAAATAAAGACTTTCACTTGAAGTAGGAATGGTAATATGACATAAGTAACTGATATTTTTTACAACACCTACCGATTGACCTTCTGGAGTTTCTACAGGGCATAAGAATCCCCACGTGGTATTGTGTAATTTACGTGGAGCAATAAGTTCCCCACTTTTCTCAAGAGGGGTATTAACACGTCGCAAATGACTTATACTGGAAGGGTATGTAAGCCGATTCAATACCTGAGCCACACCAACTTTGCTACTATTTGATTGTTTAATACTAAAATCACCTGTAGATAATGCCCGATTAATACCATTTTCTATAGTAGTAGATTTGATAATTTTATAAATATTTGTCATACTAATTATATTTTCATAATCGTCACGAGACCTCCAACTTCCATTATTGATTTCTTTAGTGATTTGTTTTTGCATTTCTTTGACAAGTTTATTGAAGTAGTTTCTAAATAGGTTGTTAAGTAATGTACCAGTAAGTTCAATACGTTTATTTAAATACGAATCACGGTCATCGCCAGGTATTCTGCCAAGACTTCTTAAAATTAATTTTTTAGTCATATAACCAAGCAAGAACAGTTTTTGTTCATTGGTTCTACAATGTGGGAAAATATCATTTGTAATAATCTCTTTGGTAAATTCAACTTTACGTGCTTCTGCAATTTCTATATTTGTATTATTAGAAGCAGTGTATAAAACTAAAGACATAATGTGTTTGAATGCATCATCTTGATTCATAATATGATTAGATTCAACTATAGATGCTTGTAGACACGCAAGTACGTCTTCATTATTTTTAATGTTAAGAACTATATATTTACAAATATCTCTGTCAGTAGTAACTCCCATTGCACGAAATAACGTAAATAATTCAATAGGCTGTTTAATTCTTGGTATATTTACAAATATTGGATTTCCGAATCCGTTATTGCGACTGGAAATCATAATCTCAAATTGTTTTGGAGAAATACATTTAAAGTCGGGAACAGATTTTATCTCTGCAGAATAAGACCATTTAGATGTATTTTTATTATTAAAACAGTAGATTCGATTTTCTGCAACACGTTCTTGGGCTAAAACAGTTTTTTCAGAACCCTTAATAATAAAGTAACCACCACAGTCCATAAAGCACTCTCCAGTTAAGTTCGGATGAATAAATTTATTTTGTGTTAAAATACAACAAGACGACTTCACCATTATAGGTATACGTCCAATATTAATTTTTGGTAATATTTTTTCTATAATTTTTGGTGTATCCATTTGTTCATCATCATATACAGTATATTTTATATGTAAATCAACATTCATGATGGACGCATATGTAAAATTACGAAGTTTTGCTTCTTGTGGAAACATTGTTTTAGTAGCGCCATTATTTTCATGAATTTGAGGAGGTAAAATACGAAAGTTTTTAAAATTAATTTGAATATCAATAATGTACTTATCTTTTTCAGGAATATAATCGTTTTCAGAATGGATTGTAACAGGATTAAACATATCAATTGTATGTTCTATTTGATGATTGATAAAATGATTATATGATTCTAATTGATGACGAACAAGGCGTTGAAGATGTTGACCTTGAAAATATGATTCAATAACCTTGTATGGTTCTTCAATATAATTACCGAGATGAGATAGTAATTGGTTAACATCAGTATCCATTTTATCTTTTTTTAGCTGTGTTTGAAATTCTTGTTCAATGACTGATTTGATAGTAGATTCCATTGATGAAAATGCTTGTGTATTCTGTGACACGAATTCCATATTTATAGTATAATATACTCTTTAATACGTTAAATTGCAATCAATTTTTTGTAATAATTTAGGAAAGAATTTAAACATAATTATATGCAAATATCAATATGGAGAAACTATCCTTTATAGAATTTTTAGATAGTTTTAAAAGCAAACAAGAAGTATTGAATTATGAATATTTAAAATTTATTCAAAATGTAAATGCAGATTTCTATAGCAATAATTATAGTAATCCACAAATGATAGGATATTGCCCATCAATACAGGAAACAAATAAATATAATCAATGGATGAAAAAAAATCAAGTTGAATTAAAAATCGAAGATGACCGACCTGAAAAGTTTATTAACGCTAATATAAATACTATTTTAGATCTTATCAAATTAATAGATAATAACCATTATGATGATGATTACAAATATAATCTTGATTTACAATCATTACATAAGATAAAGCAAGAATTAGAATCATTAAATAATATGGTAGGCTTAGAAACCATAAAAACAAGCATTTTAGACCAGTTATTATATTTCTTACAGGGATTACATAATATTGGAAATGGGGATTATAAGCATACAATATTATATGGTCCTCCAGGTACAGGTAAAACCGAAATAGCAAAAATATTAGGACAAATGTATTCAAAAATTGGAATTTTAAAGAATAATTTTTTTAAGAAGGTAACACGAAGTGACCTTATTGCAGGGTATTTAGGTCAAACAGCTATAAAGACAAAAAAGGTAATAGAAGAATGTAAAGGTGGAGTCTTATTTATTGATGAAGTATATTCATTAGGTTCTCAGGTAGATGATGATAATTATTCAAAGGAATGTATTGATACATTATGTGAGGCATTAAGTGATAATAAGGATGATTTAATGGTAATAGTTGCAGGTTATGAAAAAGAAATAAATGAACGATTTTTAAGTAGAAATAGTGGTCTTGAGTCCCGTTTTTTATGGAAATTTGAAATGGATAAATATACAGCACGTGATATGTTCACAATCTTTATAAGAATGATAGTTGCAAATAAATGGAAGTACGCAGAAACAATCACCGAAGAGTGGTTTGAAAAGAATAAAGAATATTTGCCTGCATTTGGTAGAGATATTGAAAAGTTATTTTCGCATTCTAAAGTAGCATATGGACGACGAAGTTACGGTAAAAAAGATATAGAAAAGCAAGTGATTTCATTAGAGGATTTAAATAAAGGATTTGATATATTTAAATCAAATAGAATGAAGAAGAATGATTTATCCAAGTACATTTATCAAACATTGTACTGTTAATTTTAGTTTATTATTTATAATTAAAATAATAATCTAATAAAATGAGCGAAAAAACTATAAATGTAAATCCCGAATTTTTTAATTTTTCTAATGGTGGAACCACACGAAAGAAAAGAGAGAAGCCACAAAATGAAATAAAAGTGAAACCAAAGGTTCCAAAAAAGAATGAAACATTAAAAAAACAATCATTATTAAGGATGATCAGAAAACATCAACAAGATAAATATAAAGATGCTATTACAAAACCTCTAAATAATGTAAGCAATTCATTTGAACAAACAAAAACTTTTTTAAGTTCATTGAATACTCATAATAAGACTATTAAGCAAGAACCTCATACGAATGCCAATGTAGATACTTTACAACAAGAACTTGATGAGATGAAAACAGCTACTGTACCAGTTCATATGCATAGTTCAGAGCCAAATATTAATCAACAGCCAAAATATGGTTGTTTAAAAAATGGTAAACTTCCAACATATAGAATGACTGTGAAAAATATTCCATCACAAATATCGGAACCAAATATACCTCAAAGTGGCCCGTTAGCTTCTCTTAGTGATAGAAGAATGAGTTTATTAGAATCAAGAGCATTAGCAAATGTAAATAATGCACACGTACGACAGAAACAGAAAAAGATTTTTCGTAGAACTTATAATGTAGGAAAATATAAATCAAAACCTCAAATAAGTGTTCTGATATCCAACAAAAAAATACGAACAAATATTACAATGAAATTACAGTACGCGAGACAATTATCTATTGATAAAATTAGAAAAGAATTAATTAAACGAGGATTAATACGTGTAGGAACAATTACTCCAGAAAACGTATTACGGCAAATGTATGAATCTGTTATAATGTTATGTGGAGATATAAAAAACCATAATCCAGATAATTTACTATATAACTATTTCCATAATGATTAAAATAGTATTGGAAATATAGGTATGTGATAAACTGTAAACATCAACATACATAAACCACATATACATAATGACGTAGACGTAGTAGAATAAATATCATTTACAAAGTCATTCGCTTGAATAATCTTATCATCAATTTGCGATATAAGTACCGTACTTGACCTATTGTGGATTTTATCTATTATTTTAATATGTTTTGATGTAATTTTTGCATTTGGATCGTCAATAATAAAGAATTGTCCATAATCGTCTGCCATAAAATACGAATTTGATATGTTTGTTTGATACATATATTAATGATAGATATCTTTCAATTTTATTAGTAAATACATATAGAAAATTATTTACTAATATATTATGACTATTTATGATTTATATTTTGATTTGACTGCAGAAACCAAGCAAAAATATGGGGAACGAAGTATTGTGTTTTTAAAAGTAGGACAGTTTTATGAAATATATGGTTTCAAGCAGGATAATGAATTTAATACTAATATAGAAGATGTTTGTCGTATATGTGGTATTGTAGTTAAGTTACTTAGTCATGTCAATACGAAACAAAAAAATGGAACTATTCATATGGCAGGATTTCCAGAATATGTTTTAGATAAATTTTTGAATTATGTTGTGGAAGAAGATTATACCGTATCGATTTACGACCAAGTAAAAGACGGTAAAAATGTTACCAGAGAACTTTCTCGGGTTTGTTCCAAAGGTACTGTCCTTAACAACATTGAGACAACTAATACAACTAATAATATTGCTTGTCTTTGGTGTGAAGAATATACAAAAGTAGAGAATAGGATTCAAAAGAATTATATCGTTTTCGGTTTATGCGTCGCAAATATCATGAATGGAGATACAAATGTATTCGAATATAGTGAGGAATTTTTGATGAACCCAACATTAGTTGATGAATTAGAACGACAATTGACCATTTATAATCCAAGTGAGTATATTTTTATTTCAAATTTATCAGAAGAACAAGATAAAAAGATGTTACAATATTTGGGTTTAACGAATGGTTTTGTACATATACATAAAACAAGTGAAAAACAAGTAGAAAATTGTTCCAAACCAAAGTATATTCAACATTGTATGAACACCGTCTATGGAGAAGAAGCACATAATATTTGTATGGAATTAAATCAGTATATGATAAGTTCACAAGCATTAGTATATTTAATAGAATTTTTACGATCACATAATCCTCATTTAATTGAAAAAATTAGATTACCATCATTTTCATTTAAGAAGGGTTATGTTTTATTAGCAAACCATACATTAAAACAATTGAATATGATTAAAGATAGTCAATCATCAGGTAAACTAAGTAGTGTAAGTTCATTTTTGAATAATTGTAGAACCAAATCAGGAAAACGTATGTTTCATTATAATTTATTGAATCCGACAAATAATATTGAATGGCTTCAACAGGAATATGAAATGAATACCTTTTATAGAAACAATTATTACCACAAAACAGAAAGAAATATTTTAGACGGTGTTCATGATATGGAATTAATCATAAGACATTGTATTGATGAAAAGTGTCACCCTCAAATGTTTTATAATCTTTATAACTCAATAACAACGTCAAAAACAATTATAGATACTTATAAGGATTGTGACAATATGAATGATTATTTGTTACTGGATATTATTACAAATTTACAAGAAAGTATTGAATATATACATGAAAGAGTTGATATTAAAAAGGCATCTGATATAACTAATATCAGCAATGTTGAACATAATATATTTTGTAAAGGGGTATTTGAACGTCTGGATGAATTATTATTGCAATATGATAACCATAATAGTTATTTTCAATGTTTTTTACAAGCATTGAATGATAGCGTACTTAAATTTGATAAGACTGCGTATTTCAAAGTGAATGAAAAAGAAAAAACAGGAAATACTATTTCTATTACTAAGACCAGATGTGAAAAATTTAAGTCTAAGATACAAGAAATAACTGTCAATGGGAAAACAATCCCTATTAAAGATATTAATTTTGTAAATAATGGTAAATCTATTGAGGTTAACTATCCGAGTCTACAAACATCCATCATAAAAAGTCAACAATATAAAGAAAAGGTAGTGATTTGTTTAAAAGAAAGCTTTTTATTGTTCTCAAAAGAGTTTGTAGAAAATTTTAATATTCTTATTAAGCAACTTACAAATGTTATATCAAAATTGGATGTATTACAGACTCGTATATATAATGCCGAAAAGTATAATTATTGTTTACCAGAAATTTGTGATATTCAAGATGGCATTTCATACATAGATGGAAAAGATATGAGACATTGTTTGATTGAACATTTGCAACAAAATGAAATATATGTACCAAATGATATATGCTTAGGGATGAAGGAAACACAAGGAATGTTACTTTATGGGACAAATGCAGTAGGTAAAACAAGTTTTATAAGAGCAATGGGAATATGTGTATTATTAGCACAATCTGCAAATTATGTACCTTGTTCCGTTTTCCAATATTATCCATATAATGCAATTTTTTCGAGGATATTAGGGAACGATAATATCTTTAAGGGACTTTCTACATTTGCAGTTGAAATGTCAGAGCTACGCGTAATATTAAATAGCAGTGACGAAAAGAGTCTTATACTTGGGGATGAATTATGTTCAGGTACTGAAGTGGAATCAGCGTTAAGTATATTTATGTCGGGATTAGAACATATCCATTCTAAGTTATCAACATATGTTTTTGCAACACATTTTCATGAAATATTAGATTTTAATGAATTAAAAGATATGAATGGATTATTAATTCGTCATATGGAAGTGCAATATGATCCAATACATAAAGAATTGATATACAATAGAAAATTAAAGGAAGGTTCTGGTTCAAAATATTATGGTTTAGAAGTATGTAAATCAATGTATATGAAACCAGAGTTTTTAGAGAGAGCGTATGAACTTCGTTCGCGTTATTTTTGGGAAAATAAATCATTATTGGAATCTCGTGAAAGTCCATACAATTCAGAAAAATTAAAACATATGTGCGAACTATGTGGTCAACAGGCGGATGATATTCATCATATGCTTGAACAAAATAAAGCAAATGATAATGATTATATAGAACATTTCCATAAAAACCACAAAGCAAATTTAATGTCTCTTTGTAAAAACTGTCATAACTTAACTCATAAAAATGACGTACAGTATGTTCGAAAAAAAACTACCAAAGGTTATAAAGTATTTGAAAAATCATCATAATTTAAACATTTATTTATTTTATAAAATTTGAATTGAAAACTTGGTTTTTCCTTTTGAGATGATGCAGATAATAATACTTGGTCTTCATATGTTGGTATATAACTTTGTGAACCGTATCTAAATTTATTTGGTCTATTATAGATAGGTAATATAGGTGGAAGTGAATTATTTTGTAAGTCAAAACGTATTAGATTATATTTGCCATACGTATCTTGAAATAAGCGTTTTTTGTTTTCAATTTCATTTTTTTTAATATCGTATAAATTTCTCAGTTGTGTCATAGTTAAAGTAGAACCTTCATATTGAACATTTTGCGTTGATTCATTTTCTTTAGTAGAATCAAGAATATTATCTGAGTATATGCTAAAAATATTTTCAATTTCTTTTTCTAATTTAATTATTTCTTGTTGTTCATTTTTCATTTTTAATTTGGTATCATTTGTTCGGAATGAATTTAATACTTGATTAATAATATCTTTTTTATTTCCATCACCATCCACATTTTGGTAATGTGTCTGAAGCCGTCTTGAGTCATATGAATCGTCTACTTCTTTCCGTGAAATACCTTGTGATGCTACCATATTTTCTTGAAAATTAATATCTATTTTAAGGAATTTTAAAGTTATTTCAGAAATATTATTCATAATCCAAACAATAGTATCTATTATGTAGTAACCAATATTATATGTTGTATCTGTTATTCGATTTCCTAATATAATTAAAAATACAGAAAATACACAAATAATAGGTATAAATTGTTTTGGAAATAATAATGCAAACAATATCAAAGGTATACTGATAATAACGCATATTAAAATTGTTTTTTTCATAGAAAAGTTTTCCTTTGACCCAATTACAATTCCGATTAATATTGCAAAGGTAAATGCAAATATTACAACAAAGAACATTTTCTGGTTTCCTTCATTTTTTATGAATTGTTTGAAATTAGTATAAGAGCTTTTTGCAATATTCTTTATTTTTGACGTACATAATTCCTTATCATTTTCCATAAAATTGATTTAAATATATAGTATGTATATATATTAAAATAAAATATGATTATTCCTATTAAATGTTTTACTTGTGGCAATGTATTAGCAGACAAATATGAATATTATTTAAGGGAATTAAGGAAAAGAAAGATGAATGATGATATTGCAGTAAATAAAGTAACTTATTTAACAAAAGAGACGACCGGGAAAACTCATGAAGGATATGTTTTAGATGAATTAAAGTTAACAAGTATGTGTTGTAGAAGACATATGTTAACACACGTTGATATAGAATAAAATCTATTATTATTTATATATGAAAGGTGGAAATATGTTAGGACTTCCAAAATCTTCTTATGTGGAATTGAATAAATATGGTAATGATATAGCTCGCCAGTCAACGACGTCTCGTATGATGGGTGGGAAAAAGCGTAGAATGAATGTTAAGACAAATAAATTAAAAATGCGTAGGAAAAAAACGAAGAAAGTAAAAAACCGTAAAAGTAAGACAAAGAAACTCAGGGTAAAAAAAATAAAAGGTGGTAATTTTTTATTGGATTCTAATATTCGATTACCAACTCATTTTGGAACCACAAGTGGAACAAATTTGACATATAACCTTTCACAAAATCAACCAATGTCAGATACTAAAGTTTATAACCATAATATGCAACATAATGTAATGAAAATATAATATCCATACTAATATATAAAATGGCTGTAAGAGGATTGAAAAACTTATGCGCACCTGCACATCTTTATTTAGTATTATCATTAATTGGTTTATTAGTAATAACTTATCAAAATGTCGGAAACGTAAATAAATTATGCATAGGATATTTAGAATGTAATGTTGCAAATACCTGGATATTAATGGCGATCAATATTTTGTATATTTTATTTTGGACTTGGATACTTAACTTAATATGTGATGCTGGGGCATCAATGTTCTCGTGGTTACTTGTATTGTTTCCAATTGTATTATCATTTATTATTGTTGCTATGATGATGATTTAATAAACTGAATTAATCGAAAAATTGATTTGAAAAGATAATGTAATATATTATATAATACATTATGATGAATCCTACAGTGACAAATATTGTTGAAAATAATCAAATTTTAGAGTTTACATTACAAAATGTGGATGTTAGTATAGCAAATGCTATAAGAAGAATAATTTTATCTGAAATAGAAGTAAATGCATTTATAACAGAAACATTTGAAGAAAATCAATGTATAATTGAAACAAATACAACAAGATTTCATAATGAGATTATAAAACAGAGATTAAGTTGTATTCCAATACATATGGAAGATTTAAGTGTTTTACCAAATAAGTATATATTGGAAGTTGAGAAGAAAAATGAAGAATCAAATAATATTTATGTAACAACAGAAGATTTTAAAATAAAAAATAAAGAAACTAATCAGTATTTGACACGTGATGAGACAAAAAAGATATTTCCTCCAAATGATTTAACGGGTGATTATATAAGTTTTGTGCGATTAAGACCACAAATTGCATTAAATATCCCTGGGGAAGAAATAAAATTAACTTGTGAGTTTTCAAAAAGTTCCGCAAAAATAAATAGCATGTATAATGTAGTAAGTTTATGTAGCTTTGGAAATACAATTGACAAAGTTAAAGTAGAAAAAGAATGGTCAAATAGAGAAGGAAAAATGAAGCAAGATGGGTTTTCTGAATCTGAAATAAAATTTGAAAAGAAAAATTTCCATCTATTAGATGCACAAAGACAATATGTAAACAATAGTTTTGATTTCTCTATAAAAGGGCTTGGGATATTCTCTAATAAAACTATGGTATATAAGGCATGTGAGATAATGAAGAATAAGCTCGAACAATTTGAACACGATGTAGATGCTGATATTGTATTCATACGCATTAGTGAAAATACTATGCAAAATTGTTTTGATATTGTAATTGAGAATGAAGATTATACTTTGGGGAAATTGTTAGAATATGGAATATATACAAAATATTTTGAGAAGGATAAAGCCATAGAGTTTTGTGGATTTAAAAAGTTTCATCCTCACGATAAACAATCAGTTATTCGTATTGCTTATATATCACCAATGGATAGAGTTAATATTAAACAACAATTAAAAGTAGTATCTAAATCATTTGTTGAAATATTTAATAATATACAAAAAATGTTTTCATAAAAAATTGATTCAAAATAATAATATAAATCTTTTTTAACTAAGACAATGGAACGTCGTATAAATCGTAAAATAGAAGATTATATTTCAAGTTTTAAAGATGAAATCAGGAATAAAATTTCATCTTTACAAATGGATGACAAAGACAAAGCACAATTTCTCGTATATCTTTATGAATATCCAAGATTAACATTGGATTCTGATGATGTTGTAAAACGGAAACGTGTAAAAAATGTATTACCAACAAATAATAGATGTAACGCAAAACGCGCTAATGGAGAGCAATGTACAAGGAGACGTAAAGAAAATTGTGAATTTTGTGGCACCCATTCAAAAGGAACACCGCACGGAATTATTGATGATGAAGTAAAAACAAATAATACCGTTAGTATAATTATGCGTATTGAACAAGTTAATGGGATAATATACCATATGGATAATTTAAATAATGTATATTGTACTGAAGATATTATGAATCAAGAATTACAGCCGAAAATAATTGGGAAGTACGATACAAGTAATGGGATCACAATGATTTAGACTTATCACAATTATTTACTCTTCTTTCAATTGATTCTTTTACATATTCTTCTCTATTATCCATTATAAATTCATTCATATTATTTGCTTTTAATAGATCTCCGTCAAAATATCTTGCCAGTATATCTAGTAAATTCTTTTTATTAATTGGTTTTTTAACGTTTCGTTTAACATAGGACAAATTTCCGTCATTTATTGCAAAACAGTCTATTTCATTATTTTTCATAAATTCAATAAGATTTTCACTTATAGCTTTTTTCTTTTCACGTCTTAATTTTTGTTCTTTTTGTAATGTTCTAATTTCATTATCAATAGTGATCCAGTTACGTACAGTATTTAACAATTCTTCTTTTGACATATATATAGTATTACAATATTTTGTTTAAGTGTCTACAATTACTTCTTAATAATATATATAATGGCATTAAAGTTTACAAGAAAAACCTTACAAACTAATAATAATACAAATACAAGAACACGTAATGGGAGAATACGACAATCAGTACAAAATCAACAGCAAAATCAACAGCAAAATCACCAACAAAATCAAGGGCAGATGATATGGGGACGAGCAACATGGTTATTTTTACATACATTAGCGCATAAAATAAAGGAAGAATCATTTATTAATATAAGGAAGCAGTTATTAGATTTTATCGTCAATATATGTCATTTACTACCTTGTCCTATTTGTAGAAATCATGCAGATAATTACATAAAAAATGTAAATTTTAATACAATAAAAACTAAACAAGACTTGAAATATATGCTTTTTACATTCCATAATTCTGTTAATTCAAATAAGAATCTACCGATTTTTCCATATGATAAACTTGATTCAACATATGAAAATTCAAATTTGATTAATACTGCAAATTATTTCTTTTTAAATTTCAAACATAATGGATTTATGAAAGCGGTAGTTGAAAACAATAGGAGAAATCAATTAAAGATACAAATACAAAAATGGTTACAAGAAAATAGTAGATATTTCAATTAAATTTTACCTATGAGTCTACCATTTTTAAATACTCTGCATCTAAACGTTGTTTTTTTTGGAACATCACAAGAATCTTTTCCTTTTCCTTTCACAGCCATAAAATATTGCAATTCGGTTATTCCAAAATAGTCAAATAATGATGCCCATCCTAAACCTAATAATGAAGCAATTGATAAACTGGCGATAATTTGTGCAATTGAATAACAGTTGTATCTCATATTCCAAGTTATATCCATTAGTATCATTAATGGGAAAAACACAATGGTAGGGATATTTTGTAAAACAAAATCATATTTGACAATAACGTATAATAAATAGGAAAATGTATAACCGTATATAGTTAGACTTAGAGGAGCCTTTGAAAATTCATCATTTTCACCAATTTCTACAAGCGAACATAAATCGTGTTGTTTTCCACTTGGATATTCAAGATTGAAAGCATTTGTAAACATTGCAGAAATAAATGCAGTTAATATTAAACCAGCTAAATAAATTAATCCTTTGAAATCTTGATTAAAAAACGATGCTAATGCAAAAAAGCATATTAGAATGAATGGAGCAAGTCTGAAAAATAGATATGATATTGATACAATATTGAATTTCATAATATAATATAGAATCAGATAATATATTATGAACTTATAGTGACAGTAATATTTTGAGGATTTGGTTTATATTCTCTACTTTGTGCAAAACAATGAGAGATTCTATAGATATATTTTTATGTTGATACTTTTCTACCACATCTTTATAATCTCTGTCGTTTTGTTTTGGAATAATGAAAGTTTTTATACCTGCTTTAATACCTCCGTTAATTTTCTCATATAAACCACCAATTGCATTGACATCACCTTTTAATGTTATTTCACCTGTGATAGCTACATCGTTTGGAAGTAGAATATTATTGAATAAACTATATATGGCTGTGGTTATAGCAGCACCTGCAGAAGGACCGTCTTTTGATATACTTCCTTCGGGACAATGTATATGTAATCCTTGACATTTTGTATCGTTGAAATATTTTAATAATTTTGTCTTAGTTGTTTTATTTGTAAGATTCCAAGCAAGAGTTTTGGCTACATTCATACTTTCTTTCATCACATCACCCTGTAATCCTGTAAGTTTCAATTCTAAGAATGATGAACTTGGGAAAAATAATGTTTGTATTGGAATTATTCCTCCTTTACCTATTGTGTTTGCCCAAAGACCGTTAATAGTACCTATTTCTTGCGATTTATGAATTAATTTATTAAAATTACGGTGGTACTTTTTAAGAAATTTTGATTCCAAATCATCTTTCTTTACAATATACGGAAGACCTATATTTTTATCACTAGTAAGTAATTCAATATTGATTTCACCGAATATATCAAATAATATTTCTTTTAATTTTCTAACACCAGGCTCACAAGTATAGTTTTCTATAATATATTCAAGTACATCATTATCAAATGTAACAATATTTTCAAATCCCATTTTCTCATTTATTTCAGGAATAAGATATTTCTTAGTTATGATTATTTTATCTTCATTAGAAAGATTGTCAAATTTCACGCGATGTATTCTATCTAATAAGATTCTATCAATAAGTTCAGGACTATTATATGAAAATATAAAGAGAACCTTTGATAAATCAATATCAATACCTGAAAAGTATTTGTCTTGGAAACAATTATTTTGTGTACTATCAATAATATGAGTGAGAATACCTATAATTTCTTTACCGTGTTCGGTATTACTTACCTTGTCTAATTCATCAATATATATAATTGGATTCATACATTTGCTCTCCATAAGAATATCTACTATTCTTCCCCAAGTAGAATTCATATAGGTATAACTATGACCTTCCAGAGACGACCCGTTTGATGACCCACCAAGCGCGATAAATGAGAATGGTCTATTTTCTCCGTTGTCGTCCTTTAAACACTTTGAAATTCCTTTTTTTGCTAATGATGTTTTACCAATACCAGGAGAACCTTCAAAACCAAAACAATAACCACCTTGTTTTCCATTTATCCATTGTGCAATGATTTTAAATACTTGAGTTTTTGCATTTTGATGACTATGAATACATTCATCCAAAGACTCTTTCATTTGGTCTATTCCATTATTAAGGCAACTATATTCTTTTTCAATAGATTTACAAATGCGATATTCACCAATCATATCTGATTTCTTATTAATTTCATCATAAACAATACATATGATATCTAATTTTTGTTTGATTACTGATAATATTTGTATAATTTTGTCTTTTTTTGAACTTGGTATTTGTACTTTGACATTATGATTATTTTGTAATAATTGTGTAATAGCTGATATTTGTTTTAATTTACATTGCGATAACATATCTTCGATGTTTGTAAATAGATAATCATGAAGTGATGAATAAATTTTATTAAGATTGAATTTCATCTCATATAAGGTATATTTCTGTTTGTGTTCAATATCAATATTATGAATTCGTTTTATTCTTTTTATAAGTTTTAAGAATGTTTCATTTATATTTTCAATAATAGTGAGAACTCGTTCTCGTTTGTAAATACCAAAAGGTATTTTTACAAGTCCTTCCAAGTATTGTTTTGCTTTTGAATTAGAATCATCGCTTTTACTTCTGACCTCTTTAAATTTAATTAGTGCTTTTTCTTTAACATTATCTTCAACTTTTAAGAGATAAATTTGCTGTTCTAATGTAATATTCTGCGTATCATATTTTTTTATCATATTTTGACTATAGTTTATGCTGAATGATGCACATTCTTTTAAAAGAAGTTTAATATTATATGTAAAACTATTTTGTATTTGTACTCCTATACGGTTATTATCATTTGAATTAAGAAGAATAATTTCATATAAAATATTAGTAATAAATAATATATATTCATCTTCATTGTGTAATAATAGATTGAAAAGCATGTTTCGTTGATTATATAACGATAATTCGGAAAATTTGTTTATAATTATATCCATTTTATTCTTTTTGATGCTGTTTATTTCACTTTCGTTTCCTATAAAGCGTTTTTTAAAATCGTCGTCACTAAAAATAAGTATTTCTTTTAATGATGCATATTTGATTATGTTCAAGTTAAAATTGTTGTTTGTAAAAGTGACATTTAAATTTTTTATACGTTCTTTTATAAATGGATTGTTAATAAACTTATATTCTACGTTTTCAATAATTCCTCGGATTGTAATTTTTGTTGTTTTATTGATAAATGTAATTATGATACCGTGTAGTTTTTGAAAAAATTTATCTTCAGATATATCTATATCGAAACATTCAACATTATTATCAATATATTTTTCATTATTGATCTTGTCGCAAATTATGAAAGACGTTGTTTTTTTAGTTTTTGATACAGCTTTTTTTACACCAATAATTGTAAGATAATTTTCAATAATGTTATATTTCCCCTTTATTATATCACTTTCATACACTGGAATGAAGTTACATAAAAAGAATATATCATTTATATTTTGAGTTCCAAAGCTACAAACTATGACAAATAGTTTGTCAGCAATCGTTTGACATTCCATTTCAATACCATACTCTTTTTTATCTATTTTATTGATAATTAACGTACCTTTTTCATAAAGGTCATTTAAAATTTTCATGGATACGTTAAAATCGTTTTCACTAAAAATTTGTTTATGTCTTAGATTGTATATATTGTTTATAGTATTTACACTAATTTGTTGCATTTTATCCATAATTTTACCATAAAATAAATGAAAATCTAATTTTGAATCATGGTATAAATTTAAAATATTGATACAATTACCTGGCATTATAATATACTTAGTTAAAAAATATAAATATATTCCGATAATAAATATATATAATGGGTGTTCCAAAATATTTTTCATTTCTTATTCAAAACTATCCTACCATTCTTAAAAATTTGGATTTTTTTACTATAGATGGTAATAAAATCCATAAGTTGTTTGTAGATGCAAATTCAATTATATATGACTGCAAACATAAATTGAAAGAATCTGACTTCAAATCTCACGATGAATTAGAAGATAAACTTATAAATGATGTAATAACAAGTTTGGATATCTTAATTAAGAAAACTAATCCAATATATGGAACATATATAACTTTTGATGGCATTCCTCCATTTATGAAAATGGAGCAACAGCGTTTGAGAAGAGGTCGGGCTTTGTTTTTTGAAAAATATGCAGACCCTAATAAATGGAGTTTAAATAACATTACACCAACTATGCCATTTATGAATAAACTATCTGCAAAAATATACAAGTATTTTGAGAAGAGGTTAGATGTGTTATGTTCTTGTTCTGATGAAAAGGGTGAGGGAGAACAGAAGATTATGAAGTACATTCGTGAGAATAATATGTCAAATAAAAATGTAGTAGTTTATGGTCTTGATGCAGACCTTATAATGCTCACATTATTACATTTGAAATATTGTAAGAATATATATGTATTTAGAGAGGCACCTGAATTTATGAAAAGCAAAATACCTGTTTCTGTGAAACACGCAGATGAAATATACTTTGTTGATATAGCACTATTAGGAAAACGTATACCAATTGAAATGGGTTGGGAAAACAGTGATAGGGTGCTTATTGAATATGTTTTTGTATGCTTCTTTTTAGGTAATGATTTCTTGCCACATATTGAAAGTATTAATATACACACTAATGGAATAGACGTATTATTTGATGCTTATAATAATTGTTTCAAACGAGGGGAGTATTTGGTAAATTTAGATTATAGTATTAATAATGTTAATTTGAACAAATTTTTACAATATCTATTGAAAGATGCAGATAAACGAATTGTGTATGAAAAGGAGGAATTACGCAGATACAAATATAGAATGATGAAAAGAAAGTATGATGATGAAAGAATGGAAAATTATAAGAGTATAATAAATGTGTTAGAGTGTGAAGTGAAAGAGAGAGAATTGAAAGAGAGAGAATTGAAAGAGAGAGATAAATATTATGAAAGGTTATGCAAAGTGATAAAGTATTATGTAGGGTG
>VMHT01155169.1_pt1 | contig 30848 bp, 30 predicted proteins | sample 4693611 | NCBI WGS metagenome assembly VMHT01 (sample SAMN12280063, study PRJNA550983) | marine metagenome | isolation source: seawater sampled from same location over 5 years 0.02-0.2 micron viral filtrate | place: USA: collected off the coast of southern California halfway between the port... ... | reverse complement strand
TATTTTTCTAATAAAGAAAAAAATACCTTTTCTGAAAATTGTTTTATTCAGTAGAGATGAATTTAAACAAAGTAACTTTTCTGACTATCTAAAGATGAACTTTCCAAAAGAATTTAAAAAAATTCGATTTATCATCGGAGATGTTAGGGATGCTAATCGACTAAAATATGCATTGAACGATATAGATATTTTAATTCATGCGGCAGCATTAAAACAGGTACCTGCTGCAGAATATAATCCTATTGAATTTGTAAAAACAAATATATTAGGTGCTCAAAATATTATTGAGGCTTGTTTTTCAAACAATGTACAAAAAGTTATAGCCTTGTCCACAGATAAAGCTGTTGCACCAAAAAATTTGTATGGAGCAACAAAACTTTGTTCTGATAAACTTTTTATTTCTGCAAATAATATAATTGGAAAAAAGAAAACAAAATTTTCAGTTGTTAGATATGGAAACGTTAATTCCTCAAGAGGCTCTGTGATACCATTATTTATGCATTATAATAAAATTGGGAAAACTCTGCCAGTGACAGATTTAGAAATGACCAGATTTAGTATTACAATGAATGATGCAATTAACTTAGTTTTTAATGCAATAAAAAAAAGTTTTGGTGGAGAAATATTTATTCCAAAAATTTCTTCTTATAAATTATCAGACCTTGTTAAGGCAATTAATCCAAAGAAAGGATTTAAAATTATTGGGGTAAGGTTTGGTGAAAAAATGCATGAAGAATTAATTAATTTTGACGAATCTGAACACATATATGATTTTGGTAAATATTATATTCATTTAACAGACAACTTAATTTCTGGTGATATTCAAAAATCAATCAAAAAAATTCAAAATAAAAAAGTAAAAAAAAAATTTTCATATAATTCCAAAGATAATTCTTATCTATCAATTCAAGATTTAAAAAAGTTAATTGTAGAAAATAAATAAATGATTTTTGCAATAATTCCAGCAAGAGGCGGAAGCAAAAGAATTAAAAATAAAAATATTATCAAATTTTTCCAAAAGCCAATCATAGGATGGACTATAAAAGAATTAAAAAAATTAAAGAAAAAAAAGTTAATTGATAAAATAGTTGTTAGTTCAGACAGTAGTAAAATATTAAATACTTCCAAAAAGTTTGGAGCTGATATTTTTGTTAAAAGAACAAAAAAATTATCTAATGATAAATCACCATTTCAATTAGCAATTGTAGATGTAATTAAAAAGTTAATTAGCCAGGATTACCATGTTTCAGAAGTTATAGTTGTGTTCCCTTCTGCAGTATTAATTGGTGCAAACGATATTGCTTCGGCATTGAAATTTTTTAGAAAAAATAAAAATTCATTTGTTATTTCTATCTCAAAATACCCTCATCCACCTCAAAGAGCATATGCAAAATCAAATACTAATAAACTCTCTTTCATAAATAAAAAGCATGAACTTAAAAACACTCAGAATTTACGTGAATTATTTCATGATGCTGGCCAATTTTATATTGGAAACAAGGAATTATGGTTATCAAAAAAAATTCATTCAAATTCCAGAGGCTTTTTATTATCAAGACTTAAATCTGTAGACTTAGATACAAAAGAAGATTTAACTTTATTAAAATTTTTATTTTCAAAAAAGAAAAAATGAAAAAAAAAATTGCAATTATTGGAGCAGGTTTTTTTGGTGTTGCAGCAGCATTAATATTATCAAAAAAACACAAAGTTGATCTTTACGAAAAAAAAAAAACTATTTTAAATGGTGCATCAAAAGCTAATCAAATGAGGTTTCATCAAGGCTACCATTATCCACGATCTATTGAAACATTAAATGAGGTTAAAAAATTTAACAAGTCTTTTATAAAATTTTATGGAAATGGTATATTGGGAAAAACAAATAACTATTATGCTGTCAGCAAGCATAAGTCAAAAACTACTTATGATAAATTTTTAAAATTTTTAAATAAAAACAAACTATTTTTTAAAAAGGTTAAAAATAAAAATTTTAGTAACCATGTTTCTGAACCTATTTTGTCGGATGAGAAAAATTTAAACTATTTTATTATTAAAAAAAAAATTTTATCAAAGTTAAAAAGTTCAAAAATTAATTTAATTCTAAATAAAAAAATTCAAAAAAAAGATTTAGTAAATTATGACAAAATTATAATTGCTTGTTATGATCAAAATAATATTGTTTTAAAAGATTTAGGTGTTAAGCCGAAAAAAAAATATAAATATGAATTGGTAGAAAAAATAATAATTAAATTGCCTAAAAAATTTAAAAAAGAAAGTTTTATGGTTTTAGATGGAAAGTTTGTATCTTTAGATCCTTATTTGGGCACTAATTATCATCTATTAAGCGATGTAAAATTTTCTAAAATTGAGATTATCGAAGATTATTTTCCAAGATTTAAAAGTTCTAAAAAAAAATTCATTAATAAGGGTATCGTTAAAAATATAAAAGTTTCAAGATTTAATAAATTTATAAATAATTCTAAAGATTTTTTACCATTTTTAAAAAAGGCAAAATATATAGGATCATTTTTTGTAGTTAGGACAATAGAAATAAATAAAGAAAAGACTGACTCGAGACTTAATCAAATTATTAAAATAAATAAAAAAATTATTACAATTTTATCTGGTAAATGGAATACCTCTGTAGGTTTAGCACAAAAATTAAATTATTTGGTATGATAAAAAAAAATATTGGTGTTGTTGGTAATGGCAAATGGGCAAAAATTATGGTTCCAAAAATTGCTAAGTTTGCAAATATAAAATTCATTGCTAATACTAAAACGGGGTATAAAAAATTTAAATTAAATAAAATTTCATGGATTTTTGTTTTAACGAATAACAAGACTCACTTTAAAATAGTTAAATATTTTTTAAATAAGAGAAAAAATGTTTTTTGTGAAAAACCTTTAACAAAAAATTTTTTAAGTTCAGTTAAATTATTTCAATTATCAAAAAAAAACAAAATAGGATTGTATGTAAATGATGTTGAGATTTTTAAAAAAAAAGATTTTTCTATTAAAAGAAATAATTTAATTGTAAGAGAAAAAAAATCTCAAATTAGTGAGGACTCACTGCTACATAGATTTGCATACCACGATTTTTATCTATTAAAGAAACATATAAATTTAAATGATATTAAAGTTAAAAAATATAGCGAAAATAAAAAAAATCTTTTTATTAACTTCTCAACTGGAAATAAAACTTTTAAATTTTCCTATAATATTAAATCAAAACTAAAAAAACATAAAATTAACAATACTAATATGATGACATGTAAGAAAGACCCTCTTGAAATGATGATAAAACATGTTCTTGATGGAAAAACAAATTTAAATAGAAACTTTTCTAATTCTTTATTTTCAAGTAAGTTGATTTCTAAAATAAATAAAAAATTTTATTGAGATATTAATTATGCAAAATAATAACTTTCTTGAAAAGGAAATGCTTAAAAAATATGATAATTTAAGCTTAAGTCAAATTGAACAGGATATTAAAAAAATTGTTGAAAGTTTTTCAATGAAACCATGGATTTCTCAAGAAAATATTTTTAATACAATTAATTTTAAAAATAAAAAGTATTTGTTAGATCTAAATGAAATAATTAGAAAAAATAATAAATTACAATTACAAATAACCAAAAACAGTGCAGCAAAAAAATACTGGAATACAATTCTACCATTTTCTTACAGAGTTAAGGATGTAATTAACAATAATTACAAGTTTCCTTTAAGAATCGCAATTTTTCCTGGAGTTTCATGCATGTTTTATTGCGGTTTTTGTGGAAGAAACCAAAAAGCAAAATATGAAACATCTATAATTGATGAAGGTATTAAAAAAATAAATAATGTTATTTCTGACGCAAAAGAAGGTACAAAGATTTCAATTTCAGGCGGTCTAGAACCTTTAACAAACCCAAGACTTGGTAAAATAATTAAAAAAGGTAGTGAATCAGGTTTTAAAATACCTATAATTACTAATGCTTATTCTTTAACAGAGGGATATATAAAAAAAAATCCTGAAATTTGGTTATTAGACTCTCTAAGAATTTCTTTGTATGGATATGATAATGATTCTTATAAACAAATAACACAATTGGATAAAAGTTTTAAAATTGTAAAAAGAAATGTGATTAATTTTTTAATTTCTAGAAATGAAATTAATAAAAATTTAAAGGTCGGGTTTAATTTTATTATATTACCAGAAAACTATAATAATTTAAAAGATGTTCTAAAGCTTATATCTGAGATAAATTCAGAGGTTAAAAATGGTGATGGAATTAATTTTCTCACTTTAAGAGATGATTATCAAAGTGTTACGGGCCAGGATGAAAATTTTGATAAAGATAGAAAATATAGACTCCAAGGAAGTATGAAGGAAGATGAAAGAGAGAATCTTTTAAGAATAATTCAAAATTTTGAAGATTTAAAATTACAGCTTTGTCCCAAATTACATGTAGACTATGGATATTCTTTAGAATATTTATCTCAAAAAATTTTTGATAGAGGTTTAGTAAAAATTAAAGGTGAAGAAATAAGATCTTATGGTTTTTCTCAACTTTCAGTAGCTATTGACTTACATGGAGATATTTTTTTATTTAGAGAAGCTGGTTTTTTAAATAGACAGGGTAATAAAAAAGTAATTATAGGTAGGTTGGATGATAAAAAAGACTCGTTAGAAAGAAATATCAAAAATTTTTTAGCTCAAAAAAAACCAATTAAATTTGATGAGAGTGACTCAAGATTTTTAGACTCTTTTGATCATGTTTTAAATGCACTAGTAAATCAAGTTGAAGAAGACGAAAAGTTTGGAATTCCATATAATTCAGGGCCGATAGCATTTAAAAATTTTGACGTAAAAGAATCTATAGGGAATAATTGGTATTCTGATGATATTTAAATTTCTAAATTTCAAAATATTTTACTGAAATTAATGAAAAAAAAAGTTCTGATAGTTGGTGGAACAGGGTTTATTGGATTTCACTTAGTAAAAAATTTAAAAAAAATCTTTAAAATATATAGTTTATCAACTAATAAGTTTTCAGAAAATAAAATTAAAGGTGTAAAATATTTTTTTTTAGACATTAATAAAAAAAATAATTTAAAAATTCTAGATAAATATTCATTCGATGCAGTTATAAATGCGGGAGGATATGTAAATCATTTTGGTAAAAAATCAATTTATAAAAATCAATACTTTGGTGTAAAAAATCTAATTGATTATTTTGTTGAAAAAAAAATGAATTTTTTTTTACACCTAGGTAGTTCCGCAGAGTATGGCAAATTAAAATCACCACAAAAAGAAAATATTAATTGTTCTCCAAAAATGAACTATGGTAAAAGTAAACTTAAATCGACAAAATATTTGATAAGTAGGATTAAAAAAAATGTTTTGAATGGAATTGTTTTGAGGCTTTATCAAATTTATGGTCCCAATCAATCAACTAATAGATTTTTACCAATAATAATAAATAAATGTTTAGTTGGAGATAATTATTTATGCCACAAAAGTGGGGTTTATCGTGATTTTTTGTACGTGGACGACTTAGTTGATTTAATCGTTCAGATATTGAAAAAAAAAGAAATAGATGATCTTTCTGGAAAAATTTTTAACGTTGGTTATGGTAAACCCATAGAACTAATCAAGGTTGCAAAAAAAATTGAAAAATTATGTAATGGTGGTAGTCAATCATCCAAGATAATTAAATTACGTGAAGATGAAGCTAAAATTATTTTTCCCGACACTAGAAATGTGAGAAAAATTTTTAAATGGAAACCAAAAACAAGTTTCAAAATTGGCTTAAAAAAAACTATTAAATTTTATCAAAATTTTTAGAAATAATGATTAATTTTTTCTAAAAATATAATTGTAAATTCCATCAAATTCACCTTTATAATAGTTTTCATTTCTTTTTTTATGCATCAATTCAAAACCATTATTTCTCATCATTTGGATTATTTTATTTTTTTGAGACTCAAATTTATCATTAATTTCAATTAAAATACTTTTGAGATTTTTATTTACCAAAATACTTTTTGAACCATCTAAAATTAAATCCTCAATACCATCAACATCAATTTTAATATAATTTGGAAAATCTAAAATTTTTTGTTTAATCAAGTTGTCAAGAGAAGTCCCAAAAGTATTATAAGAATTATAAAAATCAAATTTTTTTCCAGAATAATCATAATCTACTCCAAAAGCATTTAGGGCACCACCCTCTGTAAAGTTTTTTTCTCTTAAAAGTAAAAATTTATTTTCTAAATTAGATAGAGCAAAGGGAATAATACATATTTTGTTTTGTAAATTATTGATAGATACATTTCTACTTAAAGTTCTTAAATTTGAAGTAGAGGGTTCAAATGAATAAATTTTTATATTCTTTTTTTTAAGAGCAGAATAAATTGAGTATAATCCTATATTAGAACCAATATCCCAAAAAACTGAATCATTCTCAAATTCATCTATCCACTGAATTGTTTCTGGCTCTTTGTCTAAAATTGACTCAACTCTCCACCTTATTAATTCATTTGGTGTAAAAAATGAAACTTCATTGCCACAGATAGTTTTATTTAAATAACATTCTTTTTCTAGAAATTCTTTAAATCTGAGTAAAATATTTCTTTTTGAAATCTTTTCTAATATTATGAGAAAAAAATATAAAATTTTAAAACATATAGTTTGAAAACTTTTGAATATCATGTGTCAATATATATAAATAAATCTTATAAAATACTATATTTTAATGTAAGTAATATGATAAGTTTAATTAATAAAAACCTTCAAATTTAAAAAAATTGAAAACTGTTTTAATCGCAACATCTAGTTTTAGTAAAAAAATTTTATCAAAAAAGATTAATTTTTTTAAAAAAAAAAAGATTAAAGTCATATTAAACTCATTTAAAAAAACATTAAGTAGTTCACAGCTCAAAACTTATTTTGATGAAAATTTAGTTGGCATTATATCAGGAAATGAAATTTTAGATAAAAGAATATTAGTCAAAGCTAAAAATCTTAAAATAATTTCAAGATGTGGAGTTGGATATAATAATATTGATACTCATTATTTAGAAAAAAATAAAATCAAATTATGTCTCACAAACAATGAACATGTAATTGCTACATCAGAATTAACTTTATTACATATTCTTGCGTCATTAAGAAAATTTTCATTTAATATAAATACAAAAAATTTTACTAATTGGAGAAGAAAAAAAGGTTTTTTATTAACTAAAAAAAAGATTGGATTAATAGGTTTAGGAAAAATTGGAAATCATCTGGCAAAAATTTTAGCTAAATTTAAATGTGAAATTATTTATAATGATTTAAAAAAAAATAATAAATTTGATTATGCTAAATTAGACACTATTCTTAAAAGTTGTGATATAATCTCTATACATATTCCCTTAAATAAAAAAACACAAAATTTAATCAACTTAAAAAATTTAAGGTTGGTGAAAAAAAATGCCGTACTTTTAAACCTTTCTAGAGGTGGAATTATAAATGAAAAAGATTTATTTAAATTTTTGAAAAAAAGACCAGATGTAATGGTATCTTTGGATTGTTTCACCAAAGAGCCATATAAAGGACAATTAATGAAATTAGAAAATGTAACGATGACACCCCATATAGGAACTTTTACTTATGAGACTAGAGATCAAATGGAAGAGAAGGCATTAAAAAATCTTTGTAAATATATAATTTGATATGAAACAAATTTACAAAATTAAACGTCCTTCATGGCTTTCAGAGAAACCAAGAGAATTTAATAGACTCTGGTTAGACAAAAATGAAAACACTCATCCAAAATTACAGAACTTATATAAAAAGATTTTAAATAAGGTAAATCCTATACATGTTTCAACATACCCAGAACTTGGAAGTTTATACAAAAAGATTGCTATTTATGAAAAAGTAGATGTAAAAAATATTATTTTTAGTCATGGATCAGATGGATGTATAAAAAATATTTTTGAAGCTTTTATCAAACAAAATCAAAAAGTAATTACACTTTCTCCTACTTTTGCAATGTATGATATTTATCCAAAAATTTTTAATTTAAGACATCTAAAATCTGATTATGTTTATTCCAAAAAAGGACCTAATTTAGATTTAGATAAGTTGGTACAAAAAATTAAATCAGAAAAGCCTAAATTAGTATGTATTGCAAATCCAAACAGTCCAACTGGAACAATTATTAAAAAAGGGAAATTAATGAGATTAATAAAAATTTGTTATAAATTTAAATGTAATCTATTAATTGATGAAGCGTATTATGGATTTTGTAAAGAAACATCAAAAAAACATGTAAAAAAATTCAACAACATATTTATTATTAGATCACTATCTAAATCCTGGGGTTTAGCTGGTTTAAGATTAGGATATATAATTTCAAATAAAAAAAATATAGAAATTCTTAACAAGATAAGACCAATGTATGAAATAAATACTTTTGGTGCTGAATTTTTAAAGCTGTTATTGGATAAAAAATATTTATTTCAATTGAATCTAATTATAAAGGATATGAAAAATGCAAAAATTAAATTTTATAAATTTCTTCAAAAAAAACAATTTGAATATTTCCCAAGTGAGGGTAATTTTATTCATTTTAAAATAAAAGATAAAAACAAAAAAAAAGTAATTAAAAATTTGTTAAAACTAAGCTATTTTAGATTGTCAGAAGTTCATAAATGTTTAAATAATTATTCTAGAATATCTCTTACAAGTACAAAAAATATAAATAAAATTATAAAAATTTTAAAACTACAATGAAAAAAAAAATTGCATTCATAGGAGCTGGTCGAGTAACTAAGCATCATATAAATATTCTAAAAAAATTTAATAAATTTTTTAAGATTATAGCAATATGTGATTTAATAGAATCAAAATGTGATGAAATTATTAATGAAAATAAAAGTTTAAAGATAAAGAAATATAAAGATTACAACAAAATGATTACCGAGTGTGAAGTTGATTTGGTTGCAATTTTAACACCTTCTGGAATGCATTACGAACATGCTTTAGATATAATAAAAAAACACAAAACAGATTTAATTTTAGAAAAACCCCCCACTTTAAGAGTTAAGAATTTGGAATATATCTATAACTTATCGAAATCAAAAAGAATAAATATCTTTCCAGTATTTCAAAATAGATACAATAAAGCAGTAAAATTTTTAAAAAAATCAATTTCTCAAGGAAGTTTAGGAAAAATAAATATATGTTCTGTGAGGGTAAGGTGGTGTAGACCACAAAGATATTATGATATGTCTGATTGGAGAGGTACTTTTTCTCACGATGGTGGTGCTTTAACAAATCAAGGAATTCATCATATAGATTTACTTAGATATTTAAATGGTGAGGTAAAATCTGTTAAAGCAATAATGAGAACACTTGGTTCTAAAATAGAAGTTGAAGACACAGCTTTAGCAAATTTGACTTTTAAAAATGGATCTGTTGGAACCTTAGAAATTACTACAGCTGCTAGACCCGATGATTTTGAAGCTTCAATATCTTTTTTAGGTTCAAAAGGCATGGCTCAATTAGGAGGTATTGCGGTTAATAATTTGGAAATTTACACACCAAACCCAAAAATGTGTAAAAAATATTCAGAAAAATTTCCAATAGTATATGGTTTTGGTCATCTTGAATTATATAAAAAAATTTTAAGTTTTTATAAAAATAAGAAGAACAAAGTAATAGAAAAATCTGATTGTTTGAAAACATTAGAATTATTGAATTCTTTTTACGTTTCTAGTGAATCAAATAAAGAGATTGTTTTAGGAAAGTATTTGCAATCTAAAAATTTAGGGAAGAAAAACGAAAAAATATCAAAACTTTATAGATATAAAAAATGAAAAATAAGATAATTGGAATTATTCCTGCTCGAATGGCAGCCTCCAGATTTCCAGGGAAACCTTTAGAACTTATTAGTGGTATACCAATGCTAATGCATGTTTATTTAAGAGCTAAATTGTTCAAAAGATGGGATAAATTATTAGTTGCAGGATGTGATACAGAAATTTCTCATTATTGCCTTAAAGCAAAAATTCCATATTTAACAACATCTAAAAAACATAAGAGATGTCTTGATAGAGTTTTTGAAGCAGCAAATATAATTTCTAAAGCAAAATATAAAATAAATAAAAATGATATTATCGTATGTGTGCAAGGTGACGAACCAATGTTAAGACCTGATATGATTGAAACAGTTGTAAAAGAGATTAAAGACAATAAAAAAGCTGGTTCAATAGTTTTAGGTATGCATATAAACAATATAAAACAATTTAATGATCCTAATATTGTTAAAATAATTAATAATAAAGAAAAAGAGGTTCTTTATACTTCAAGATCACCAATACCTTATTGTAAGGAATTTAGCTCGAAAGTTAAAGCAAAAAGGATTTACGGTATTTTTGCATTCAGATATAAATTTTTAAAAAAATTTAATTCAACAAAAGAATCTTTTTTAGAAAAAGTAGAGTCCTGTGACTCAAATAGAATATGTGATAATTATGGCGGACAGTTTGTAGCTAATTACCCTTACAAAGTTTCTTTTTCAGTTGATTGTAAAAAGGATTTAGAAACTGTACAAAAATACATGCTTAAAGATAAAATTTTTAAAAAATATTCAAAAATATTTAAAGAAAAAAATAGCTAATGAACATTTGGAATGATTTAGAAGCTCAAAAATTTTTTTCATCCGAGCGACAAAAACAAGAAGATCTTTACTTGGGTGAAAAATTTTTTTTATCAAAAGTATTATTTGAGCATTGCTCAATTCTTGACATAGGATGCGCTCAAGGAGGTCTTTATAAAATTTTAAAATCCTATTTAAAATCGTTTAATTATACAGGAATAGATAGTAGTGAAAAGATGATCTCAAAAGCAAAAAAAAATATCCAAAAGCTAATTTTCATTTAATAAAAAATAATGATTTTAAAAAATTAAAAAAAAAATATAATATTGTTATCATTTATGGGGTTTTGCATTTAACATCTGAGTGGAAACAAATACTTATTAATTCAAAAAATTTATTCAAAAATTTTTTAATATTTGATCTCAGAGAAACTAATTTAAAGACAATAGATAATAATATCTCCAAGTCTTATTTGTCATTTAGTCGAAAAAAAAAAATCAAATTACCTTATAATATTATTAATTCAAATGAGGCAGCTTTTTTTTTAAAAGAGAAATTTCGTTCAAATATTTATAAATTTTCTTACTTTGGGAAAATTTCAAATTTTGCTAAATCTAAAATTAATAATGTTGAATTCACCAATTACTGTATATCAAAAAAAAAATTATAGATTTATGATAAAAGTAGGCATAATAGGCTTTGGTGTTGTTGGTCAAAGACGAAAAAAATATATAGTTAAAAATAGATCTTATGAATTACTTTGTGTTTCAGATATTAGTTTTAAAAAGGATTTTAAAACTAAAAAAATAAATTTTTATCGAGATTATAAGAAGTTTACTAATCATAATTTAGATGCAGTTTTTATAACTCTTCCAAATTATCTAGCTGTAAAAGTTACGTCATTTTTTTTAAAAAAAAATATTCATGTTTTCTGTGAAAAGCCACCTGCTAGAAACTTTAAAGAGTTAAAATCTTTAGAAAAAATTTTAGATAAAAATAAGCAATTAAAATTAAAATATGGTTTTAACCACAGATATCATGGTTCTGTTAAAAAGGCTGAAAACCTAATAAATTCTAGGATTTATGGCAAAATAATAAATTTAAGAGCAGTTTACGGTAAAAGTAAAATCGTTACTTTTGGAAAAAATGAATGGAGAGCTAACCGAAAGTATTCAGGTGGGGGAATTTTATTAGATCAAGGAATCCATTTATTGGATCTAATTACAAAATTTGGAGGTGAATTTAATCAATTTAAAAGCTTTATTTCAAATTCTTATTGGGGTTATGATGTTGAAGATAATGCTTTTGCTATAATGAAGAGTAAAAAAAAAAATATAATTGCATCAATACATTCGACAGCAACACAATGGGAACATAAATTTTCATTAGAAATTACTTTAGAAAAAGCATTGATAGTATTAAGTGGAATACTTTCGGGCACAAAATCATATGGAAAAGAAAAAATTACAATTATATCTAAATCTTTTTTTAATAGGAAAAATAAAAAAAAGATTTATCAATTTTATAAAGATTTTTCTTGGAGACTAGAAATAGAAGAATTTGCGAGAATTATAAATTATAATATGAAAGTTAAAACTGGATCTTATCAAGATGCATTAAATGTGATGAGAATGATAGATAAAATTTACTTATCAGATAATGAATGGTATAAAAAGTTTAGATAAACAAATGAAAACATTAAAAGATCATTTTAAAAAATCAAAAAATTTTAAAATTTTTGCAAAAAAATACATTAATTATCTCAATGACTCTTTAAATGAATTAAATCTCGATAGCCTAGATGCAATTAGAAAAGAACTAGAACTGGTTAAAAGAAAAAAAAGAACCATATTTGTTTTTGGAAATGGAGGAGCTGCATCTACTACAATTACAATGGCAAATGATTTGGGATTTGATATTATGAAAAAATCTAAGTCAAAAAAAACATTTAATATAGTCTGTTTAAACTCAAATCAATCTGTGCTGACAGCTATAGCCAATGATACAGGATATGAAAATATTTTTTTGAACCAATTAAAGATTAGATTTAAAAAAGGAGATGTCGTAATTATTTTATCAGCATCGGGAAACTCTGTAAACTTAATTAAAGCAGCTAAATGGCTAAAAGGTAAAGGAAAAGTTTTTGCTTTATTGGGTTTTGATGGTGGCAAATTATTAAATTACTGTAATAATTATGTTTTAATAAAATCTCTTAAATCAGATTATGGCCCAGTTGAAGATATACAATTAATTATTAATCATATATTTGCTCATTGGTTTCAAAATAAATTTTAAAGATGATAACTTCTTTTAAAGGAAAAAAAATTTTAGTAACGGGATATAATAGTGGGATAGGCAATTGTTTAATTAAAAAATATTTATCTCTTGGTGCAAAAGTTTTTTCAACATCATTAAAACTGGAATTTAAAAAAAAAAATTTAACTGTTTTTAGATGTAATTTTTTAGATAAAAATTCTAAAAGAAATTTTTTAAAAAAAATTGAAAATATCACATTTGATGTAGTAATTAATAATGCGGGTATAAATATTATTGACGAAATTTATAAAATTAAAAATGAAGATATAGAAAATATAATCAAAGTTAATCTAATAATACCTTCTCAAATTATAAAAATAACTTCTAGAAAAATGATTAAGAAAAGAAAAGGAAAAATTATTAATATATCATCAATTTTTGGATCAATAAGCAAAAGTAAAAGAGCATCTTATTCTTCCTCAAAAAGTGGTCTGATTGGATTAACTAAAGCTTGTGCATTAGACCTAGCAAAATACAACATTCTTGTTAATAGTGTTAGTCCAGGGTTTGTTGATACTGCTTTAACAAGAAAAGTTTTAGGAAAAAGTTTAATGAACAAAATGAAAAATAATATTCCACTAAAAAAAATTGCAAAACCTGAAGAGATTATACCTTACATAATTTTTTTAAGTTCTGATAACAATCATTATATAACTGGCCAAAACTGTATTATAGATGGTGGATTTATCATCTAATGAAAAAAATAACTATTTCCTCAAAAATTAGAAATTATGAGGTAGAATTTATCAATGATATTAATTCTCATCTTAAAAGAGAAAATAAAGATGATATTTTTATTATTGATGAATTTGTAAATTCTAAAATAAAATTAAATAGAAAAAAAATTATAATATCAGCATCAGAACTAGAAAAAAATTTTTCTAAACTTCAGATTATCATTCAAAAATTGTTAAATCATAAAATAAGCAGAGATACTAAGATAATATGTATAGGTGGTGGTATAGTTCAGGACATATCATCATTTTTATCATCAATTATTTTTAGAGGAATAGACTGGTATTTTTATCCAACAACTATTATTTCTCAATGTGATAGTTGCATAGGTGGAAAAACCTCAATAAATTTTAAAGGGTTTAAAAATCTTATTGGAAATTTTTATCCTCCTAAAAAAATTAAAATTGATATACGTGTTCTTCAGTCTCTAAAATTTAGAGAAATTTTATCTGGTTTAGGTGAGATGTCTCATTACTATTTTTTATCCAAAAAAAGATATTCTTTTTTTTTTAAAAATTTACACAAGGTTCCAGATAATCAAAATATTTTAAAAAAAATTATTTATCAAAGTTTAGAAATAAAAAAAAAATATATAGAAGCTGATGAGTTTGATACTGGTAAGAGATTGATATTGAATTTTGGACACACTTTTGGCCATGCTATCGAGAAAGCAACAAATTTTAAAGTTCCTCATGGTATAGCTGTAGCTCATGGAATTAAAATAGCTCTTTTTTTCTCAAAAAGATTAGGTTTATTGAAAAAAGATAGATATTTAAACATGAATGAAAATATAAAAAAGATAACGAATTTAAGTCCATTAAAAAGAATAAACTTAAAATCTCTGATTCAGAATTTAGAAAAAGATAAAAAACATACCAAAAAAGATTTTAGATTTATTTTGACTAAGGGTGTTGGTGAAATGATTGTATATAAAATTTCAAGAAAAAAAAATATAAAAAAGATATTAGAAGAATACTTTCGAAATTATGCAGCCTGAAGTAATTTTTAACTCAAAAAAAGATTTAAAAAAAATTAATCTAAACGATTTTATAGATAGAAATTCCGATTTTTTAAAAAATGAATTTCTCTCAATTATTGAAAACACTAGAGAAAAAAAAATTTTTAATAAAAGACTAAAGGATTTTTTTCAATTGAATAAATTTGTAAACTTATGGGATTTATCCCATTTTAATGAAAAAAATATTTTTAAAGAAGATTATATCAACTCATGTTTACAATATTTAGCAATCGTAAAAATAATCCAAAATTATAATATAAAAGAGTTTTCATTAAATAATGTAGATAAAAAAATATTAAATATATTAAAAAAATATAATAAAAATATTAACTTTAAAATATTAAAAAAGAAAAAAAAAAATCTCAAAGATGATCTTAAAATTTTTATTTTAGGAAACTGGTTTATATCTTTAATATATTTTTTAAAAAATAATATATCCTTTCACAAGAAGCAAAATAAAGTTAATTATGATAATAAAAATTTGATTATTTCTTATTTTTGTCATTATGAAAAAAACTTTGAAAAAAATGCTTTTTTTGTAAGTGATCATTGGAAAGGTTTAGAAAAACATATAAAAAAAAAATTTTTTTACTTAAATTTTTTTATTCCATCTAAAAAATATAAGTCTTATCAATCTTTAAAAAAAAATATAAATAATAAAATAGTAAATATAAAAGACAAAAATTTTTTAAATAATTATTTTTATTTAAATGATTTAATTAAGATTATTTCTTATTCTTTCATTTATTCTTGGAAATTTTATTTTTTATATTTGATTCTTAAAAATAAAAAGGACTCTAAAATTGCATTACTTGAGCTCAGTTATAAAATTCAAAAAAGATCTTTTTCAGGTATAACATGCTTTGATAATTTAAAAAATTATTACACATTAAAAAAATTTTTCGGTTTAAATCCAAATATCAGAAAATGTATATATTTGATGGAAAATCAAAGCTGGGAAAAAATTTTGTTAAAGTTTTGTAATACAAAAAATATTATTAGTTATGGATATGTTCATGCCACAATGCCGTTTTGGCATTTAAATTATTATCAAACAAAAGTTTTAAATAAAAAAAATATTTATCTGCCAGATAAAATTTTCACGGTTAGTAGGATTAATTTAGATTTATTAACAAAACAAGGTATTAGCAGAAATAAAATAGAATTAGTAGAAGCTTTACGTTATGAATGGTTAAACAAAATAAAAAAAAAAATTTTTTCCAGCAATTCAAATAAAATTTTAGTTTTTGGTGATTATGACAAAAAACTTAATGATAAGCTTTTTAGATTGATTAAAAATTTTTTAGTAAAAAAAAAGAATTTATATATTTATTTTAAACCACATCCAGGGGATATTACCAATTATAATAATAGAAATAATAAATTAAAAATTATTCAAGATTTACCTAAAAAATTAAAATTTAAATTTTATATTTTTTCAAATTCGACTAGTGCTTCAGCCGAATACACACACTTATCAAATAATATCGCAGTTTTTAGACCTAAATTAGGTATTAATTTATCACCATTTAAAGACTTAAAGGAATATCAAAACATTTTTTTTTCAAATGAATTTGAACTATTAGATATAATAAATTCGAAAAAAAATAAAAATTATAAAAATTTTTTTTATATTAATAAAAACTTAATTTGTTGGAAAAAAAAGATCTAATGCACAACTTTAAAAATAAAAAGATACTCATATCAGGACACACAGGCTTTAAAGGATCTTGGCTTTCCTTATGGCTAAGACATTTGGGCGCAAATGTATATGGTATTTCGAATAATTTTAAAATAGATCAAACTAATATCAAAAATTTCAAAATGAAAAAAAATGTTAAAAATTTCAACATTGACATTAGAAATTTTAGAAAACTAAATAAAATTATTACTAAAATTAAACCTGATTTTATATTTCATTTTGCTGCTCAATCACTAGTCGGGACCTCATATAAAAAACCTCTTTATAATTTTGAAACTAATTTTAATGGTACTCTAAATCTTTTAGAAGTTTTAAGATTGTCTAATTTCAATTGTGTTTCAATTATAATAACAAGTGATAAGAGTTATAGAAATTTTGAAATTAAAAGAGGTTATGTAGAAAATGATATTTTAGGTGGCGATGACCCCTATAGTGCCTCTAAAGCTTCTGCAGAATTTGCAATAAATTCATATTTTAAATCTTTTTTGAAAAACAAAAAAAATATTAGAGTTGCTGTTTGTAGAGCAGGAAATGTAATTGGAGGTGGAGACTGGTCTGAAGATAGATTAATTCCCGATATTATGAAATCAATTTATAAAAATAAAAAGGTAAAACTAAGAAATCAAAATTCTACAAGGCCTTGGCAACATGTATTAGATGTATTAAATGGATATTTAATTTTAGCAAATAAATTAAAAAAAGAAAAAAAGTTTAATGGTCAAGCTTTTAATTTTGGACCGCCAAAAAATAGTAATTACAGAGTTTTGGATGTAGTAAGAGAAATAAGAAAAAATTGGAACAAATTAGAATGGCAATTTAGTAAAAGGACTTTTAATGAATCTACACTTTTAAAGTTAAATAGTAATAAATCATTAAAACTTCTTAAATGGGAAAATAAATTAAAATTTAAAGAATTAATAAAACTAGTAACTGATTGGTATAAATGCTTGTATGAAAAAAAAGATATTTATAATTTTTCGATTAATCAGATTAAATATTTTGAAAAAAAATAAATGAAAGTAGTAATTTTAGCTGGCGGGTTTGGAACAAGAATTTCTGAGTATACCAAAACTATTCCTAAACCCATGATACCAATAAATAAAGTTCCTATTTTAATTCATCTTATAAATCATTATAGAAAATATAACTTTAATGAATTTTACATAGCTGTTGGATACAAATCTAAAGTAATTAAAGATTATTTTAAAAAAAAAAAAATTAAAAATTGTAAAATAAATATTATTGATACAGGTTTAAATACAATGACAGGAGGAAGACTTAAAAGACTTTCTAAGTATTTAGGAAAGCAAACTTTTTTAATGACTTATGGAGATGGATTGAGCAATGTTAATATAAAAAAATTGGTAAAATTTCATAAAAGAAAAAAAAAATTAATGACCTTAACGGCAGTAAGACCTCCAGCAAGATTTGGAGCTATTAAGATAATAAACAATTCTGTAAAATATTTTAAGGAAAAATCTAGTATTGATGAGGGGTGGATAAACGGAGGTTTTTTTGTAATCGAACCAGATATTTTTAAATATATAAAAAATGATAAAACTTATCTTGAAAGAAGTCCTCTTGAAAAAATTGCAAGTTTAGGAAAATTAATAGCTTATAAGCATTATGGTTTTTGGCAATGTATGGATACACTTAGAGATAAAGAAATTTTAGAAAAAAAAATTAAATAAAAAATTTGAAAAAAAAGAAAATTCTTATTGCTGGTGGAACAGGATTTATAGGCTATCATCTAGCAAAAAAATGTTTAGCATTAAATTGGTCAGTTGATAGCATCTCTACAAAATCTCCATTAATAAAAAGAAAATTAGCAAAAGTTAAATATATAAAATTTGATATTTCCAAAAAAAAAGATTTAAGAAAAAATTTATCTAATGATTATGATTATGTAATTAACTTAGCAGGATATGTTGATCACTCACATAAACTAAAGACAATGAAAAGTCACTTTGATGGATGTAAAAATCTATCAATGTTTTTTTTGAATAAAAAAATTGAGAAATTTATCCAAGTCGGATCGAGTATAGAATATGGAAAATTAAAATCACCTCAAAAAGAAAATGTAAAAAATTTACAAAAAACTTATTCATTTTATGGGAAGGCAAAACTTTTAAGCACTAAATTTTTATTAGAATTAAAAAAAAAATACGATTTTCCAGCTACTATAATTAGATTATATTTAGTCTATGGACCAAAACAGGACATGAATAGATTGATTCCAATTACAATACATAATGCCATCAACAAAAAAGAATTTGATTGTTCTGCGGGACATCAGCTTAGGGATTTTTTATATATAGACGACTTAATTGAAGCAATTATCAAAATTTTAAAAAACCAACATGTGCAAGGTGAAATAATAAATATAGGATCTGGTCAAATTATTAGTGTAAAAAAATTAATTTTAAAAATTTGTAAATTAGCAAAAGGTGGAAATCCTCAATTTGGTAAACTACCTTTAAGAAAAGATGAAATAATCAAACTTTATCCAAATCTTTCTAAAATAAAAAGATTACTAAAATGGCAACCAAAAATTAATTTAGAAAATGGTTTAAAGAGAACTATCAAATATTTTCAAGCATAATTATGAAAAAATTATATCTAATAAGTAATGATAAGATTTGGATATCTGAAAAAAAATATACATCTAACAACGATTTAAATAATATTATTTCATGTTTAAACTCTGAATATGAAATCGAATTAATTTGTCGAAAAAGTTTCAAAAAATTTAATTACTTAATTGATGAAAAATTTAATTTTTGTGAAATAAAAAATATTAACAATAAAGATTTAAGTGTTTTTATGATTTCAATTACTCCATTTAATTTTTTTTCATTAATAAAATTAATTTTTTTGAAAAAAAAAATTAAAGGCTTTGTTTTTTTAAGAAGTGATGGTTTTTTGGAATATAAAATACGTTATGGATTTGTAGGATATTTTTTTTATTTTTTAATGTTTAATATTATTAAGAAAAAACTCAAGATAATATCAGTTTCTGATACATTCAATCATGTAAAAGTCCAAAAAGTTTTACATCCATCTGAACTTACAGATGATTGGTTTTATGAAACAAAAAATAATAAAAAGATCAAAACTGATTTTTTATATATTGGAAGATTTAAGAAAGAAAAAGGTGTTTATTATTTAACTAAAATTTTTAAAGAAAATTTTAGTCAATATAAATTAACAATTGTTGGAACAGAAAAAAAAATTATTAATGAAAAATTTTATAGTAAGAATATAGACTTTATAGGTCCTGTAGTTCAATCAAGAGATTTAATCGATTTATATGACTCCACACGAATATTTATTCTTCCATCCTTGACCGAAGGTTTTCCTAAAGTAGTTTCTGAGTCTCTATCTAGATTAAAACCAATAATAATTTTTGAAGAGATAAAGCATGTAGCAATTAATAGAAAAGGAATTTTTGTTTGCAAAAGAAATGAAAAAAACATAAGAGAAACTATCGATTATATATTAAAAAATTATAAAGATATTCAAAAAAAAATAACCAAGAATAATCTTTATACAAAAGACAACTTTAAGAAAGAATTATTAGGATCAATTAAAAATGAATTCAGAAATTAATTTATCTAAATTATTTTTTATATATGGAATTGCAATTTTTCCACTCTTATTACTGATAGGTCCATTAATCTCAGAAATATTTTTAATTACTGTTATCTTTTATTCTGTATTTTATGTTTTAAAAGAAAATCAAATTAAATTTTATAGAAATAGATATTTTGTTTTTTTTGGAATTTTTTATTTATCAACATTGTTTTCAACAATAATAAATTATTATCATTTTAATAATACAATACCTGGTATATTTTATTTTAGAATACCTCTATTTGCTTTTTCTATTTGGTTTATTTTAGAGAAATTTTTTCATTTTGATAAAAAAATAACCATTTTTTATTCTATATTTCTTTCAATAATGATTTTGGATTCTTTAATTCAATATTTTTTTGGTAAAAATTTTGTAGGATTTGAAATGATTAATGATCGAGTTTCAAGTTTTTTTGGAAAAGAATTAATCTTAGGTGGTTTTATTTTAAGAGTTCTACCAATTTTTTTGATATATTTGATAATGAGTGAAACTTTAACTGAAAAAAAAAATAATTTATTTGTTATTATTTTGATTTCTTTTTCGTGTTTTATTGTTTATTTGTCAGGTGAGAGAACCTCTTTTGCATTATTAATATTATTTTTTTTTACGTTATTTTTTATTTCAAAAAATTTAAGAAAGCTCATTATTTTCATAATGATAACATTCGTATCTTTATCAATAATTTTACCAAAATTAAAAAATTCAGATCGAAATGACCCAGCAACAAGAATGTTTGAAAAAACGTATAATCAGGTTATTGGAAAAGGTGAGGAACAGTATGAAAAACATAAAAAAAAATTATTTAGTAAAGTATATATATTTTCTCATGATCATCATGGTCATTATCTTCTTTCGTATAAAATCTTTAAAGATCATATGATATTTGGGACTGGCGTAAAAGGTTTCAGATATCTATGTAGAAACCAAATTTATATTCTCGAAAATAATGATGGATGTTCCACTCATCCTCATAATACATACATACAGATCTTAGTATCAAATGGCTTGGTTGGTTTTTCATTGTTAGTTTTGGCTTTACTTTTTGTTATTAGAGAAATATTTGTCTGTAGAAACAAAATTAATTCCTTAAAAGAATTTAATAAATATGAAATTTCTAAAGCAGTTGCTATATCAGCAATATTTGTAAATATTTGGCCTTTAATACCTAGTGGTAGTTTTTTTAATAATTGGATATCAATGTTTTATTTTTATCCAATTGGTTTTTATTTATTTTTTAAGTTTCATAATGAAAAACAAATCATTTAGTATTGATTAATCAAAAATATAAAAATTTTGAACTGATCTTTATTTACAATAAAATTTCTGCTAAACAAAATAAATGGAAGTCTTATTATTAACATTATTAATAATCTTTTTTAATTTAATTATTTTTTTAAAATTTGAAAATATTTCTAAAAATTTTATTTTTTTTGACAATCCTGACGGAAAGTTAAAAAAACATAAAAAATCAGTATCTATTATTGGCGGTTTAATAATTCTTATAAATTTATATTTAATAATTTTTTTTCTCAATATAATAAGTTTGGATAATGTAATTTTTGAAAACAATTTTTCATATATAATTTTAACTCTTGGGACTATTTTTTTTGTAATAGGTTTTATTGATGATGTTAAAAATCTTTCACCAAATTTAAAATTAATTTTAATTATTATATCTATCTTTTTTGTAACTCTTTTTTTTCCGGAAATTAAATTAAAAATTATAAAAATTTCTTTTCTAGAACATTTTTATTCTTTTAAAGGTTTTTCTTTTATATTTATAATTTTGTCATTTGCATTATTAGCAAATGCTATAAATATGTTTGATGGTATTAATTTACAACTAATTTCTTTTTCATTATTTATTTTTTTAATATTTATTTTTAAAGGTTTCTTTCCAATATTTTTTAGCTTACTTTTAATAAGCTTTATTTTTCTGGGATTACTCAATTATCAAAATAAAGTTTTTATTGGAGATGGTGGATGTTATTTAATTAGTGCTTTAATAGGTTGTTCGTTTATTTTTCAATATAAGTACTTCGAAAATTTTTTGTATGGAGATGAAATATTTATAATCTTACTTATACCTTCTATAGATATGCTTAGGTTGTTTTTAGTAAGAATATTAAACAAAAAAAATCCTTTTAAAGGAGATCTAAATCACATACATCATATTGTAAATAATCGTTTTAAGAACTCTAATTATACAGTAATTATTTCAACATTTTTATTTGCATTTCCTTCTTTACTGTTATTTTTTGAACTTGAGACATATTATATTTTGATAATAAGTATTTTTGTTTATACCTTAATAATTAAGTATCTTAAAAAGAATTGATAATAACATGAGAGCATTGGTAACTGGTGGCGCAGGTTATATAGGAAGTACAGTTTCAAATTTATTATTAGATTTAGGTCACAATGTTACAATAATTGACAACCTTTCAACTGGTATAAAAAAAAATATTCCTAAAAAAGCATCATTTTTTAAAACAGATATTTCAGATATCAAAAAAATTGATAAAATTTTTTCAAAAAAAAAATTTGATATAGTTTTTCATTTTGCAGCTTTAATAAATAATGAAGAGTCAATAAAATACCCAAAAAAATATTTCAATAATAATTATTTAAAAGGAAAAATATTTTTTGAATATTGTATTAAAAATAAGATTAATAAATTTATTTATTCATCTACTGCTGCAGTTTATGGAAATAAAAATAATCTTATAAATGAAAATGATAAATTAAAACCAATGTCTCCATACGCAAAATCAAAATTAAAGTTAGAAAATTTTTTAGATAAAAAAAAAAGTAAAATAAGCTGTATCATTTTGAGGTACTTTAATGTTGCTGGGTCTGATAAAAAATTAAGATGTGGTTTCAATATAAACAATGATCAGAATCTTATATTAAATTTATGCCTGTCTAGTTTAAAAAAAAAAACCTTTATAATCAATGGTAGCAACTACAATACAAAAGATGGCACACCTATAAGAGATTACATACATGTTGAGGATTTAGCCCAAATTCATTTACTTGTTGCCAACAAAGTCTTGAAGAATAATTTATTTAGAACTTTAAATTGTGGATATGGCAACGGTTTTTCTGTTATAGAAATTTTAAAAAAATTTAATTTAATATCTAAAAACAAAATAATATACAAAGTAGGCAAAAGACGAAAAAATGATATTGTGAAATCTATATCTAATCCAAATAAATTAGTAAGACTTACAAAATGGAAACCAAAATACAATAACTTAAATAAAATACTGAAATCATCATTAGATTGGTATAAAAAAAACATGAATTAATATCATGATCAATTTTTTTAAAAAAAAAAAAAGAAATGTTATATTTTTTGTTACTATAATTTTTTCTGTTCTGTTTTTTTATCTATTTTCACTTGTCACAGAAATAGTGCAGTATGGTTATGACAGGCAGAATAAAGTAATTTTAGTAATAGAGTCAATAATACCAAAACACTACTTAAAAAAAATTAGAGATAATGTTTTTATAATTCCAAACCTTAAGGCTCAAATTGAAAGCTTAGAACTCCAAGTAAGAAAATTCGAACAAGGTAATGAGGGTCAAAAATTTCACAAAAAATTAATTAATTTAGACGGAACAGAATTTGAAACCAATTTTTTCTTTTTACCCTATAAAAAGTTAGACACTAATTTAGGCTGGAAAGCAGAACTTAATTCTTTAAGAGCTCACTATTTTGAAATTTACAATGAATATTTGCTTGCTATTTCTGGCTATGGAAAAATTGTATATTCAAATAAAAATAATCTTCTAAATAAAAATTTAGATTTTAAAGATATACCAAATAATATTGATGATATTCTAAGAAAAGATAATTTAAAATTAATTGGCATTCGTGATTTATTTATTTTTAACGATCAAATTATTATCTCTATGCTAACTGAAGATGATCAAGGTATTACGATTAACTTATATGAAGCAGATTTTAATTTAAAAAAAATTAATTTTAAACTCCTTTTTCGATCAAATGAATTTTGGAAAAATTATAATGTTTTCTCTGGTGGTAGAGTCGAAAAATTTGTAGATAATAAAATTTTATTTTCAATAGGCTTTTCAAAAGATTATAAAGCACCCCAAAATAAAAAATCATTACTTGGTAAAATTATAGCTATTGATTTAAAGACAAAAAATTTTGAATTAATCTCATATGGCCATAGAAATCCACAGGGTCTTTATTTTCATAAAAGTAATAACTTAGTAATCAATACAGAACATGGTCCAAAGGGTGGTGATGAAATTAATTTCAATTTTTTGAACGATGAAGAAGATAAAAATTTTGGATGGCCAATAGTCTCTTATGGAAATGCATATCCTAGTGAAGAAAAACTTTTTAATAAAGATACATTTATAAAAACACATAAAGAGCTAGGGTTTATTGAACCATTCAAATATTTTGACCCATCTATTGGCATAAGTGAAATAATCTTTCTAGAAAAAAATTCTTTTTGTATAACTAAATGCTTATTAGTTTCCTCCCTAAGAGCACACTCACTTTATATTTTTCATTTGAGTGATAATTTTAAAGAAATAATCTCTGAGAAAAGAATTTATCTTGGTGAAGGTATCAGAATTAGGGACATCAATTATGACAAAGATCTTGATCTGATAACTCTTTTAAGTGAAAAAGTTCCTTCAATAGTAACTGTTAAAAATGTCTCAAATTAAAAAAATTGTTTAATTTTTGATAAGTTTTTAATTAATATAGTTTTTATTACATTAAATTTATATTTTTTCATAATACTCAAATCTTCACTTATTTTAATAAAAATATTTTTGATATTTTTATTACTAACTCCTCCAAATCTCATCTTAACAGTAACTTTATTAAGAAAAAAAATTTTTAGATTATCTTTTCTAAATAATTTTATCATAAAATCATAATCTGATGAAATTTTTAAACTTTCATCATAATACCCTATTTCTCTTAATAAATCTTTTTTGATAAATAATGTTGTGTGAGGGGGCATCCAGCCATTTTTAATCTTTTTATTTAAATCTTTATTTAATTGAATTCCCTCTGGTAAATTTGAAAACCATTTTCTTACAATTTTGTTTGCATCATTTTTTTTGGTGTAATAAATATTTGAAAATAAAACATCTAAATTTTCTTCAAAAAACTTTTCAGTTATTTCTTTAATTACTTGATTATCTATCAATTCATCATCAGAGTGAAGAATGCCAATTATATTGCCATTAGCTATTTTCATACCCTCATTAAGCGCCCCATAAATACCAGAACCTTTTTGTTGATATATTTTTAAATCTTTTCTTCCATATTGCTTGATAATAGAAACAGTTCTATCTTGTGAATTTTTATCGACAACTATATGTTCAATGTCTTTATAAGTTTGCGAAAAAATTGATAGGCAACAATCTTTAATTGTTTTTTCACTATTGTTAGTACATGTTATAAGACTTACTTGCATTATATGAATAAAATGAATACAGAATATATAATTTAAAAAATATTCCAAATGAAAAAAAAAGTAGCCTTAATTTTTGGAGTCACTGGGCAAGATGGTGCTTATTTATCTAAACTTTTATTAAAAAAGAAATATAAAGTTTTTGGGGTAAAAAGGAGGTCATCAACAATTAACACCCAAAGAGTTGATGATATATATAAAGATATAAATTCTCCTTCAAATTTTGTTCTTTATTACGGTGATTTAACTGACTCTTCATCTATATTAAATTTGATAAAAAAAACTAAGCCAAATGAAATTTATAATCTTGCTGCCCAATCTCACGTGCAAGTCTCTTTTGAGGTGCCAGAATATTCTGCAGAAGTAAATAGTCTTGGAACTTTAAGAATTTTAGAGGCAATTAAAAATTTAAAGCTAGAAAAAAGTGTAAAGTTTTATCAAGCTGGTACATCAGAAATGTTTGGAAGAACAAAAGATAAATTTCAAAGTGAGAAAACTCCTTTTTATCCAGCGAGTCCATATGGAGTTTCAAAATGCTTTGCACACTGGATAACGGTTAATTATAGAGAAGCATACAACATATTTGCTTGTAATGGAATTTTGTTTAATCATGAAAGTCCTGTAAGAGGAGAAACTTTTGTTACTAAAAAAATTATTCAAGGTTTAATTAGAATAAAAAATGGTTATCAAAAAAAATTATTTTTAGGAAATCTTTATTCTAAGAGAGATTGGGGTCATGCTAGAGACTATGTTGAGGTAATGTGGAAAATGCTGCAACAAAAAAAACCAAATGATTATGTTATAGGAACAGGTAAAACTTTTACGATTAAAGAATTTGTTAATAAAGCTGCAAAAAGGATTGGTTTTAAAATTAAGTGGGTTGGCAAAGGTATTAAAGAAAAGGCAGTTAACATTGAAAATGGAAAAGTTTTGATTGAGTGTAAAAACAGATATTTTAGACCGGTGGAGGTTGATTACTTAAAAGCTAACGCACAAAGAGCAAAAAAATTACTTAGGTGGTCCCCGAAGACTTCAATAGATAATTTAATTGATGAAATGATAGAGCATGAAGAGAATTTGTTATGATAACTATTCATAGCAAGATATTTATAGCTGGTCATAAGGGTATGCTCGGTTCATCTGTTTTAAGAATATTAAAAAAAAAAGGATATAGAAACTTAATTACAGTCGATAAAAAAAAACTGGACTTAAGAAATCAAGCTTCAGTAAAAAAATTTTTCAAAATTAGAAAACTTGATGCTGTAATTATTGCAGCAGCAAAAGTTGGAGGGATTAAGTCCAATATGGATTATCCTGCAAATTTTATTAATGATAATCTACAAATTCAAACAAATTTAATTTCATCAAGCTATGAAAACAAAGTTAAAAAATTGATTCTTTTTGGATCAAGTTGTATTTATCCAAAAGATTTAAAAAAACCAATTAAAGAGAGTCAAATATTAACTGGTCAGCTTGAGAAAACTAATGAAAGTTATTCAGTTGCAAAAATTGCTGGCATCAAAATGATAGAGGCTTTTAACAAACAATTTAAAACTAAATATATATGTTTAATGCCATGTAATCTTTTTGGTCCAAATGATAGTTATGATTTGCAAAATTCTCATTTTCTTCCTGCATTAATCAGAAAGATATTTATAGCCAGTAAAAAAAAAAATAATAAATATGTTAAATTGTGGGGAACGGGGAAACCTTTGCGAGAAGTTTTACATGTTGACGAAGTGGCAAATGCTTGTGAATTTTATTTAAGAAAAAAAACTAGCCAACCATTAGTAAATATTGGCTCTTCAATAGAAATGACAATTAAAGAATATGCTAATACTGTAAAAAAGAAGATTGATTCAAAAGTTGTGATAAAATTTGATAACAATAAAAAAATCGATGGAGTTAAAAGAAAGAAATTAGATATTACTTTGGCAAATAAACATGGATGGAAAGCCAAGATGAATTTTTCAAAAGCGCTTCATGAAACAATTGAGGATTTTAAAAATTCTCACAGATAGTAGGTTATGATCTTTTTTCAAATACTTCTATTTTTTGTAAGTATTGTTTTTCTTTCATTATCAATTTCAGGTTATGGTAGTTTAACAAATTTAAGAATAAAAAATAATTTTTTACTAGATATTTTTGTTGGTTTTATAATAGTTTCATTTTTAATAACTGTAATTCATTTTTTTTTAAGAATAGATTTGAAAATTAGTTTTTTAATTTTTTTATTAGGGTTATTGATATTTATAAAAAATAAAAAAATTAACTTTTTGGAATTTTTGAAAATAAAATATATTAAATATTTAGTTATAGTTTTCTTTTTTATTCCAATGTATTTATCACAAAAATATCATGAGGATTTTGGGTATTATCATCTTCCATATGCTCTAGCCTTTTTAGAGGAAAAAATAATTTTTGGCTTTGCAAATATTAATCCATCATATGTTTACAATTCAATATGGCTTAATATAAATTCAATTTTTTTTTTAAATGATAAAGATTTTAATTTTTTAACCTTACCAAGCTTTTTATTATTTCTTTCTTTTATAATTTTTTCACTACATAATATTTTAAATTTGAAAAGGATAAAAATAAGTGATTATTATCTAATTACATTATTATTTTATTTTATTTTGAAATTCACAAGAATTTCTGAGTTTGGGGTAGATTTTCCTTCTGTAATTTTTTCTACTTTAGGAATTTATTACTTTATTAAATTTTACGAGATAGATTCAGAAATAGAAAAAAAGTCTTATTTTTATTTAAATTTAATTTTTTCTGTATTTGCAATACTTGTAAAATTAAGTGTCTTACCTGTAATTTTATTACCTATTTTCATATATATAAAAAATTTTAAAACTTTAAAATTTTATATTTTTAATCCAAAATTTTTATTCATTTACTTTTTTGCTTTAATTTTCTTTCTTCAGCAATTCATTTACACGGGGTGTTTTTTTTTCCCAACTAAACTAACTTGTTTAGATGTAAGTTGGTTTAATAATGAATATCTTAAGTTACCCGAAACTCTTGAACTAATTAACAAAAGTTATTCAGTTGCCAAAAATATATATTTGCCTAGTGAATATTTATCTAATTATACTTGGTTTCCATTTTGGTTAAAAAGAAATTACACAGAAATTTTAGAACATGTGGGGACAATTCTAATACCTATTTTACTATTTGCCCTTTTTTTAAAAAAAAAAAAAATCAATAAAGAAGTTTTCAATGAAAAAAATACAATCTATCTTTTTCTTTTTTTAAATATATTTTTTTGGCTTAATTTTTCCCCTGTTTATAGATTTGGCATACATATATTCATTACTTTAATTTATTTATTTTTAATAAATATTCTAATATCAAAAGAGTTCTCAAAAAAAATATTTGTAATTTTTATTTTCGCTTTTATTTTTTTTAGTTTTTCAAAAAATATTCAAAGATTGATCAAAGTAGATGAAATTTTCGTAGGTATTCAGAAAATAGATAATTTATATGTTAAAAAAGATAATAGTAATAAATATGCTGAGGTCTTTTATCCAGACTTAAAAAAAAATTCAAAAAATGGGTGGCAAGGAAGACTGTGTTGGGATATCCCTTTTATATGTAGTTGGGAGAATTTTAGAGTTTATGAACAGAATAGTTATTTATTTTTAATAAAATAAAAAAATTAATTTTATTAAATTATTTGTCAAAATTTTAAAAATATGATTATTAAATAAATTAATGGATAAAAAATATGCCATAATTGGAGCAGGACCTGCAGGATTAACTGCTGCATATGAATTAACAAAAGCAGGAAAAAAAGTTGATGTTTACGAGGCTGACAATTCAGTTGGAGGTATGGCTAAAACAATTAACTTATGGGATCAATTAGTTGATCTGGGACCACACCGATTCTTTAGTAGTGATTCACGCGTAAATTCTTTATGGCTTGAACTTGCCGGTTCAGACTATGTTATGGTTAAACGTTTGACCAGAATATTTTATAAAGATACTTTTTTTGATTATCCTCTTAAACCTTTTAATGCTTTAAATGGATTAGGTTTTTTTGAATCATTTTTTTGTGTATTAAGCTATCTGAGTTCAAAAGTTTTTCCACCAAAAGATACTTCAAAATTTGATGGGTGGGTAATTAAAAGATTCGGCAAAAGACTTTTTAATATTTTTTTTAAATCTTATAGTGAAAAGTTATGGGGTATTAAATGTAATGAATTAGATTCAGATTTTGCCGCTCAAAGAATAAAAAAGTTATCCCTATATGAAGCAGTTAAATCTGCGTTTATTGGAAATAGAAATACAGAACACAAAACTCTTGTTGATGAATTTGCTTACCCTAAAAATGGTGCTGGGCAAATTTATAAAAATATGTCAGAAAAAATTATTAATGGTAAAAGTTCGATTTTTTTTAACTCACCAGTTAAGTCTGTTTTACCAATTAGTAGTGAAAATTTGAATCCAATTATTGAAACAATAGATGGAAAAAAAATTGAATACGATCATGTTATTTCAACAATGCCAATAACAAGATTAGTAAGTCAGATGAATGCTCCATTAGATATAAAAAATCATGCAAATGCACTTAAATTTAGAAATACTATTCTAGTTTATTTAAAAATAAATGGAGAGAGCCCATTTCCTGATCAATGGATTTATATTCATAATGATAAATTAAAAACAGGAAGAATAACAAATTTTAAAAACTGGACTCCAACAATAAATAAAAATAAAAAAGAAACCATACTGTGTTTAGAGTACTGGTGTTATGAAAATGATCAAATTTGGCTTAATGATGAAAAAGATATTATAAAAATGGCAGAAGAAGATATTTATAAATCTAGTCTAGTAGAGAAGGGATCTGTAAAAGATGGTAAAGTATTAAGAATACCAAAATGTTATCCAGTCTACGCCTCAGGATATAAGGATCATTTAAAACCAATTGAAAAATATTTATCAGACCAAAAAGGTATTAGTGTAATAGGTAGGTATGGAGCTTTTAAATATAATAATCAAGATCACAGTATACTTATGGGCTTATTAGCTGCCGAAAATATATTAAAAAAAACTCAACACAACTTGTGGAAACTTAATACAGATTATGAATATCAAGAATCTAGTAGAATTTCATCCACCGGGTTAGTCAAAAACTTGTAGTTTATTTGATAATTTTTGATTAATAAAAAAACTTGAATATTTAATTAATGAATGTATAAAAACCTCGCCTGGTAATTATAGCGAAGAGGTAATACCCGATCCCATACCGAACTCGGAAGTCAAGCTTTTCAGCGCCGATGGTACTTTGTCTTAAGACATGGAAGAGTAGGACTTTGCCAGGCTAAACT
>VMHT01177275.1_pt1 | contig 30882 bp, 44 predicted proteins | sample 4693611 | NCBI WGS metagenome assembly VMHT01 (sample SAMN12280063, study PRJNA550983) | marine metagenome | isolation source: seawater sampled from same location over 5 years 0.02-0.2 micron viral filtrate | place: USA: collected off the coast of southern California halfway between the port... ... | reverse complement strand
AGAGATAGAGACAATGCTAGATAACGCAGCTAGGCGTGGTGCTAAAGAGGCACTGCGTTCTATCGGGCTACTTGATAATGATGCACAAAAAGATATACTAGAGATGCGTAACTTAATAGAAGCGTGGAGAGATACACGCAGATCAATATGGTCAACATTAGTAAAAGTATCTACCGTTGGAGTCCTGACATTTATTGCAGGTGCGGTATGGATGACAATGGGTAAATAAGGAATAGAGTATGGCAAAAGTAAATGATTTAGCATACATTGACACTGAAGGTGTGTATTCAAATAATGTTTCTGTGGTGGATTCATTTACTGCTCCAGATGGAACGGTATATGAAGCTAGAGCAAGCCATATGGGTAATGGTGTTGTTAAAGTAACTACTAATGAAGACGGTACAAAAACAGTAGAATCATTGCTTTTTAATAAAACTAAAGGTATAGATAAAAAGAAAAGCACTTCGACTAAAATAAATAGAAACATATTTAAAGTTAATCAAGAATTTGCAGGTTTTAAACAGGCTGCAGAAGCTGCTGCAAGTACCACAGAAGCTATAGGATATACGGATGCTAATGTAACATCTGGTGGAGGAGGTTTTCTTCAAAGAGACAAGGCTTCTTCTGTAAACTTAACCGATGCTTCGGGAAATAGTATAGCGACTATTTCAAGCACACAAGGTAAAACATCTGAAGAAATAAGTAGAGTTAAAACTTTAGCGGATGAAATTATAAACATAAACAAGTCTGCCATAACTGTTGTAGATGACGATGATGATACAGATGATGATGATATAACAGATGGTACTGACGATACTGATGATACAACAGGTACAACAGGATTAACAGCAGGTGACTACATGCAGACTGTAGACTCCAGTGTAGCAGGTGGTGACTTTACATCTGTGACTCCTCCCACAACTGTACAACAAGTAAAAGCAGGTGATGTAGCTACAATTGACCCTAATGTATCTCAAACAGTAATGCAGCAAGTATCACCAGTGACATATCAGGATGTAGTACCAACAGCAGGATCTGGTCCAGGCACAGTAGCAACAACAACACAAACGGGTGGGCTATCTGCAGTACCAGGACAAGTATCTTACAAAACACAGTATGCAGGTACACAAGGTGCAGTACCACAAACACTTGTAACGACTCAGCCAGGAACAGGGGCTGCTTATCCTGCAGTGTATCAAGGCTATCAGACTGTGCCATATGGTAATGACTTAGGTCAGCAAATAATGATCACTGAGTTCAATGGTCAGCCTACTACATATGTACCACCAGGATTTAAACGTTTAAGTGAGGTCACTCAAAAAACACAAGATGCAGCTAGTGCAGTAGGTAATCAGGAAGGTGCACAGCAGACAGTAGACACTACAGAAACTGTAGCTGCTGCAGAAGGTGGCTTGATGGATACCATGTCTCTAGAAGGTAAAGACCGTATCTTTCGCAAGATGGGTTACAATGGTCCTAAGACACGAGAAGGCCACTCTAAGTTTGAAGAAGCTAACCCTGCTGCAAAAGCTAAAGGCTTGGCTATAGGTGGATACATACAGAAGTTTAATCAAGGCGGTGCAGTACAAGGTTATCAAGAAGGTGGTCTTACTACAGATCAACTAGCTCAAATGCAAGCTAGTGCTGTAAGACAAACAATGCAGCCAATGCAACCTACAACAGCTATGATACAACCTACTGCAGGTGAGTTTATTCCAGTAGATGCAGGTATGACTGTACCGATAGCTCCCTTTGCTGAAGCTGCTACAGTAGGTACTGTACAACAAGCTGTAAAACCTACAGCTTCTAAACCTGTAGAGGCAGATGTTACTACTGTTACACCACAGGTAAAATTACAAACAGGAGCATTAAAAGCATCTACAGGCACACCTACAAAAGATGTTGTCGCACAACAGCAATTTGACACTTCCATAAAAGGCATGGAAGCAGCACTAGGAGATGCTATAAAAGTTGATGCACCTGATCCTAGAGAAATAAAAGACGGTGAGATAATATCTGGTGAAGCAGATGCTACCAAAGCTGCTACATTTACTGAAGCAATACAAGCTGCAGAAGCTACACCAACTAAACAGGCAACAGTTGCAGGTCAGCTAGAAACATTGATGGCTGACTTTGAGGGTGGTGAGACACCTGCTTGGGCTGCAGGATCTATGCGTACCGCAATGGCTACACTCTCTGCTCGTGGTCTTGGTGCGTCTAGTCTTGCAGGTCAAGCTGTCATACAAGCTGCAATGGAAGCTGCACTACCTATCGCTCAGATGGATGCGGCTACTATAGCACAGTTTGAAGCACAGAACTTGTCTAACAGACAGCAAAGACAAATTCTTGCTGCACAGCAACGTGCTACATTTATGGGCATGGAGTTTGACCAAGCATTCCAAGCTCGTGTAGCTAACTCTGCACGTATAGGTGACATTGCTAACATGAACTTCACGGCTGAACAACAAATAGCCTTAGAAGATTCTCGTGCAGCTAACACTATGGAGCTATCCAATCTGTCTAACAGACAAGCTATGGTGATGGCTGAGGCTGCTGCATTATCACAACTCGATATGGCTAACTTATCTAATAGACAACAGGCTGCTGTACAGCAAGCTTCTAACTTCTTACAGATGGACATGGCTAACTTGTCTAACGAACAACAGACATCTATGTTCAAGACACAGCAAAACATACAGGCTTTGTTTACAGACCAAGCTGCTGAGAATGCTAATGAGCAGTTTAATGCTTCTAGTGAGAACCAAGTAAATCAATTCTTTGCTAACTTAGCTAACCAAACCTCACAGTTTAATTCTACACAACAGAATGCTATGGACCAGTTTAACGTCAACAGTGTGAATGCATTGCGTGAGTTTAACTCTCAGATACAACAACAGCGTGACTTGTTCAATGCACAAAATGGTTTAGTAATAGCACAGTCTAATGCTGCATGGAGACAAAGTATAGCTACAATCAATACAGCTACACAGAACGAAAGCAACATGGACTTTGCTAAAATTATAAATGGACTTACTGCATCTAACATGGATCAGATATGGCAACGTGAGCGTGACCTTATGAGCTTTGCATTCCAGTTAGAAAACAATAATGCTGATCGTGCTACAACTATTGCAGTACAAGAACTAGCTAACGAAGCAGCAGCAAGTACTGCAGCAGCAAGTAGAAGTGGGTCATTTGCTAACGCTATAGGCTCTGTCGTAGGAGCAATAATAACAGGTCCAAAATAATGGCAAACTATAAAACATTAGATGGTTTAGACTTAGACATTGGTGGGTTTACTGACTCTGTTACTAGGAGTAAACAAACTCTAGAGGATGTAGCTAGAAAGAATCGTGGTATAGGTACAAAACCTGAAACAGAAGAGACAGAGTTAGACTCTAATTTTCTAAAAGGTATAGCTCAGTTATTCAGAGACAATGGATACGAACCAGAACAACCTAGCGAAGACAATACAACTACAATCAAAGACAAAGTTCTAGATGAATATGTTGAGCTAATAAAGAGTGACTCTATTCAAGATGCCATGAAGAAAGTTTCTACGTTAGGTGATTCTCCTAATAAAGTAGAAGATATATATACAGCAATGGACACAGACTTTGTAACACTAGAGAATCAACCTAGTGTAGACAGTGAAAGCGAAACACTTGAGATAGGACAGACAGAATCACAAGGCTTGATGGGTAGGCCATCTGGAGAGACACAAGTAGACAGAACTGAGCCACCCTCAATGGCAGACGAAGCTGTACCAACAGAAGATGTAACCGTAGATAGTAAAATACTTAGTCCTGCATTCCTCAACGCCATTGGCATTACAGGAAGCTTGACTGAAGAGGGTGTACAGAGTGAAGTTAAGAAAGTACTAAAAGAGCAGGGGATGTCAGATGAAGAAATTACTAGTCTTGTTGATAAGTCTCTTGGTGCTGTTGAGGTGCAGCAGCCTACAGATATACCCGAAGGTGGTCTAGGTAGTCCTGTAAGAGAATCAAGTTTTAGTCCTATTGATGAAGCTAAAAAATATAATGCTGCATTCAATAAAAAGTTAGTAGATGATTTAAGAGTTTTAGAGGGTCTAGAAGGTGATACTTTAACTGGTATTCCTACTTATAGTTATGGAATTACAGAAGAAAAGGCAGATGAATATAATTTAGAACCTTCTCAGTTTGACACTATGGAAGATTTTGCTATTGCATTTTCAGATAAGTATGTAAAAGAAAAGAAAGATGCTAATAGGGAAATATTTTCTGCTGTAGACGAAAAGCATCATATAGCTTTAATGAGCTACTTGTGGAATACAGGAGAATTTGGACCAAGGCAGAAAGAGGCTCTAAAAGAAAACGAAATGGAAGAATTTATAGCTGAAATGAAAGACGCTATACACACACAAGGTAATTCTTCTTCTGGACTCTCAATGAGAAGAGCTAAAGAAGCTAACATGATAGGTGAAAACCTAGATGATTGGACTCCTATATATAAAGTAGTAGTTTCAGGAACTAGAGCTAGTCCTACATTTGAATGGCAAACAGAGTCAGGTGAGATTGTAGAAACTTATACTTCAGATAGAAGCTTACATTCTGGAAATATAACTGAAAAACCCAATCAAACAGATACCTTAGATGAAGAGATAATTTTATAAAATGTTTGGATTACCACTAGAACTAATCACCATGCTTTTCTCTACCATACTAGGTGGGGTAATGTCTATATGGGGTCAATCAATAAAGTCTAAGCAAGCACAGAATGAGATGCTCATGGAACGTGCTAACTTCAGGAAGTCTGCAGTTAAGGATGCTCGTGACGCAGGTAAGAATGATTCACACTTTGCATGGACACGTAGGCTTATAGCTTTATCTGCTGTGTTCTCTATTATTGTATTGCCAAAGCTAGTCGCTGTATGGTATCCTGAAGTAAGTGTATATGTAGGATATACTGAAGCAACTGGTGGTTTTATGAACTGGTTGTTTGGACCAGACGAAGCTATACAGTGGAAGATGGCACAAGGTTTTGTAATCACACCACTAGACACACACATTGTATCAGCCATAGTAGGACTATACTTTGGCGCAGGATTTACTAAATAGGATATTATAACATGGCATCATTTCTTGAAGCACCAATACCAGGTCAGTCATTAACTGATCAACCTAAGAACTGGCCTTGGGAGAATCCACCTGAGATGGCTGACCCTGATGAGGTAACTAAATATTACATCAACAGGTTAGCTGATGAAGAAGTAATGGATGACCTGTCCGTACTATTTGGTGGTGATATGCCTGTAGCTCCGTTTGTTAAGACGCTGTTGACTACAGGTGTTATGAATGGGTTACATAGTGTAGATGTAAGTCTGATTGTGTCTCCTGTGATACATGAGTTCATCAAAGCATCAATGACTACGTATGGCATAGAAGTAAGAGATGACATAGAAGACCCTGAAGAGAAACTCAAAGAGCGTGAGAGAAAGCGTTTATCACTAGCCATAGAGTTAGCTGTAGCAGATGCTAAAGGTAAAGAGGGTGATCCAGGTTTAGACTTATTGAAAACAGTACAAGGTACTCTGGAAGAAGAGACAGATGAAGTACCTCAAGAAGATGAAATGGAAGTAAGCGAAATGGCTGAACCCCAAGGCTTGATGGCAAGAGGAGCTTAGAATATGGGATTTGATTGGAGAGCCTTCGCTGAAGGGTTTGCTACAACAGCAGCAGCGAACATAAAAGAAAAAGGTAAAGAAGCTCGTAAGTACAGATTAGAGCAAGAGCAGTTAGCTAAAGATAACATTATGAAGATCTCTAGACGTAACTCTGTAGTCAATGAGGTGCTAGGTCTTACTAACTATTTAGAGGATCAGGGTGTAAGTACCGCACAGATGCAAGCTGCAATAGCAAGTGGACCTCAAGCTATACAAGACTTGTCTACTAAAGTTAAAACAGCAGTTGAGGCTAATGGCGGTAGAAAGCTCAGTGATACTGAAGTAGACATGATCATAAAATTACCAGAGGGTTTTAAGGCTCTTGACATGGACATGGATCAGTACGTAAGAAATACGTATGGCCTTGGCTTAGAAACAAAAGGTGCTACTACAGAAAAACCAGACATAGGTTTCTTTGATAGACTTACTGGTGAAGCAGCTATGATGAGATCTAAATACAAACTTGGTAGTGATGTTATCTATGATGGATATACTGCTGAAGATATAAATATGTTAGCTAGACAGCAAGAGTATGAAGCATTACAACCATCTACTTACGCAGTGATAGCAGACATGAAACGCTTTGATCTAAAAGCTAAGAAGTTTGTACTTGATAGTATTGTAACTTTGAAAAAAGATAGAGAAGAGTTAGATACTGATTACGAGACTGCTTTAGATACATTAAAGGCATTTGATGAAAGGGGTGGGTTAACTCAACTCGAAAATGATTTAAAGACAAGTCCTGACAATGAGAATATCAAAACACAAATAGCTGCATATAATGCGGCCCAAGCTAAAGTAAAGTCTGTAGAGATGCCTCTGTATCAAATGGTATACGATGATGCTATAGATACATATGGACTAGCTGCATTTGAAGATTTAGAGACTAGTATGTTAGCCAACGTAGGTGAAGAGTATGTACAAGACCTACGTGAATTGTTATCTCCTACAATAAAACAAAGTAGTGAAGCTCTTGGTACAGGTAGTGCTGTTGATGCAGCAACTATTGAAGCACTAGGAGAAGTACCTACAGAGCCTAAGAAATTGTTTAAAGATATTAACTTTACTGTGACAAAAACAGGAGATGATGGTAATCCTACTGAGGTAAAAACAGATGGTGGTAATACTTACACACCAGAGAGTGAAGGGTGGGATGTACTAGTACAACACTTAGAAAGTAAAGAAACACCTGTAGGTCCAGTAGAAGAACAAGCTCTCAAAAGATTAAACTTAGAAGAGATAGACACTACAGAGAATGTAGTAATTAGTGAACCTAAAACAGAAGATCCTGTAGAGAAAAAGGTAGAGCTAGAGCCTCCTAAGACTACTAGGAAAGTAGAGGAAGTACCAGAAACTGCAGAAGAAATGGGTATACGTAAAGCTGCTAACTTTATGGACAGAGACAGAGTTACCTTTGAAGAGTGGGATGAGATGGGGCCAAACGCTAGGAAGCTACTTGGCCTACCTACAACTAAGGTTGGTGCACAGAATGCTGTAGAGAATGGCTTCATAGAGTTACCTCAAGGTAAAGTAAAGCGTGAAACTATTGCTGCACGTATGGCAGAGCTAGAGCCTGGCGATGAGATAAGAAGCTTACGAGATAAGACTAAGCAACTATTTGGTGCTACTGATGAAGAGATACAAGAAGGTATGGACACAGGATCTATTACAGAACTAGATCTTTCTGTACTAAGTGACTCTGGTGAAGATATATTTAAGTACATGCAAGAGCAAGGTCTAGATGAAAACTCAGAAGCCTTTGATATTATGAGATCACTAAGTGAGTGGGCAGATGCAAACAACAAGAGACTACCATACAACATGGGCTTCTTAACTTTACAATTTCAAAAAGCATTTAGAAGGTAGAGTATTAATATGAGTGATTCCTTCCTAGACTTAATGGATCAGTATAGCGTTACAAAGGATGACATTCTTGCACCTAAACGTATTGAGCCGCCAAGCGTAGAGCAGATAGATCCTACTCCTGTAAGCAGTGAGAGTGAGCTTGTTGATAAAGGTGGTAAGCTAAAGAAGAAAGACTTGTACGAAGCTTCTAATTTACGCACTATTCGTAGGTATATGGTGTCTCGAAGAGGCATACAGTACAATGATAAGACTGAAGAAGATGTTGTAGAAGACTTTGTGGATCATATGCGTAGCTTCAACACCAACATCATAAACACAGGTGGCGAAGTAAGACACATCACAAATGCTAGTCAGCAAGATAAAGCATTGGCAGGTGATGCCTACAAACTATATGATCAGCTAGGTAGTGTGTTTGTAAACGATGGTTTCTATGGTGCAGTAGATGGTGTGTTTGACTATATCCAAGCTGCAGCTACAGATCCTTCTAACTATATTGGTCTACTTACTGGCGGTTTAGGTAAAACTGCATCTCTAGGTATAACAAAAGGTGGTAAAGAATTAGTTAAACGTGCCGCTATAGAAGCAGGACAAAGAGCAGCGAAGTCTGGTGCAACAACACAGGGTGCTAAGAAAGCTGCAGATGAAGCAGCAGAACGAGTAGCCCAACGCATAGTAGAAAAAGGTATAAAAGGCCCTGCAGCTAAGAAGTTACAAGAACGTGTAGCCCTGCAAGAGCAGCGTAACTTTATATATAACGCCAAAAAGAAAGCACAGAAAGAGTTCTTAGATGAAAGAGCTAAGAAAGGTGTGCGTGGTTCACTGTTAGCTACCACAGGTATCGATGGATCATTAGCTATGCTGCACGACAACATGATACAGAATGTCATGCTAGATGCAGGTGCACAGGAAGAGTACAGCTTGTTACAGACAGGATTTAGTTCTGCACTAGGTCTTGTTGGCGGTGGTGCTCAACTTGTAGGTGGTAAACTAAAAGGTGTAAGTGGACTCAAAGACACTAAAGGTAAGCTTGTTGCAGGTAAACGTAAGGCAGAGCTAGAGGCTGATATTGAAGGTAAACTATTAGTACCTCTATCAAAAGAAAGAATTGAGAAGTACACCACTGAGTTAAATGATGCGCTAGATTCTTGGGAGAAAAAACGTAATCGTGGTGACAACATGTTTCAAACAGGTGTAATGCCCTCTGACTTTCTAAAGACTATTATGGTAGGAGAAGATGGTAAGGGTGGTGTTGCAAAACTATATCGTGATGAGGTAGGAAAACCTATACCTAAGAATGTACGTGTTACAGATGTAATGACTAACACCCTAAGACAAATGCCTGAAGATGATTTACAAGCGATAGCTAAACGTATGCAGCCTCTAGTTGGGTATACTCTTGGAGATACTACAGAGATAGCACAGGAAATAGGTGACTACATAGCATCCAATGTTAGTAGAGGTATGACTTACGGTGCAGTGATGTCTCAAGTAAGAAGCACAATTGATTCAGGTCTTATTGCAGGACATAATGCAATGACTAATCTAGTTCGTAACCCACAGCTTAAAGAACAGATGGAAGAAGAGGTACTCAAGGCTACTGGGCAAATCAAACGTCCTAAGCTAGGAGCATATACTCAAAGTGTGTGGCGTAGATTGCTTATCTCCTCACCTGCTACAACAGGTTTAAACATTGCAGGTTTCTCACAGTTTTATGTAGGTTCTACATTAGCTGATGTAGTTACAGGTAGTACCTATATGCTTGGTGGTTTAGCTACAGGTGGTAAGTTTACTAAGACAGGTTCAGAACTAATACGTAAAGGTAAAGTGTTTCATCAGATACAAGCACAAAAGATGCGTAACTTGATGGACCCATACACTACACATGATTCCTATATGGACTTTCTATCTCAGCACAGAGACATAGAGAAAGTTTTATTTGAAAGTGTGACTGGTGGTATTGAAAGATCAGGTAAACGTTTTGATATTGATCCTGATGCTAAATGGTTCAAAGGCGTAGAAGCTGTAGCTAATGGTGCTAATCGTCTGACAGGTGTACGTGTACAAGATACGTTTACTAAGTCTCAGATGTTTATGACTGAGCTAGACAAACGGTTACGACTAAAGCATAAAGATAGAACCTTAACAGATGTGCTTAACTCAGGAGATATTGATCTAATAGATGACAGTGTAGTCGGTGGTGCTATAGATACTACACTCAAGTCTGTATTCTCAAAAGATTACACAACAGATGATCAGCTTCTAAGAGGTGCAGCTAAGTTAACTGAAAGTATATCTAACATACCGTTGTTTGGTACAATACTTCCTTTCGGTAGATTCTTTAACAACGTTGTAGCTACATCTTACCAATGGTCTGTAGGTGGTGGTGTACAACTTATGTCTGCTATAGCTAAGTCAGAGAAGCGTAATGTAGAAACTTTAGAAGCTGCAGCACGTAGCGTAGTAGGTGTAACAGCAATTAGTCTAGCAATGAATTATGACAGAGAAAGAAGTGAAAAAGGTTTAGATGTATTTGAGATTGAGGGTACTGGTGGTGCTATCATAGATGCTCGTAACACATTCCCATTCTCTCTATGGTTAGCTGCAGGACGTATAGGTAGACTCAGAGCAGATGGTGAAACTGTACCAAAAGAAATGATGATTAAGTTTGGTGAGCAGGTAGCTGTAGGACAACTTGCTACAGACTTACAGTTTGGTAATGATGTAACTAGAATAATGGATACATTGATAAACCAGGATGCAGACTTAGCACAAGCTTCTTTCAAAGAGATAGGTAAGTTTACTGGTAACTATGCTGCAGGTTTTACTAGACCACTTGATGCAGTAAACAAACTCACTGGCTATGTCACAGGAACAGATGCAGCTAGGGATATAAGGCAAGCTGAGACAGGTGGTCAGATGTTTACACAGGGTGCAACAAGATACTTTGATAACGTCATAGAAGCTATCACAGATAAAGCAGAAACAGTTTCGGGTGAAGAACTAAGGGTTGCATCTAGAAAAGGTAAGATACAGGATGCAAATCCTATGGCTAGGATCTTTGGTATAACAGTTAAACCTGCACGTACATCTACAGAACAAGCCTACTCTATGGCTAACATGCAAGATTGGACAGCTAGTGAACGAACAAGCATGGCAGCTTACGACACAATATTCAATGAGACTGTAGCTCCTGAGCTAGAAAGAGCTACGGATAACTTACTAAGAGATAAGAAGTTTATAAACGCTGACCTTGTAGGTAAACGTGCTATGCTCAAGTCTGTTGTATCTGATGTAAAGAAAGACTTACGTAAGGTACTAAAGAAGTATGGCACTAGTGAGACTAAGCTAGGTGCAATGAGAGCTAAAGCTACAGAGCATGGCAACAAAGAGTTACGTAGCAAGGCTATGAAATCAATGAAAGAAAGATATGGGTTTGAAGGAGGTATACGTGATATGACAATCACAGAATTACATTACTTCATGGACTACGTAGATTATCTGAGAGAGTATTACAAATAAGAAGGGGCGCAGTTAGCGCCCTTACTTTTTTACACCGTTGAGTCTTGAGCTACGCTCTGCCCACATTTGTACTATCATCAGATGTTTTATAGCTTCCCTTGTTTCAGTAGTGTGATACAAATTGTCAGTCATAAACTTATCTAATGCTTCTATACGTTCCTGTACACCTTCTTTGAAATGATCGTGTCTCCTAGATACAAAGTCTTTCGCTTCTTTTTCTAGGCTCATACTTGGTTATACCTCCTGTGGTATCTCTGTGCAGTAAGCAAACACATTAGAGTTAGGTGATGGCTTAGTACTCATAAGTTCATTGCGAATATTTACTGCACTTCGTTTACAATCTTCAATAGTAGGGTAGACTGTATTGACTGCCTGTACTTGGACATAGCCACTCCCAATAGAAAGTATGAGCACTAAGACATACATTATTCTGTCTCTTCAGTAGTTACATCTTGGATAATGTCTACACTTTTTTCGTAAACAACTACACCTGTTTCCCAGGATGCCTTAGCTGCAGGTTTAACTACATCATTGTAAGAACCGTAGGCGGTTAAAAGAAAAACGATAGGTACTAAAATATTAAATAACAACATAATTAACTCCTTTTATTGTTGTTGTAATTGTAGCACAGTATTTAAACTGTGTCTACTTCTATAGTGTGATCAGCGTGTTCTATAAAAAATTCTACAGGAACCATTGCAGCTAAGTCACTTCTTGTACGTCTAGTATTTAAACCCCACAAACCTTTATAATGAGATGTACATTTATCTTTTAGTAAAGGATTAACTTTCTCTGGATCAACTAAAATAAATTTATCTTTTAAACGTAAAGCAATAAATCTTTTTATACCATTTGGTGTACCCCAACCTGGTTTACCATTTACATTTGTAAATTCCCACCAATGAATATCATAATTAATAGGGCCGTTACGATTTTTTCTTTTGGGTGCTTTTATATCAACTTTACCAAACTCCTTATCTTCTACATCCCAGTGCTCATTCATATTCTCACTACGAGAAGCCTCTCTTATAAAATTATTACCTCTTAAATTTATAAACTCTTGTTCTGTTTCGGTTCCGAATTGAAAAGAATTAGTGTATTTTTGTTTAGCTGTTTGCATTCATTATGCTCCTATATCTACTACTTCACACACATCACCAGTACAAGCCATAGTTTGCATACCAACTGTGTTATCTTCTTGTTCATACTCACTAAGCTTAGACCAGTCAATACTTTTTGGCATCTTAGCTAGTAATTCTTCATACTCTTCTTTAGTGCAATCCTGATAGGGTGCTTGCTGATAAGTATGATCAGAGTGTGGCAGAAAAGACACACCACTCATTTCATCAAAGTGTTTATAAACAAATGCACCTACCTCCATCCATTCATCAGGCTTCACAGTACAGGTTATACTTGGTTTATGACAGCAGAAATGCCGTTGATAGGTTAACCATGTCTCCAGTTGTTCAATGGCTGTCATGTCGTTGCGAGTTACAGCTTTATCTGGTGACTTCATTGGGAAGCTAAATACTGTGGTGCTATCTGGTTTCATAACACACGGCTCATTAGGTATTCCTTGATCTTGCATCATCTGTGTTAGTGGATCTTTGTTATCACCTCTGACTGTCCTGATGTAATAGTCATTATGACGTGCATGTATACCTGATGCTGAGTCAACTAATTGTGATACAGTTCCGCTTGGTTTTATGGCCCCAATTGCTGCTGAGTGTGGAATGCCAAGGCGGTCAGCCCAAGTAGTATTAGTATGAACAGCAACTTCTCGTAAATGTTCAAGAGTTTTCTCCAATCCTTTGTTTTTTGATGTCATAAGAGGGTTGTCCATGAGTCCAGTTAAACTGACTCCCAGTAATCTTTCTTCTTCTGTGTTTGTTGTCCAGACTTTTCTGAGGTATGGGAACTTTGTGAACATGCTTTGGATCGTGCCAAGTATTGTGGCGAGTCTGACTTTTCTAGCCAAGTCTTCCACCGTGTCCGTGGCTCGTACCACAACTTCCGTAAGATTACAGAACTGATACGGCCTAAGAATAATTTCACTACAAGGATTAGTTCCGAACTCAAAGTTAGGATCACGTCTACCATACTTCGCAGCTTGTTTCTTAGATGCTTCACGATTGAATATACCTCTCTCTCCTGATTTACTTTCTACTAATGACAACCATTCACGCATAAACGTTTCTGAGTCTGGCTTCTCTGAATAACATACTGAGTTATTAGCTAACGCTCTGTGTGCAGCTTCGTTCCACCACTGTCCTGACTTAGCGTGACGCATACGATCATCACTAAGGTTAGACAAACTAATCATAGCACTACGTCTAACACCACCTACTACAACTATCTGACCAATGAAACACATTAGGTCATGGCACTCTAAACTAGATAACCTACGTCCTTGGGCATCCTTGAATGTTTTAACTGTAAAGTTAAACAACTCAACCAAAGGAGCAGGGCCACTAGCTCTACCACCAAACGTTATTAGTCTTGCACCTGCAGGGCGTATTCTGCTAACATCCCACTGAGGAATCTCACCTGCCCACAAGAGAGCCAACACTTGTCTAAACGCCTTAGCCCACCCCTCCTTGCTGTCCTTTACCACAACGGTAGTATCACTCTCGAACAGTTCAGGCACTTCGGGAAGCTTGCTAATGAACTGTCTCTCGACACTGAAGCCAACACCAGTACCACAGAGAAGGATGAACATAGCCTCATCGAAGGACTTTGGGTCATCTATAGGTAAGTAACTACAGTTATAACCTGCTGTGTTATCTCTATCTAAAGCTATACCAGATGTCATCATAGCTCTCATGCTAGGCATGATCTCTAAGTTAAGTATAGCAAACATTATTTCATCTTTAGTATCTGCGTCTACTTTATTTCCTACAACGTTTTCTATGTAGCGATCAACTGTCTCAGACCAAGACTCTCTGCCTTTGCCATCAATGTATTTAGCGTAACGTGACTTGTGTATAAAACTTTGGTAGTCTGTTGGTAAGTAGTTATTCATATTTTTTAACCTCTATCTTTCTAATTACTGCACCATCAATATCATAAATAATATCTTGGAATAACTCAGTAACTGCCTCCTCGTGCATGTCTGCTACTATAGGTAGTATTCGTTCTTCCTCGTCTATCTCAATTGTTAGTTTAATGTTGAACTTCATCTCTTATCGCCACTGCCTTTAATGGTTCCTCTCTCCATACGACTGTGAAGCTTATCTAAATTACACCTAGCTATATATCCCATGTCGAAGTTTAAGTCACGGCACAAAGCTGATATGTACCACAGGCAGTCACCTATTTCTGCAGCTACATCTTCTCTGTCAAACTTACCATCCCTTAACATCTTCTTTACTTTGTTGGATACTTCACCTGCTTCACCTGCTAGTCCTAACGCAGGGTAAACTATCTTGTGTTCTTCAGGATAGATAGCAGTCTTTCTTGCTTCTATCTGATAGTCACCGAATGTCATTTCATACATGTCTTTCCATGCATTTATATCTTCTGCTGTTATCATTTATGTAGCTCCTTGTAACGATCCTTTAGCCTGTTGAGATACCAAATAGCTTTGTTAATATCTTCTAAGCCATTCTTGTATTCATGTCTCCACAAATACTTAAGTACGTTAGCAGCGTGTGGCGCTGTAGATCCTGCCATGTTCTCTGTCATTGCTTCTATAGCTTCAATACATTCTATGCCGCTATGATTGTAGTGTACTGGATTGTTTACTTGATCGTGACTCAAAGTTGTATCACCAGTTAATGTTATTGTTGATTCCATTCATGCACTCCCTTTTGTTTTTGACCACTTGTTAAGTGTATACACGTTACCGTCTTTAGTTACAACAGGTTTATCTTCTTCATCATCTTCCAAAGTCATTAAATAATTTCTGTGATCTCTTACTAATTCGTATATGTCAGGGTGTTCATTTGCTATATCTAAGAACGCTGACATCATAGTTGCTACATCTACTATTCCATTAATAATAGGTTCAGGTAAGTTGTGCTCAGGTGATATTGCTATTGACACATTTGTATCCCCATCCCAATTACCATCGTCTGTGTAGTCTACTGGACTTATAACTATTGCTATTTCATCATTATCTAAACTATGACCCATCAGCATTTCCTTTTTGTTTTTAATTCTATCTTCTTAACTGTAATCTCTTTACCTTTTTCTTTTAGCCATTCTTCAGGTATCACACGATGCGCCCACTGAAACTTATGTTGCTCACACCAATCAAAATATCTAGACTTAGCACCCTTATACAACTTAGCTTTTGCATTACTAAATACAAACCGTATGTCTAACTCAGGGTGCTGTCTCTGTATCTCACGATGCTTACGTCTATCGTCACTATCAAAGATACCTTTAGTCTCAATGATAATACCATTGTCTAACACGAAGTCTGGTGTGTAGGTGCGGTAGCGTAGATCTTCCCACTCTACTTTCAGTACCTCATACCTGACTTTCTTTTGTGTCTTACGTAAGTACGCAGCAACCTCTTTCTCCAGGCCACTGCGATACCTACCTTTAATGTGCTTCCGCATACTCAGGACTCAACAGTACGTAGTCTACCATTGGTGGTGTCTTTGCTTTAGACATTACAGCAGTACGAGTTTGTAGATTAGGCCAACACTTATGTTTGAATGAACAGAAACCACACTCAGAGCCAAGCTTTAGATTACCAGTTTGCTTACGAAAGTGTGTCTCAGGTATAGCCTCAAAGCAACGCTTAAAAGGTTTATCCTCATTGATGTAACCTACTGTATCTTCTATGTTTTCTATTACTGCATCTTTATCTACAGAGCTTGCATCAACATATTTAAACTCACCGTTTGCTTTGTTGACTACCCACCAACCACCAACGTCTAAACCTGCAGCTTCGGCATACCCTACTAGTTGTGACACATAACCAAAGCTATCACTATTAGATAGTGTTTCAAAAGTATTGAACTTGTTCTTGTATGACCAAGGTGATGCTGACTTAACGTCATCTACCTTACCATCAAGTACCATGTCGTACTCACCTTTTATCTCTGTTCCATCCTTTAACTTAAGGGTTACACTATCATTATCTTTGAAGTCTACCTCAGCAGCACGAAGAAGCCCCTTGAACACTGCTTCCACAATATCCCCTATGATCATGTTAATCAAGAAGTGTGGAGGTAATGGTGTCTTATCTTCAGGGTCATTCTTATCAAACCATAGCTGACAAGTAGGACGCCCAATGTTGGACATCCTTAATCTAAACTTGTCACGAGGCCCACCACTGAACTGCTTCTCTAGTGCAGCCTCAACATCAGAAGCAACTTGCTTACGTATGTCTTCAGCCATATCTGTCTCACCCTTGACAGCTTTGCCAAGGTATTGAAAGACAGCTAGTTCAGCAGGGTGATTCATTAGTCTGCCTCTTCTACGTTAACAAACTCTGCCACTATTGCAGCATCATCATCAGAGATAGTGTCCTTGTTCTTCTCAGCCCACTCATTTAAAATGTATTCGTTTTGAGTAGTGATGTACGCTAAGAAGTTATGTAGAGTTTCCTGATCCTCTGGTTTTAACTCTACCTTATCACCCGTATCTAAAGTCATAACGGCAAAGCTATTACCTGTATTTGAGTTAACTAAATTAGCACCAAGATTAAGTGTACACTGTATAGGTAGTATGTTCTTACGCCCTAATGCATTTACTGCAAAGTCCAATGACTTAATACTTGAAGGTGGTACTTCAAAAGAGAAAGGCATATTAGTTATATCATCTACTGGATCACCTGCTTCATCAGTGACACCTGTTGCGGATAGCTCACCAAAGAGAATCTTCTTACGCTTGATACTACGAATCAGATCCTTAGTCTTTTCAGGTACACTATCCCAATCTTCAATGTAGCCTGATGGTCTACCTAGATTAAATGTACCAACGTTATCTTTAAGGTCACCCTTTAGATCACTAGACATGACTGTCTTCATCATCATCTCTTCTTTGGCATCCCACTTAGACCACTGCTGTCTGATTGCAAAGATACGTACAGTAGGACTAGTTGCGTAGACAACATCATCCTCACCTCTTGTAATCTTGTATGATCCTGACGGTACAACCTCAGTCTTAATAGACTTTCCGTTAACATCAATCTCACCCATGATACCAGTGTGCATGAGGTTTACTCTAGGTAAAGCAGCCGTCTTTCTTTCGCCACCGCTTTGAGGAGTTACACCTACTGCCTCTGCAAGAGACATACCTAAATCGTTTTGTATAGCTAGTTCTGTATTCATGTTTTACTTACTTCCTTTTAAAGTTAAAGATGGTTAGTTATACCCTAAACGTCAACTGTGTCAAGCCAATTCTTTCCTATTTTAGCTTCTAATAATAAAGGCACATTCATTTCTACATCGTATGCGTCTTTTATAACACAGTTTAGATTAGAGTTAATAGTATCCACTATAGTCAAAACTTTTTTTACTTCATCAGGGTGTACATCTATCACCATTGAATCGTGTACCGTATTGACTAGGCATGAATGTAAAGGCTCAAGCAATCGCTCGAACTCTAGTAGTACAACAGGCACGATGTCACCTGTAGCAAATCCTTGGACAGGGTAGTTCTTTATCATAGTGAAGTGTGATACGTTACCATTACTCCTACGAGTCACATCAGGAAACGCATACTGTCTACCACTCACGTTAGTTATCTTAAGAAACCTCATGGCTTCATCACCTAACTTCTTGTGCCACTTAGCTACACCTTTGTACTTCTCATTGAAGTGCTTGTAGTATGCAGCTACAGCCTTTGATCTACCATACCCTGTAGCTCCGAAGAGTGGGGCGAAGGTATGTTCCTTTGCTGCTTGCCTGGCTGTAGGCTGTCCTGCATCACTGATAACCTTTGCAGTGTAGGAGTGCACATCAAACCCTGTATCTATCTCCTGCATGGCTGTGCTGTCCTGTGAGAGGAATGCAGCAACTCTGAACTCCAATTGAGCAAAGTCACATTCCATTATCTGTCCACCCTCCCATCGTGATATGAACACACGCTTCACTGGGAATGTTCCTCCTCTTGGCATGTTTTGCATGTTGGGATTGCGTCCAGAAAATCTACCTGTACTGGTAACACTTTGGGTAAGGTTAACGTGTAAGAATCCGTCTGGCTTGGTATATATGTCGATACCATCCACGAAGCTACTAAGGTAACTGCTAATAGCAGACAGACGCTTAAGGTCAGTAAGGAAATCAAGAGCAGACTCCATGCCGTTGCTTGTAGCGGTAGCCATAAGACTTTCAAGGTTGCCCTTACTAGTACTAAAACCATTTGCACTTATCCATTTCTTACTTGGTGCAGAGAAACATAAACCTGCCACCTCTTTAGTTTTAGTTAGTAGATAACCTCTACTGTCACATGGCTTACATTTAGTTGGTAGCTTGTAAAGTGTACCATCCTTACGCAGCTTGTGTACTAAGCCACGCCCATTACAATCAGGGCAAGTACTAGCTTTAGTTTTTCTAACGATAGTACTGTTTGCTTCTATAGCTTCTCTAAACTCTTGCTGTGTCTCAGTGTAGTCAAACAAGTCAGCCCATTCTTTTTTGTTGTGCACACGTCTGCTAAAGATAACTTGAGATACTTGCTCAGGGCTATTGAGATTAACTGGTGTGTCACCCATAAGCTTACGAGTCTTACGTTGTAGCCTGTCCTCTATCTCAGCTTTCTCTTTCTCAAACTCTAGTCGGACCTGCTGAAGGGCGGTTCTGTCCACACGGATTCCTGACATATACATTCTGGTGAGGGCTTTACAGGTGCGGAAGGTAATGTCTTTAACTCTATGTAAGGACTCTGCTTCTGGCTGTGCGTAGTCTTGTTCCAAGGCAAAGTACAACTCACGAGTAATGTCGAGGTCACTCCTAAGATAAAAAAGAAGCTCTTGTAAAGGTATCTCATTGGTGTTGTATCCTTTCTTGTAATACTCCTTGAGAGTGTCTTGCTTCTGATAGTTTAAATTCCTACGTTCAGCGCAAACTTCTAAGCTTATAGGTTCTTTCTGCCCACGCTGTAACAAATACTCAGCTAACATCGTGTCATAGATGTCACCGTCATACTTGAAGCCTGATTCCCACAGCCACATCAAGTCATGCTGTGCATTGTGCATGATCAAGAGCGTTGTGTTATCCAGTATAAGCTGAATGTTCATAGCCCTTGAGCCACCAACATCTTGATCTTCTTTATGATTAAGCGTGAACAGGTATGTCTCATCAGGGTTGTCTACATTCTGCATACCTACTTGTACAAGCTCAAGTCCAGGTTCAAACGGATCAAGGATGTTCTTCTTCTCTCGTTTGGTGATTGTGTTTTCTACATCAACTACAAGTCTCATGCTAAGTACTGACTCCTATCACCATCTAACTCACAGTGAATAGTACCATGCCATCCACCCTTGAGTTTGTTCTTGGCTATACAAAGATGTCTTTGACTGCTTTCTTCTTCATCTTGTCCTTCAACCACCTTGTTCTTTGAAATAAGAATCATCAAGTCAGCTTCGGCTGCTTTACCAGTACGGCTACCTTCAAGCATTGACTGATCAGGATGTACCAAACCTTCTGCTGCTGCACTCAACTGTGACATCCATATGATTGCACACTTGTGTTCCTTAGATATGTTACGTGCATGTATGGCTGCTTCCTTAAGATAGATGTCCGACTTATCACTTGTCTTCGATGCAAACTTGTCACCCATATCAAGCACTACAATGTCAGGCTCGTATGCTTTGATGATAGCCTCAACCCATGCCATGTCTTTACCTGTGCTGTCTTTGATAAAGACGTTCTTCTCTATTGGATCGTAACGTAATGCAGCCACCGCCATGTTAGTCTTAACTTCATCCATGCTCATACTTGTAGCGGCACTAAGGTATCTTGCACCTACACGTTCATAGCTTTCTTCATTACACAGCACCATACACTTAGCACCCTGTGAAGCAAAGCCATCAGGCGCAGCTATTGTACTAGCATGAAAGCTAGTCTTACCTGTGTTAGGTCTAGCACCTACAACAACTAGGTGTCCTGCGCTGATACCTTCTGTCTTACGTCTAAGCGTAGGTATGTTCCACTTCCATTGTGATTGTATGTCGTTGGCTTTTAGTAGTGTATCAATACTTGTATCATCCCACTCTACCTTGAGGTTGGGTAGGAAATCATCTTGATAGTTACTCAGTATGTTTCTCAAAGGCTCTAAGCTAGACTGTGATCCATTGACGTAATCAAAACCAAGGTTAGCAATCTCTTCACCTACTACCTGTTGAAATAACTTAGACAATACATCATCAGCTATCTCTGTAGATAGTGGTTTCTCTCGTGCAACCTTTTGAAACAAATCACTAAAGACTAGCTTGTTAGCTGTAGTCATACTGGTATTGTTAACAAAGAACAGAGACTCTAACTCTGTGGGTGTAATGTTTTTACCGTATGTATCCATAGCGTAGTCAAGCGTCTGCTTAATCTTACGTGCATCCTTACTGAATATCTTATCTGGACAACGTATACCCTTGTGGTTATCGTAGAACTCTTTGTCCAACATAGTACGGATTAATGCTAGTTCCATCATGTGTATCTCCTCTCTCAATCAAAACTTGTCTCCTTGTTGTATACCCTAGCTAACTCTTCATCAAAAGCTTTATCTGAAGCATACCTCTTACATGCCTCTAACACTTCATCTACTGTCAAGTCAACGTAAACTTTACCTAGTGGTACACGTTCATCTATTATTGTTGTCTTCTTCATATCATCACCACATTGGATTCATCATACTAAATGTTTCGTACCAACTGCTACCCTCTAAGGCTAACCACATCAGTACAGGCACACCCACTATAAGAAATGCACACGTTAAGAATGCCCACCCTAAACCTTTTGTTGTACAGTATTGTTCAGACATAACTCTTCCTATACTTTTGAGGGAAACCTTCTTTGTTCCACCCTTTACTAACTTGTTCTGCTGCCCACGAGTAGTTCACATTCCAGTGCCTAGCTGCATCAGCTATACTCTTGAAGTCTTTACCGTGTAATCGACAGGCTCTACCTTTCTGCTGCTGTGTCGGCTCTACCTTGATACGGATATGGCATGGTACATTCTTTGGTTGCATTACTTGTCTCCTACATTCTTGGGTGCGTATACTGCACCGTTGTACTGACTACCTGTTTTGTTATCTACTCCAAAGTTAAAGTACGCTAGTACTAATAACATTGCCATTATCCAGTAGAAGGTAACCTTTACCCACTTGATAAACGCTTCGTATGTTAGCTTTGCTTCTAACTCTGCTTCTTCACTTGGTGTCATTAAACTATCTCCTCTAGTTTTTTAATGTCTGCTTCTACTTTATATTTAATATCATCATAGAGTCTCAACGCTATAGTCTCTAACCCTGTGTAAGCCTCTATCTCTCTCTTGTACTCTAGTGTTTTATATGCAGCGTCAGGATCTAATGCTACTATAACTTTGTAAAAATTATCTAAGTGTTGCATATTAGATACACTGAATGATGTACCCAGTATAGCTAGACCTGTTAAGCCTGGAAATAGTTTAGCTGCTACAGTTGCACTGATGACATCTTCTACTATCATTACGACACCACTAGGTTTACCAACGACACGAGTGAATACAGTAGGTGTCCTATCGTAACGCCTCCACTTAACCTGTCCTGTATAGGATGTACATCTACCTATAGCTCCTACTAATCTGCCTCTGTCATAGATAGGAAACACTACACGTCCATCCATTACATCGTACATCAAGTCTTCACCATACAAGCCCCACCTACCTATAAACCTTTCGTGATCTCTGTGTTCTGCAGTAGGTGTCACTACATACTCAGGCCAAGTGAATGTCTCGTGCTCAGATTCAGGTTCTTCATACCCTTTGAGCTTACGCTGTATCTCTCTTGCTGTCATGCCTGATGACACTACACCTTTGGTATTACAGTCAAGCTTATAACAGTTGTACAACAGCGCACTACCATCTCGTATAGCAGTGAATGTGTTCTTGCCTTTGCACTTAGGGCAGTCACCTCTGTGTTTGTATTCTTCTTTTAAATCAAGCGACTCCAAGTAGTTCTTAATGTTGGTCATCTTTGCTCCTCCGTTTGCTTAACGCATTACTTGCACCACTAAATGTGTTGACCAGATATGGCTTGACTGACTCAGGATTCCTGTGACCTGTCACTTGCATCAACTCAAGAGTCTCAACACCTGCCTCTACCATCTCAGTGATTGCTGTCCTACGTAGATCCATAGCTGTTAGTTTCTTTGGTAGTCCTGCAGCCTCTTTGACTTCGTTGATTGCATCATCGATGTGGTCAATTGCGTAAGGTACATACGCCCCTGCTACTGGTGTAGTCTTAGGTGCTACGTAGTTTTGGAATCCAAAGTCCTGGCTCTGTTGTCTAAGCATAGATAGTAGATCATCAGGTATAGGTAGGTGCACATCAGCACCACGTTTACTTTGTGTTAAATCAATACGTTGTGCGCTGAAGTTAATGTTGTCCCAAGTCAAGGTACGCATGTCTCCAACACGCTGCGCCCACTCATATGCCATATGTACAATCAACCCAATGCTACGCCACCTGAAGTTACCATATGCTGTATCAAGAAACAGTAACACTTGTTCACGAGTCCACTTGACCTTGCGTGGCTTAGTGCTCTTCGTCTTGATCAAACGTACTGGGTCATTATCCATTACGTCTAACCTCAAGCTGTACTTCCATGCAGCAGACAAGATAGCCTTACGATAGTTAGCAGTACGTACACCAGACACAAGCCACTTCTCATACGCTAGGTTAGTGTGTCTAGCTTTGATGCTACGCACTGTGTAGTTACCTAAGAGTCTACCTTCTACTTTAGTCTTTAGTATTACATCCAGGTGTGTCTCATAGTCTTTCTGAGACTTAGGACTTAGACTACAGAAGCTACTACTGTGCAGATAAAAGTCTACAATAGCTGATAGCTTCGATGTATGTTTAGGTATGTCTACCATTTTCTCCTCACTTTCCAATATACCCACGCTTCTACACAATGACCTTTGCCAATAAGCATGTCAATGAAATAAACTACGTTAGGCTTTCCCTCTTTCTGCCACTGGTGATTCCTTGCGCTGAACGTCTGATTGTTTTGTCCTCCTAGTATCACGTTTATCAGGACACTCATTGCTGTCAGTATTCTCTTTAGGTAGATTCCCAAGACTGTCAGTAATGTCATCATGGGGATCGTCTTTCTCATGTGCCTCATCATTATCATGTGTCATCTTCTTCTGTTCCTTCCATCGTCTTCACCTTTGTACGTGTCATACACGAACCACACGAATGCGAGTAGGTAAACTACGATTATTACTATAGGTATCTTATACATTAGAACAATGGCTCTCCTCTCTCATCCAATACATCTCTCCTGAAATAATTTGTGTTACTTCTCCAGGGTAAATCTATATTGTTTACTCCATCATCATCATGGGAGACAGGCAGTAAACCCATCTGCTCCATATGTTGTAGCATACTAACTGGCAACTGTGGTTCCTCCATATTTGGAAGACTCTCTGTATATTTCTTTGTCTTCATCTGTCTCTCCAAAACACTCCTTGATGTAAACAAACTCATTCGTATCATACATCTTTTTTAAATGCAATATATCCTTACGGCTGTCGCTTGAATGATAAGCAAACATCTTCTTTGTTGTCTTACTGTATATGTCTAGTGCGTAATACATACTACCTCCTCTATAATAATTTAAGTTGTACTGGTTCTTTATATACTTCATCTAATCTAGGATGTAATACTTCTCCAAACTCTATGTCACAAAAGTTACCACAATCAGGCATGATCATCTTTTGTTTGCGTCCTGCGTTTGGATCTAGTTCATCCAAGAATATTCCTCTGATACAGCTATTACCCACCTCTCTTTCTGCCCTAGCCATCTTATCAAATGACTCAGGAAAATCTATTCTTATCTTGTTCCAGTATCCCATGCCACCTTTGACACAGCCAATGCAATTATTGTTACCATAACCTAGCTCATACATTTTAGGTCTTCTTATTCCTTGCTTCTCAAGGTAGTATAGAGAGGCAGGTTTATCCATCCTTTGTTCTATCAAAGGGAAGATAGGTTTTGCATCAGGGTACTGCTCTTGAAAACGTATAGCTCTGTTTACTTCCTTTTTTGTATACTCAAAGCCAAACACTTGAGCACTGTACTCTTCGTTTCTTTCTATCCTTTGCCTTACCATCTTCTTTAGAACAAGTGTACATCTTGCACCGCCAGGACCATTTACATACTTATCTTTTAGTATAACCTCGAACTGATCTTTGTGTTTAGGTGCTCTGTCTACTCTTATCTCCTTCCCATACCAATCTTCACACTGTTCTTTGAATCTTTTATTATCGTCATGAGCACTATCAATGGCAAAGTATATAGGTTCAACATTATCTATACCGTATTCATCAATGGCTAACTTAGTAGCTACTGCACTTGTTACACCTGCACTCCACCACGCTATGACTTTCATTTCTTCCTCCTCTTTTTAACAAAGTTCTCTACTATTCTTTTGTTTCTGCATATGACAAGAACATAGCCATCCTCATCATACGCTACCCATTTCTTCTTGCGCTGCATGATAACTACTCTACTTGTAGCTCTAGACATGCTAGTGTCTCACTCTTGTTTGATACTAACACAGCAGCTTGGCTCATAGCTGCAACGCATTCTTCTTTACTATCAAATGTATCAACGTGAAAGTATTTCACTGTCTGCGATGTGATTAGTAACTGCATCCATACTAATGCCCAAACCATTACGCTGCTTCCTCTGCTAATACATAACGTGTGTAGCGTTGACCTGTCACTGGGTGTGACTTGCGTATGCTGTTGAAGTTATACCCTTTCTCCTTAAGGTCTTTGATACGTCTAGGTAACGCCATGATGTTGTACTGTATGATAGCCTCTAGAGTTGATATACTACCTACTGTCTCAAGGTGTTTTATAATTGTGTTAAGTTGATTGTTAGCCATTGTCTATGTCTCCTCATTAATAGATTTAAATATGTCTCGCAGTGTTTGCGTAGACTCTGGTGGTATGCTCAGTGTCTCTCCTGTAGCATCTTGTGTGAGTACGAGTCGGTCATTGTTGTACAACGTAGCTTCCCATCCGTACCCTAAACTTTTCTTTTGTGTTACCTTGGTGTACCCATCGTCTGCTAGTTCTACACCTTGTGATGTCTTGTAGTTCATTGCTGTGTCTCCTTCTGTTTGTCTGCAATGTCTTGCACTCTATCCATGTACACGATCAATGCCATAGTTAAATCATTTATACTAGCATTTTTAGCGCACTGCATAATAGTATCCCATGCGTGTGCTTTTTGTGTCACACGTCCAGGTTTAGGCTTGTCTTGCATTACTTCCTTAGCTGCATCATCTATTGCACCAGTAAATGTGTTCAGCCACTTGAGTAGGTTAGGCTTGTCCACAGGTACATCAACCATAGATGCACTAATCTTCTTAGCCTCAGCCTGAGTGCCTACCCACTCGCCTTGCTTGTTCATGTATAGTCTCATTTTGTAGTCTCCTTAATATTGTGCATAACGCATCTGCTCTTCTTCAATTAACATATCTTGTATCGTTGTCTTCACAGTAGGATCTACTGTAGCGTGTTTCCTCAAGTTTTCTTCAGCCGTTATGATCTGTAAGTTACCACTCCAATGCGGCCCTCCATCAGCTAAAGGCCACATATGATCTACATGATGTTGTGTTCCTGTCGCTTTAGTTATAGATATACTTAACTTGTAAGTGTTTAGCATTCTTCTTTTTTCAACTTTACAATCTTTTAAATAACTAGGTATAGCATTTAATTTCACAGCCTTTCTTTGTACTGAACTTTCATAATACTTTTCTTTATTGTCTTGGTAATGTTTGGAATGATATTTTTTCATATACTCTTTAAAATATTCTTTATTTTTTTCTCTCCATGATTTAGTCTTTTCGTATAATTCTTCCCTCCACTCAGGGTTTTCTTGTCTTTTTATTTTTAATCTTTCAAGTATTTTTATTCTATGTTTTTTATATTGTTTCCTAGCTTTATCATTAACTTTTTTTCTGTTACTAGCTTTATACTTTTGACCACTTATTTTATTTTTTTGTTTACCTCCTTTGTTATAGTACCAATCTTCAGCCATAGATTTTTTGCAACTCTTACAGTTGTATTGATAGCCATCAGGTAATTTATTAGCTTTATGAAACTCACTAAACTCTTTAGCCTCTCCGCATTTAGTGCACGTCTTCATCTGCCTAGCACCCTCTGTAAGTCTTCATCCGTTATTTCTTTTTTGTATATCCAATCGTATATCCATTCATCTGTGCCTAGTCTTGGCTTGAAGTATCCGACATCTCCTACCTCACCCATGACAACCTTAGCTGCATTGGATGCATCGATGTCACTGTAGCCTAAAAACTGTACAGCTTTACCGTTCTTATGGTATGTCCTAACTTTCATTGTCGTACCTCATACTTACATCTATCCTCCATCTAAAACCTGATAGTTTATCGTAGTCTGATAATCCTAGCTCTTCAATGTAATTCTCTATTATCTTTGCTATTGTGTCTATTTCATCACACCCAAAGTCTTCCGCTGCTATCACTATATTTCTATACTGCATCCAGTATCTCCTCTAGTTGATTGATAATCACATTGCCTTTACAGATTTTATCTACTGCTAAGTGTCTCTCCTCCTCAGTGTTAAACGGAGAGACTGCATCTACTTCCAGTTGTTTGAAGCTAAGTGCCACGTTAACTATCTTCTGTCTGTTAAAGAATAAATCTTGTAGTTGCATATCATTTGTCCTTCTTTGGTGTGTGATACCATGCCCTATCATCATCAGGCATTACGTATGAACGCCAATGATTAGGATCTCCCTCACTATCTGTTATGGGTCTAAAGTCAAACATGTCTTTTAGTTTTATAGACATGCTTTCCAACTTACGCACCTTACTAAGATCAGTATCAAACATCTCTCTAAAGTCTGTACATATTTGATCCATGATGTTGTACGCATCTAGTAGTTCCAGTACTTCATCACGATTTAGTTTTAGTTTTAGTTTCTTGTTAGCCATTTTAATAGTCCTCCTCTAATCCAGACCATACAAACGCTAGGTATTTCCAGAACGTTGCACCGAATGCATCATTGATTAAGTTTTCCATCTCTTGTTCAGTCATTATGTATGTCTCTTGTTCAAGCATTGTTCTTCCTCCTTATATGTACAGTAACCCTCATCAATTAGTCGTTTAGCTGTACGTCCAAACCACCCTTGCAATTGCCACGCAACACCTGTGTCAATCAGATATTGCCATGCTGCTGTCTCTTCATCGATGTCAGACATCACTGACTGTTCACAAATCTCAACAGCATTAGCTAATGTGAAGTTATATTCTTTCATTAGTTCAATCCTAATACTTTAGTTATTGTTGGGTCAAAGAAGCCACTAAACTCTGTGTTGTCTCGTGTATCACTGTGTAGTGCTTGATACGCTGCATACATTAGCTTAGGCGATGGGTGGCAAATCGCACTCCACTTATCAATAACCCACTTGTTTAACTTACCATCGTATACTGGTATATTATTTGCATCTAGTATATCTATAAGTTTAGACATGAGAGGTGTCATATTTCTCTGTGCTTCTGCTCTTACACTAGCATTCATAATATACTTAAGCTCTCCTGTCTTTTTATCTCTAGCTTTTCTAAAACTTATTAGCTTATGAAATAACTCTATAGCTTCTTCCTCAAGTATCTCACCACTAAGTACAGAAAGTATCAGTGCTGCCCTCATTCCGTAGCTAGTAAAGGTATCTCTGTAACTCCCATGTAGATCATTCAATTTTGTAGTTAGTCTACCCATCTCACCCTCAATTAAGGATGTGAAAAAGTCTACATTCTTTTTGTATTCTCTCACTACATTAGTACCTTTGGATCTTAGATAAGTGTTAACCATAGACACATGGTATTGCTCACACCCTACATGATCCATCATTTTTCTAGGCATATGATCATCAATGACATACCTACTTCTTGGGTCTGCATTGCGTACAATAATCATATCTATAGCTGTGCCTGATCTGAGTATAGCCAACAGTCTATGCTGTCCATTAGTCAGTACACCATTGTTATCAATTACAATAGTACTTGCTTCAGGTAACCACTCGCCACGCTCCATAACACTAGCGTATAGATCTACCTGTTTTTCTTTTACTTTCCTGTAGTTGTCTGTGTTGTGTGTCTCTAGTAGCGTATCTGCATACTGAGGTGATATAGTTTCTAATGATATTTTAATAGTCATATTTTTTCTCCTGTTTCTATTCTATGAAAGCAAATCCACCACCATTGCCCTCTGTATCTTGCGACAAGACAAGCTTGTATCTTTGGTCACCCAATCGCATCTTGAACGTAGGCCAATACTGATGTGGATCAAACTCACATTGCACCATTTTAAAGTCCAGTATATTTGATCCTATTAGTTGTTTAAATTGTTTGTTGTAAGCTTCTATTGAATCTTTGGTAATCATTTGTAATTCCTCCTTATATGTCTACTACAAATCCTGTTGTATCTTTCTTAGCCTTGCCCTTAGCGTACAACGCCACAATTGAATTGCAAGGATCAAGAAAGCGTAAATCATCTTTGTCACCGTCTGTCACATTTATGCCACGCCATTCGGGTAGCTTGTATTCTTTACGAAATACCACCGCTGCATTCATACCATTGTCGAGTGCATCTTGTAGCTTGTCGGCATACTGGATATTCGCACCTGAGTATGACCACGTTAAGTGATAGTTGAATATGTCCTTAGTCTTTCTGTTAGAAATCTTGGTGTAGTCGTAGAATTGCACAGATGGGAATAGCTCAAAGATATTTTGACCATCTAGCTTGACTGTCTCCCAACGTATGTCTGTTGTGCCGTTCAACCTAACGCATGGCTGTATGCCACGCTTGTCACAATAAGCTTGAAACTTGGTAACGTCTTTATGTAGTTGACGCATAAAGCTTTCACGATCTTTGTAATACCATTCAGTCTTACGCATTCGTGCAGCTTGCACATTATTAAATGCACCACGTCCTGCTGTATACAAACAAGCGTCAATACAGTTTGCTTGCTCTGCCATAGGGCAAGAGTTGAAAGCTTTACCATCAACCATAACTTTCCACGGTGTCATGTAAAGTATAGCTGTAAGGTATTCACTACCATCACCTTTGATTGTCTTGGCGTTTGTTCCTACGCCTAATAGTTTGTATGTCATGTTTACACCTCTCCATAATATGCTGCACGATACGGATCTGCACTGGGTAATTCACCTTCTAGTGCTGCCCATATTCTGTTCCAATCACCTTTGGATGCTTCACGTTCTAGTAATACTTTTCCAGTATCACCATGCAGTACTGTTATTGCACCATTGAGTAGGTACACTTTTATTGTCGCTGCTCCTCGTTCTTCATCCATGTTTAAACCTCCTGTTTTTCTGTATCTGGATCAACAAACATTAAAGTTCGTAAATCGGGGTACATCATATCGCAATCGTTTATGTCAGGTGTATCAGTAAGTACACCACTTGATTGTTGATAAAATGTATAACCATCACTTGTCTTGTATACGTTCATTGTCTTTCCTCCGTTTGTGTTACTTCATGAGGGTACATCTACTTGGGAGGTTTCAGATGCACCCACAAAAAGCAACTGTCTTTAGTAAGTCACACCCTAAGCCCATGCGTCAATAGCGCAAGAATGAGTTGGCTCATTTTAGCTCAGGGTGTAACCGAATAGTCACAATCTGTTAGCTCAAACATGTGCACATCTATGTACTGTGCATAGTATCCACCCTTTAAGAGCACCCTATAGCCAGGCATAAATATACCAGTCCTGGCCTTACAGGTTAGCCCACTCAATTAAGAGAAATCGGCAACATACGTTCATCATGAGTATACTATCAGGCATACTAGCTGTCTTAAGTTTGTTTCTTATATATCTGTTATTCTGTTGTCTGTGTTTCTTTCTAAGTTGTAGTCGTTTGTTAGTCTGTAATGTGTTTAGTCTTGTTAGTCTGTTTTGATAGGGCATTTCACCGTATCCGTCTTAAGGACGCTGAAACACTTTGAAGGATATACATCGCTTGCGTTTTGTTTCTTGTCGCTTTCGATGTATCTACATTAACCCGAACATCTTTTGAATTGCAATAGGTTTTTTAAATTATTTTATAAGTTATTGAATTTAAACAAAAACAAATTTGTTTGTTCTTATTATGTACTGGAAATCTAGGTTGTTCTTATTTTGTTCTACTATATTTGTGATCACAAACTGTATGTGTGTATGTGCATCGTATAGGTGTAATTCGTGATCACATCCATAGGGGTATGCTTTTTTGTGATCACATACTATCCATTGAAAGTATATCAGTAGAAAAGTGTAGCAATAACAATGCCTTATTAGTGTTTTATATGGCTAAAACTAGAATAAAATATTTCTTTTGAGTTAACCATTAATAAATATGTAGTAATTTCAATGACTTAACAAGATTGCTAAAGGGGAGGGGCATGGGCCATGGTAGGGGTCTACGTTATACGTATATGTACAGTTACACACACGGGGTTTTTTGCACCTAATTAACCACTATCCTTAGTTAAGGACACTATATGTAAAACATATTTAATGTGACGTAACGTAACTTATTGACAGACGCTTGACAATACCTATAACTATGGGGGTAAGGGGGT
>VMHT01206720.1_pt1 | contig 30891 bp, 52 predicted proteins | sample 4693611 | NCBI WGS metagenome assembly VMHT01 (sample SAMN12280063, study PRJNA550983) | marine metagenome | isolation source: seawater sampled from same location over 5 years 0.02-0.2 micron viral filtrate | place: USA: collected off the coast of southern California halfway between the port... ... | reverse complement strand
TCACGGCCTGCACGCCCACTCTCTCCACGAGCCCGACAGCGACCAGATGTAGGCGCCGGCCAGCGCGTTGGCGTACGGGCTGTAGATGTCGAGGTCGCGGAACGGGGAGCGCCTGAACGTGGAGGGGATCGTCTGCATCAGCCCCGTCGCGTGCTCGCCGTTGTAGATCGGCGTGCGGTTGCGGGCTCGCGGGTCGAGGCGCGACTCGCAGAAGGCGACGCGCTCCATCTCGGCGCGGGGTGCCCCGTAGACCAGCGAGGCGATCGTCAGGGCCTCCTGCACCGACGGCCGGTGCCGCAGCGTCGCCCGCAGCGAGCGCACCTGCGCCCGCGCCCCCCGCCAGCCCTCGACGGCGTGGAGGAAGCGCGAGTGAGCGACTGGCGGGCGAACTGATCCGGCGCGGTCGGCGTCACGAGGATCAGTCGGCGGCGTCTGCGCGAAGCCGAACGAGAAGCCGGCGGCCAGGGCGCCCGCGACCGTGGCGGCGATGAGGGTCCGGCGGGTCACGAGATCACGACCCGGGCCTTGGGGTGTGCCTCGCAGATCGCGCGGAGCCGCTGGAGGAACCTGATGGCGCCCTGGTGGTCGCCCCAGCCGTTCGGCGGGTTCATGGCCTCGTACTTCTCGCGGTTCCCCGGATAGGCCATCTGGCCGATCGCGTGGCCGAGTCGCTGGGCCGCGACACCGGCCTCGATGCCGTGCAGGTCGTTCAGCCCCTCGCCACCCAACGCCTCCCGGAACATCGGCGAGACGTTGTAGGTGTAGTTCAGGTGCTCGTGCTCGACGCACGAGGGCTCAGGGCCGCCCAGATCCACCTCGAGGTAGACGGTGTAGCTCACCGGGCGTCCTCCAGCACCTCGCCGGAGCCCTCGCAGCGCGGGCAGTCGCGCCCCCACCAACGACCGCGGGCGTCCTGGACGAACTGGCGCCGCTGTCCCCAGCACGAGGCGCACGGCACCCACACCAGCGCCGGGAGCGGCGAGGGATGCGGGGCGAACACCGCCGCCATCGCCGGGGTCGACGCCATGCTCACGTCCCCGCCGGGGGGTCGGGGGCGAGGGCGGCGCGGGCGCGGGCGCCGTAGTCGTCTTCCTCGATGGGCTGCACGTAGCTGCGGCGCGCCTCGCCGTAGAGGCCGCGGAACTCCCGGACCCGCTCCTCGTAGTTGTGGCGGTTCGCGTAGAACTCCAGCGCCGCCCGCAGCCTGTCCCGCTCGGCCTCCAGGGTGCGGCAGGTGGCCTCGTAACGGCCAGCGAAGTCAAGGATGTCGCCGCGGTCCCACCCGCTGGCCTCCCAGAACTCGTCGCGCTCCTCCGCGCTGAGCGGCTCGTCAGCCACCAGCCCCTCCCGTCTCGTCGGGGGCGAGGTCGGCCAGCGCGTCGAAGTCCACGCCGGCAGAGACGCCGAGCCTCGCCGGGTCCGTCTCCCCGTCGAGGGCGTCCAGCACCAGGCAGAGCGGATGCGCCGCCATGCGGCCGGGCATCGGCGCCTCGCCCCAGTTGAGCGCTCCGCTTCGCCAGTGGTCCGCCACGATGCGCGCCCGCGCCACCCGCGCCTCGGCGTCCCGGAGGTCGTCGAGGAGGGCGAGGAGACGCGAGCCGCGGATGAAGCGCGCGCCAGGAGCCCTCGCCGCCAGCTCGCGCAGCCGGTCGCGGTCGTCGGGGGTCACGTCCACATCCCCGAGTCGCTGTCGCCGAAGGCCCAGAGGTACGTCTTGTAGGAGTGGACGAGGCGAAGGCTGACGGAGATCTCCAGGGCCATCGCGTTGATGCCATCGGCCATCCGCTTCATCGAGAGGACGGTCATCCCGGAAGGAAGGCGGCTCACCGCCCCACCGCCCAGACGATCAGGGCCACCAGCCCGGGGACCGCCGCCAGCCAGAGGACGGCAGCTCCCGAGCCCCGGGGGCGCCAGCGCGCCGTGTAGTCCTGGGGGCGCGCGTAGGCCGGGTCGTCGTCGAACGGGGCGTACCCGTCGTAGGGGCGTTGGGTGGTGGTCATGCGCCGCCTTCCGCAAGCGCTCGCTGGCACTCGTCGCAGACCTCACCTTGGCGAGGGAGGTCGTGCCGGTAACGCTCGTCGGCGTTCCCGTACACGCGACCCTCGCTGAACCGCCCGCACCTCGAACCACCCTCCCGGAAGTGGTGCCAGCGCCCGTCTGCGCCGTCCTCCCGGACCGGCATCCACCACCCGAGGCGAGAGAACGTCTTCTTGCTCGGCGTCACGCCCCACCCCCCAGCTCGTCACGGATCGCCGCCTGGACGCGCAGGCCGTAGTCCATCCACCAGCGCGGCCGATCCTCGCCGTTGAAGTAGACGAGCCACGACCACCCGCGCCCGTCCGGCTCGGGGCGAGGGCCGCCGTAGATGCGACCCTTCATCCCCGTGGGCGTCTCGACCTTCGCTCCTACCGCGAGTCCTTTGCCCCACTCCCTCGCCGCCTCCCGGGCCTCCGGGGAGGGCTCGGCGGCGGTGCCCGGGGTGATCGACTCAAGGCGCTGGGCCAGCGCGTCTCGCTCGCGGTGCGCCTCGCCAAGCCGCCCGGCCAGATGGACCACCTGCGCTTGCAGGCGCTCGATCGACTCCAGCGCCGTGTAGTCCTCAGGGACGGCGACGCACGGCCCTTCGTGGCTTCGCTCGCGCGTGCAGCGCCAGCCGTCGGGCGGCAGGTCGCAGTAGACCCTCCCCGGTCCCGCGCCACCCTCTCCCCACATGCCGCGCGTGGGCGGCGCCGGAGGTCCGGGCGGGGAGGGCTGGCCGAGGTGCGGCCCGAAGTCCGGTGCATCCACTCCCATCTCGCGGCGCGTCGGCTGGTGGATCAGTCCGCCGCGAGTCTCCGATGGGGACTCGGCGGGGTCCGGGTGCCCAGCGGAGCAATACAGTCCGCCAGGGGAGTTGCGCGGATCCCCGCAGATGTGGCAGGGCTCACCCTGCCGGACGGCCTCGTCGTCGGCGCGGAGGGCGTCGCGGGCGGGCTGCCAGAGCGGCACCGTCCAGGGCTCGTCGTCCGGGTCGATGGAGGCGTACTGCGCCAGTGCCGCCCGCAGCGCGTCGATGCGCTCCTTGTCGGTCATGCGGCGCTCCGAACGCCCGGCAGGGAGCGGCGGACGATCTTCGAGGTGGCCGTCGCCATCACCAGGAGGTCCTCGAGCGCCACCCCGGCCGGGAGCTGGTGCGCCTTGGCGGCCTCGCGGATCGCCGTGACGCCCGGGTAGCGGGTGACCTGACGGGGGCGGCAGGACTCCGGCAGGCGCTCGGCGTGCTCGTCGATCGCCGCCTCGTTGACCTTCGCCGCGCCGGACGGTCCCTCGACCTTGGCGAACACGCGCCCCGAGGGGGCGATGACCGCCTCCCCGTCTCCGAGCAGCGCGATCAGCCGCGCCTCGGCCAGCAGGGCGGCCGTCTTGTGCCGCTCGGCCTCGGCCAGCGCCAGGCGCGCCGCGTCCTCGGCCGCCTCGATCTCGGCTACGAGCTCCTCGGCGCTCATCGGAACTTTCCCCGAGGGAGCGGCTTGATCTCGTGGGAGACGACCGAATGGTCCTGGCCGAAGTAGGCGTTGGCCTCTTGGCCCTCGCGGTAGATCTTCTGGACGACCTCGCTCGCCTTCTCATGCGACGCGAACGGTCCGTACACGTCGAACACGTAGCCGGTCGCGCGCGAGGCCACTGACACCACGTACCGGGGCATCACGCGAAGCTCGCGATCGCCTCGGCCGCGCGCGCCGCGTCGTACTCCTCGCGCTCGGCGTCGGTCATCAGGGCCCGGATCGCGGCGACGCGCTCCCGGTCCTCCATGCGCACGCGGTACATGATGAGGTTCACGCGCCGGTTCTCCGCGTCCTGACGGGCGCGGTAGATCTCGGACGCGAGCGCGGCGCGCCCGCGCTCGGTGAGGTTGTCGCCCTGCGTCCAGACGGCGAGGACGTGGTCGAAGAACCACGCGACCGGATCGTCAGCCATGCGGCACGCCTCGCGGACGTGCCGGCAGTTGCGCCGACCGACGTGGTGCCTCCACGCCTCGCAGGCCGGCGAGTGAATCAGCACGCCCTCGCCGTCGCCGCGGTGCTCGCGGGCGATCCGGTACTCGCGGCCGGGCCGGGACGAAGAGGCGATGCGGACGTCGAACGGGATGCCCATCGGGGCTCCGTCACGCTCCAACCACGCCTCCCCCTCGCGCCAGGTGACGGTCACGCCGCGCCGCCCGCGTCCGGGTCGGCATCGCGGCCGGAGAAGACCTCGTCGCCGATCTGATCGGCCACCGCGGCGTCGCCGGTGGGCTCGTCGACCACCTCGGCCTGGCCGTCGATCGGGTCGTCGTCCGGGTCGTCGCCCACAGCGGAGCGCGCCTGCCGGTAGACCTCGTCGTCATCGAGCTCGCGCTGCGCCGAGACGCCTGCCTCCGCCCAGACCGTCTTGGCATCGAGGCCCTTAGCCCGGATGTGCTCGACGATGGCCTCGTAACGCGCCGCGAAGCCCTCGACGTCGGCCAAGGGCGGGAGCGTGGACGCCGTTTCCTGGAGCGCGAGCGCGTTGGCGCCGACGGGCGCGTCGGTCATGCCCATCTCCTCCTCGGTCACCAGCCCCGAGATGGAGAAGGCGCGCTTGAGCGCCATCGCCTCGGCGACCTTGATGTTCATGGCCGAGGCGTACTTCGACCACGGCGACCAGGAGTTGCCGGCGTTGCGGGCGCCGTACTCGGACCACTGGGCGAAGAAGTACGCCGGCCTGGTGCGGTCCTTGCGGTACACCAGCGCGTAGGCGCCGATGATCGCGCCGCGCTTGGCGCCGTAGGAGTGCTCGACCTGCCCACCCTTGCGGATGAACGTGTCGCCCTCGCAGACGACGTCTGACTCCATGCCGTCGAACTGCGGGTGCCGGTTGGCGATCGCCAGGTAGCCGTCGCGCGAGGCCATGATCTGCGCCGGCTTCATGGTGCCGTCGCTGTTCGTGGTGCGCTGGCCGTTCTTGGTCTCGCAGATGCACCAGATCTCGCGGGCGAACGGGTCGAGCTGGTAGCGGTTCGCCAGCTCGAGGAACATCGCCAGCTCAGCATCCGTCGCGTTCTGGGCCACGGTCTGCTTGATGACCGCGACCTGCTCCGGCGACATCTGCTTGATGGCCGTGATCGCGCCCGGCTGGGCAGCGGGCACGGTTGCGAGTGCAGTGCTCATCTCACGCCTCCCAGCTCATGGCCTCGACGGCCGACACGGGGAACTCGACGGGGCTCGGATCGATCCCGAGCGAGGCCAGGTGCGCCCTCACCGGGTGGCGGCCGCCGTCGGGGTCGTCGAGGTAGACCTCGTAGTCGGCGAGCGACGCGAATCCGGCGGCCTTCGCGGCCTCCTCGCGCTCGCGCAGGATGCGGTGCCGGTAGCGGCTCATGCCGCCCTCCCGACGATCGCGGAGTAGTCCGGGCCGCGCAGACGCTCGGACGCCTTGTCGGCCAGGGTCTCGTCGTACCAGCCGGCGAACTTCTCCGGGTGGCGCGCCTCGACCTCGGCAATGATCTCGTCGGCGTAGAGGCGGAAGGCGTCCAGCACGCCCTGACCCACCAGCCACTCGCGCGCCTCGGACAGGCCGATGAGCCCTCCGCAGTAGCATTCGACGAGGCCAGCGTCCGCGCAGGGGCAGTAGTCCTCGGGGGCCTCGGGCTCGTAGTGGCGGCCCTCGCCGCCGACGTAGTACGCGCTCACGCCGCGGCCCTCCCGATCGACACGGACGTCACGGTCCCGCCGCCCTCGCAGACCGAGCACTCGATCAGGTACCAGCGTCCGGCGATCCGGGAGTGGCGGTGGCCGCTGCCCGTGCAGGCGCGGCAGGACTCGCCGGGCGCCCCGGGGTAGGTCGCCGGGTCGTACAGGGCGGAGATCGTCGCGCCCTCCGGGCCCTCCGCGAACAGCCGGCCGCTCACGACTCCACCACCTGGATGAACAGCAGCACGGCGAGGAAGGCGAGCAGGATGATGAGGGCGCTCATGCGGCGACCCTCAGGTGGCGCCGCTCGACGCCCTCGTACGGAGCGTCGTCGCGCTCGTGAGAGCGGATCACCCGCAGGTGCGCCCGCGTGTTCGTCGTGGCCGCGTGGGCGGCGCGCCGCTGCGCGTGCGAGAGCAGCCGGATCGCCGAGCCGAGCAGCCCGTCGATCTCGGCCAGCTCGTGCCCGGTGTCGACCATGTCGAGCGTCGCCAGCTCGCGCAGGGCGCGCGGCGAGGGCGGGCGGCCCGAATTCCTGTTGCCGGCCATGTATCCTTCTCCTCTGTCGGCGCCCTCGGATCCCTGGCCGTCCAAAGCAGGGGATCCGGGGGCGTTGTCGTTGTGGGTCGTGCTCATGCCGCCGCCGCGTTTTTCCCAGCGGGCTCGGCGGGTGTGGAAGCGTCCTGCTCGTGGACGTACAGCGAGTCCAGAGCGACACCCAGGGCGCGGGCCATCTGACCGGCCGAACCGATCGGCGGCTCCGACCTGCCCGTTTCCCAGCGGTAGACGGTCGCCGGGGAGACGTCGATCAGCGCGGCGAGCTTCGCCTGGCTGAGTCCGCACGCCTCTCGGGCCTCGCGGATGCGCTCTGCGGTGGTCATGTGCGGCAGACTGACATATGCAGATGTACATAGTCAACCCCACATCGGCAGATCAGCCGGTTGCGATTAGCATCGGCGTATCTGACTATGCGGTTGTGCCTGACCTCGGAGCAGTCCTGCGCCGACGCCGCGACGCCGCCGGTCTAACCCGGCGGGCCGTGGGAGAGGCGATCGGCGAGAGCGAGAACAAGATCTACCGATGGGAGTCCGGCCTGAACAAGCCGGACGCTCTCGCCCTCCTGCGGATGCTGGTGCTCTACGCGAGCACCCCCGCCGACATCATCCGAGAGGTGGAAGCAACCGAAGAATCGGCAAGTTCCCCGACCGATCCGGTGAAGGCGAACCGGAAGGCGCGACAGCTCGGAGAGAAGGTCGCTGATCGTACAGCGAGCCGATCTCGTCCAGGGCGCAAGAGTGCGGGTGCGTAGGGCCGAGGACACCTGCCGCCTGGTAGGCGGCATCCGCCATGAGCTGGTACGCGATCCGCTCGCGCGCCTCGATGGGCAAGCCGGCCAGGGTCTCCGGGTCGATCATCGCGCCCTCCTCTCCGGGGGATGGGCAGGGCAGGATAGAACGTGCGTTCGGACGGATGGATGGCGCCCGAAGGTCGTGAACTAGCGAGCGAGGGAGAGGCAGGCGATGGGGTTCAGGAGAGGCAAGTCCGAGACCGAAAGCCAAGACGCCGTGCCGCTGGACGACGGCGAGCCGGCAGATATCGGTGAAGGGCTCAGCGCGGAGATTCGGGAGCTGGCGCGCCAGAAGCTGCGGCACACGATCGGCGTACGCCGGGAGCTGAAGGCGGTGCACGAGCTCCTCGCCGAAGGCGAGATGGTCCTGAACCTTGCCGCCGGCGGATACGACGGCCGCCAGGGGCTGCTCGTCGTCACCGAGCGCCGGCTCTTCTTCTTCGAGAAGGGGATGGCGCGCTCGCGACAGGAGGACTTCCCCTACTCGAAGGTCAGCTCGATCCAGACCGAGACCAAGATGACGAGCGGGTCGCTGGTGATCTTCGTCTCCGGCAACAAGGCCGTGATCAAGCAGGTGATGCCCAAGGAGCGGGTAGCCGAGATCGGCGAGTACGTGCGGAGCCGGATCTCTGACGGGCCTCCCCGCGTCGACGCCCCGGCCGGACCGACCGGCGCGCCCGAGCGCCTGCGCAGCCTCCAGGCGATGCTCGACCAGGGCCTGATCTCACCGGACGAGTTCGAGTCGAAGCGCCGGGAGATCCTCGACTCGGTCTGAGCCTCCGATCCTCGCCCGGCCGCGGGGGCCCATCTCGCGGCCGGGCGAGCCCAGCTAGCGCCCTTCCGCGTAGCGCTTGAACATCTGCGATGCGGCCTGCGCGCTGACGCCGATGGCCGCACCGATCTGGGTCCAGGTCATCCCGTCCTGACGGGCGCACTTCATCGCCGTGTGGATGAAGGACCGCGCCTCATCGCGCGCGCGCCGCGCCTCCTCGAGCTCACGCGCCGCGGCGCCGGCCCGCGCATACGCCTCGTCGTGGGCTCTCTTGGCCTCGGCGAGCGGCCCGCTGTGGTCTGGCATGGCGACCTCCTCGTCTGGTCGGGCCCACGATAAACGATCCGTCTCATCGTTGACAAGCGACCGTCAAACCGTTTATAGTGTTCCCATGGCCACCAAGGAGATCCGCCGCCTCGTCAAGTCGCTCCAGTCCGAGGGCTGGCGAGTCGATCAGCTCAAGAGCGGGCACTACCGCGCCTACGCCCCCGACGGTGTGGGGATGGTCCACATCCCAGGGACGCCGAGCGACCACCGCTCGATGGCGAACACTCTCGCGCAGCTGCGCCGACACGGGTATAAGGGGTAGAGGATGGCCGAGTTCACCTACAGCGTGATCGCGACCGGGCTGAAGGATCCCCGCGTCGATGACCTCGAGGACCTCTACGAGGCGCTGGTCAGCCGGCCGGACATCCTCGGGCCGGCGGTCGGCGGGAACCTCCAGACGGGTGAGGTCGACGTCATCCTGACCGTCGAGGCCCGCGCGGCGGACGACGCCGCCACGCGGGCACTGCGCGCCGTGCACGCGGCCCTCGTGGAGACCGGGCGCTCGGCGGCCGTCGGGACCGTGACCTCGGAGAGCGTCGCGGTCTAGCTAGAGCGTCAGGTTGCCGGTGAGCACCAGCAGGATCGCGAGCAGCAGGACGATCACGACGACGGCGAACATCAGAGCGTCGCGCCCTCGTGCGGGTCGGATCGCGCGCCGGCGTAGGTGGGCGGCGTCGGCGTGACGACCACCGGCCCGGTCTCGGGGCGCATGAAGGCGGCGATCTTGCCGCCGAGGTAGCCGAGCCCGCCGACGATCAGCGTCTTCTCCTCGGTCGTCGTCGCGACATCCAGCGCCTCCAGGACGTAGAGGCCGGCGGTCGTCAGGCCGCCTGTCGCCAGCGTTCCCGCCAGATCGGCGCGGACCTTCGCGTAGAGCATGCGCCAGCGGTGCTTCATCGTGGCCTCCTAGACCGCGGGGATCGGATAGAGGGAGCGGATGCGTCCGCGAAAGCGGCGCATCGTGCGGCCGGTGTTGCGCTCGCGCGCGGTCGCCTTCGCCTCGCGCGCGCCGTCCTCGAGCCAGGGGCCGAAGATCGGCAGGCCGCCGGGGTAGGTGCCCGGCAGCCACCACAGGACGTAGCCGACCCCGTCGGCGTCGCGCACGGTGGAGACGGTGCGGTAGCGCAGCTTGTGAAAGGCCACCGCGGCCGCGGTGGAGCCGCGGCCGTGCCAGACGATCGCGGGCCCGAGGCCGCCCTCGGTGTGCGGCAGCTCCTCGAAGAAGTAGTCGGGGATCGGCTCTGGCGCGGCCTCGGCGGCGCTCACCCACTCGACGCCGGCGCGCGGGTCGATGGTGTTGCGGAAGTCGTAGCCGGCCGGCCAGAACCGGTAGACCTCGACGTGCGCGTGCGGCCAGCCGCTCTGCCACGGCGTCACCGTGGCGATCGTCTCGCCCGCGTTCACCGCCGCCCCGAGCGGGACCGTCGGGTTGACGTGGCGCATCAGCACAGCGTGGCCCTCCGGCGCCTCGACTGCGATCACGCCCCCGAAGACCTGCCCGACCACGCCGCCCCCGCCCTCAGAACGGACGATGCGCCCCGTGACCGGCGCCGCGACCGGGTCTCCACCGTCAGCGAACATGTCGATGCCGCCGTGGACGCGCGCACCGCCCGGTCCGCCGGGCATCCCCTGGGCGTCGCGGAAGGCGAAGGCGAAGTCGTAGTTGCGGTCGCCGCGGTCGCGCGTGTAGGTCGGCCCGTAGTTCTCGCGGAAGGGGATCGGCGAGACGAGCCGGATCCGGTCGGGCATCACGTCCTCCTCATGGAGCCGGGACGATCGCCCGGCAGTCGATGTCGGCGAGACCGGCGATCTCGCGCGCGTAGAAGGCCTCGCCGCGGGGGGTCAGCGTCCCCTCGGCCCTCCGGACCTCACGGCCGCGCGCCAGCGTGCCGCGCAGGGTGGAGCGCAGCTCGTTCTGACGCTCGCAGGTGGCGAGGGTGGCCGCGCCGACCTCCCTGACGGCGGCTTCGGCGTCGTTCTGGGCCTGATTGGCCAGATGCAGGGTGAGCCCGCCGAACAGGACGGCCAGGGCGAAGCCGACACCGGCGACCCAGAGCCGCAACATGAACCAGCGGCGCTGGGCGGCGAGGGCCTGGCGGAACTCCTGACGGTTGCGCGGGGTGGCCTCGGGTGGGTGCGGGGACATCAGATCCTTCCGGTGGCGTCGAGCACCTTGACGACCGCGCCCACGCTCATCGTCAGGGCCACCCAGACGACCGCCAGCCTGGGGCGCGCGATCCGGGCCATCACTTCGGCCCCCCGGGCAGGCCGAGGAACAGCGGCAGCCCGAGAAGGGTCAGGCCGGCCGCCACGGCGAGCGCGTTCGGCTCGAGGCCGAGGAACGGGCGGATGAAGAACTCGAAGCCGAGCACCCCCAGCCCCAGCCCGAACAGGATCGTGGTCCGGAGGCCCGGCGACAGCTCGAAGGGCGCCCGCGGGCGCGGTGGATCCGCGCCCTCCGGTGGTGGCGGAGTGGTCCGCGAGGGGCGCTCGGGCGGGCCTTCCGGACCCGAGGCGAAGACGAGTCGCGGCCACACTCACTGACCTCCGGGATCGGGGCTCAGCGGAGCACCTCGACGATAAGCTGGAGCTGGATGATCGTGCCGGACGCCCCATTGTTGACTAGCTGCGCGTATAGCCGGTTATCCGTATCGCTGGCCTGGGTCGCATAGGCGGTGATCTCGATCTCGGCCGGGGTGACAGTCCAGGGGCCGCCGAGCTCGCTTGTGCGGATCGTGCCGTTGATCATGAGCCCGAGCGGCTGCGCGGCGGTGTTAACCGCGATGCGCACGATGGCGCGCACTACGCGGTCCTGCGGCAGGAGAGTCATCATCGATAGCTCTGACCCGGCGCCCGCAGCGGTGGTGACTCCTACGACGTTGGTGAACGCCCCGCTGAGCGTGACCTTCTGGCCCTGGTAGGAGCGCCGCGAGACAAGAGACGCCCGCACCAGCCCGCGCAGCGAGCGGGCTGCCGAGCGGGGGCGCTGGCGGAAAGCAACCTGAGTGCCGGTGCGCCCGAGCCCGTTGAAGGCGCGCGTGACCTGGAGGAGCTGGCGGGGATCGGTGTCCTCGACGCTGATCTCGGGAAGGATCAGCTTCACGCCATCGCCTGGCTCCCAGCGCATCGCCGAAAGCGCAGCCGACAGCGGCCAGGTGACGGCGAGGCGGTCTTGCGCGAGCGGCGTACCCCGGACCTCCTGCCACTCCAACGATCGCAGCGCCAGCTCGGCGTTCAGGCGGGCCTCCAGCAGCGCGGTCTGGCCGATGTCACCGGCGTCGACCACGCCCTCCAAGACGAACAGGCCCGCATCGAGGTTGACCAGATCCGCGATCTCCGCGGTGACCTGCGAGCCGCGGCCGTCGGCGATCCCGGAGCCCGAGCCGATCAGCAGCAGGGTCTGGTCAGAGCTGTCGATCGTCGTACCCGGCGAGAGGATCGGATCGCCGTGCTCGTCCTCCTCGACGGTCAGGACGACGTCGGTGTCGCGGCCGACGCGCGCGCGCGGCACCAGGCGCCCGGGGAACTCGCCCGACTCCAGGCTCATCGGCTCACAGCGCACCTGGTAACCGAACTGCGCCGCGACCTGCTGGATGACGTCGAAGTGCGACTGGCCCTGGATGCGCCCGTCGAAGCAGCCGAGCGGGCTGAGAGATGTGGCGGGGACGACGCGCTTGGTCGAGGCCGTGATCGAGGTGCCGCCAGGGTCGGTGTAGGTCGTCCCGGGCGGGGTGAACTGGAGGCGGATCGTGTTTCCGCCGCCGTCGTCGAAGTAGTCGAGGATGATCGGGTACCAGCCGGCCGTCGATCCGTGCGCGGACGCCGTCCAGGTGCCTGTCTGGGTGCCCGAGGCCGCGACCCAGGAGTTGATGATCGCGTCAGAGAAGGCGGTCTTGCCGACCCAGAGCCGCACGCCGTCATCGACGCTGGTCGTCTCGAACACGTAGTTGCCGAGGTCGCCGCGCAGGTAGACCGCGCCGAACCAGCGAACCGAGAAGTGCTCGGCTCCGCTGCCCGGTTGCACGGGTAGCGTCAGGCCACCCGAGGTGTCGATCACCGGGTCCAGGCGCTCGGCGTAGTGCTCGCGGTCAGGGGCCATGATGCGGGCGTGGCGGGTCGCCGCCGTCAGCCCCTGCAGGTCGGCGTTGTTGAAGTAACGGCCGCGCAGCCCACCGGTCGGCGGGTAGTCACCGGGCAGCACGTACTCGCCGACGTCGGCGCCGCGGGCCAGGAAGGGCGTCAGCTCAGTGAACGAGACCGACCGGATAGTCAGGCGTGCCGGGAGCGCGGCGGACCAGGTGGACCAGACACGCAGACGGTCCGGGTTCGCCGTGGGAGCGGCGAGGAAGCCGACGACGGACCCGTTGATCGCCCCGACGAGCCAGCGGCCGATGCGCTGGAGCGTCAGGGTGACGATCCCCGCCCCGGACGGCGCCACCGGGGTAGCGCGAGAGATCTCGTCAGGGACGTCGAAAACCTCCATCTGCGCGCGCGAGGGGAGCGATTGGTAGCTGACGTTCGCCAGGATGAACGAGGCGGCTGCCACGTCCACGTTCAGCGAGGAGATCCCCGCGGCTCCCTCGACCACGACCGTGATCCGCCACGCGTCGCTCGTGATCGACAGGGACGAGTCGAAGATGCCGTTGATGGCCGCCGCGGAGTTGCTGAGGCGGATGACTCCGCCGGAGACGGTGGCGGTGTTGTCCACGAAGGTCGTCCAGTTCGCGGCGAGCGATGACCCGTCGAAATCATCGGAGATCGCGGCCACCGGCACCCGCGTGTAGGCGTTGAGCATCTCCTGCGGCGCGGCCGTCCAGATGCGGTCGCGCTCGTACGCCCGGCGAAGCAGCGCCCAGGCGTCGGGCCCGCTGATCGTCACCATCCCGCGGTCGATCTCCATGCGGGCGATCGAGCCGACGAACTCAAGCTCCTCGTCGGGCCCGTAGATCTCGACGAACTCGAGTGCCTTGTCGGGGTTGAAGCGCTCGCGCCACAGGCCCTTGCTGCCGGCGGCGTTCGGAAAGGACAACGTGAACTCGCCCGCGTCGCCGAGGCGGCCGGTCCAGCCGCCCTCGACCAGGTCCTCGCCGCCGGGAAGCGTCGAGACCGGAAGCTCGGTGAAGCCGTAGGAGCGCCCCAGCACGGTCGTCGTCGCGCCCTCTGAAGCAAAGCGCGTCGTCGGGTGGATGTGACGCAGGCGGTAGCCGCCCTCGGAGGTCATGCGACGGGTCATGCCGAGTGCCTTCCGATTGCGAGGACGGGGGGCGTGTAGGAAGAGCTGCCGACCGGCGAGAGCGTCGCTATCGCCGTGCTCGTGGCCGGAAGGGTCTTCTGGATCAGCCGAAGGAAGGTGGGCGTGGCCGAGCTGGTGGCCGTGAGGGTGAGTCCTGCACGCCTCGCGAGCGACGCCGCCGCCGAGCTGAACGCGGCGAGGGTCTGCGTGTAGAACCGGGCCGAGACGACGGTCGCAGTCCCAGTGCCGCCGGCCGTGAGCTCCCTGTCAGCCCGCTTGACGAGCGCCGCGCTGCCGGCCGCACCGACGGCGAGCGTCTTGGTCTGCGCGCGGGTGATGCTCGCCGTCTCCCCGGAGGTCGCGACCAGCGACTTGCCCACCCGGCGGAGCATGGCCGCGGCACCAGCGGCGCTCGCCGTGAGCGCCTGCAGGACCACGCGGGTTGCGGCCAGCGTCGCCGTTCCGGCAGACGATGCCGAGATGACCTTGGCGGCTCGTCGCGCCAGCGTCGCGGCGGCAGCCGCGCTCGCCGACAGGGGCTTTGAGATCGAGCGGGCGATGGTCGCCGAGCCGGTCCCCGTGGCGCTCGTCAACTTGCCGGCGCGCTTGGAGAGCGAAGCCGTGCCCGTGGCGGTCGCCGTGATGGTCTGGGGGAAGGTCGTCGCCGATGCGTGCGCGTACGAGACGTTCACCAGCGCCCAGTTGTCGGCGGTGTTGAGGGTCCAGTTGATCTGGCCGGTGGCGCCCGTGCCGGTGCGCGCGGCGCCGGCGCCGATGAGGGTGCTCTGGGTGAGCTCGAACTGCTCGGTGGCGTCGGTCGTCGAGAGGGAGACGGCGGTGTTGCGGGCGCCGATGGCCGACAGCTCCAGGGCGCCCGAGGCGGAGGCGAAGGTGCCGAGGGCGGTCGGGTTGACCGAGGAGGAGCCGCCCTTCACGACGCCGAGGACACCGTTACCCGCCGGGCCGGCGGCGGCGTTGAAGTCGTCGTAGAAGTCGACGCGCATGACGTAGTTGCGCGCGGCGCTGAGCGTCACCACCACGTTGACGGTCCCCGGCGCGGGATTCGCGTACTGGAAGACGGTCGTGTGCAGGGTGGAGCTGTGCTGCTGATCGGCGGCCGTGGTGCCGTCGGTCGAGACCGTCATGGCGTTGCCGCCCTGGGTCGCCGAGGGGGTCGCCTCGCTGCCCCGGATCAGCACCCGGACGGTCATCAACTCGCAGCCCGAGGGGACTGTGACGCTGAGCGTCGGGGTCGAGGACGACCCCTGCCCGGTGACGGGCGTGCCGATCGCGGTGGGCACTAGCCGAGCACCCGGGCCGAGATCTGGTCCACGTAGACGCGCTGGCCGCCCGGCAGGCGCCGATCGGCGGAGCCGCGGCGGCCCGCTCCGTCGGGCGAGATGGCGACCCGTGTCGCCTCGGCGCCACCGAGGTAGACGCCGAGGACGTAGTCGCGGGCGTCGGCGTTGTCGTACCAGGCTCGGATCACCCGGGCGCGCGCCGACTCGGGAGCCGGATCGCCCGGCTCGTCGGGGATCACCGGCGCCGGGTTCTGCTGGTCGAGATCGACCTCCGCGCCCCAGGTGAGACCGCCCACCCGGCCCAGGGTGATGTTGACCAGTCGGGCCACTCAGTCCTCCAGGGCCTGCGCGATCGCGGCGCCGTGGCGCTGGGTCTCGGAGGCCACGTCCGAGCGGATGGCGGCGAGGCGCGCGAGCGCCGCGTCGCGCTCGGACTCGGCGACGCCCTTGCCGATCAGCGCGGCCGCCAGCTCGGTGTCCTTCGCCGACAGCTCGGCCTTGATCGCCGCGCACGGGTCCGTCGAGGGAGGGGGCACCGGATCCGGCGGCGGCGGGGGCGGCGGCTTCTCGTCGGGCGGGATCGGCGCGCCCCAGACGGTCTGCTCGAGCAGCTCGCGCGACTCGAAGCGCTGGGCGACCGCCAGGTGGATGACGGCGAACTCGCCGTCCTGGTTGCCGGCCGAGGCGTAGCAGCCCGCCTGCACGTACGGCCGCGCCGCGCGTCCGCCGGAGGCGGCGAACATGTTCGGCTTGGTGTCGGAGGACACCAGCCGCCAGGAGCCGCCGTCCTGGCGGACCTCGAAGTCGGTGCGGGCCCGACCGTCGGTGCGCGACCAGCGCGCGAAGAAGCGGTAGTCGAAACGCGTGTCCTTGCGCATGGCCGGGACCGCGACCAGCTTGCCCGAGTGACCCGCGCCGCGGCGGTAGAGCAGCAGGCGCTGGCCCTCGATCGCGAGCGCGACCACCGGCGAGCTCGAGCCCACGTTGCCGTGCATCTGCATCGGGATCACCCAGCCGGCCGGCCAGGGGGAGGAGCCGGGGTAGATGAACGAGCCGCCGTACCAGCCCTCGGAGCCCTCGGCCTGGTAGTCGTGGTCGCCGTCGTACTCGACGTCGACGCCCGTCCAGTCGGTGCCCTCGGAGTGCTTGCTGGAGGGGGTCATCGAGTCGCCGCGCTTGGTGACGGTCGCCCGGAACGCGACCAGGCCCGGGCGCAGCACCGGGTCGTCCACGATCTCGACGTCGCCCCAGCAGCTCTTGAAGGCGCCGTCGAGGTAGTCGGCGGTCCGCAGCCACGGCCCCGGCTTCATCCGGTCCGCGTGCTCGGGCCACCAGGCGTTGCGCGCCTTGGCGGCCATCAGGAGTACGCAACCTTCTCGGTGAGCTGGATCGAGTCGCCGATCGCCAGGTTCACCGTGGCGAAGTCCCCCTTCATGTAGAGGTTGCCGCCGCTCGAGGCGTCGAACAGACCGGCGTTCGTGACCGCGCGGGCGGCGGTCGCGGTGATCGTCCCGACCACCTGGTAGGTGTCGTTCGTGACAGTCGTGGTCTGCTGGGTGCTGGTGCCGAGGACGCGCGACTCGACCTCGGTGAACAGGGTCGTGTCGGCCGCCGCGGCCGTACCGGCGCCCGTGCCGATGGCGACGTAGGCGGGCTCGGTGCCGGAGCCCTTGACGCGGTTGGTCGTGATCGCGCGCCCCGCGTTTGTGAACACAGTAGCCACTGTTTTTACCTCCTGATTCGGTATAGTGTTGCCATGAGTAGAGGCCCGTACCTGAAGCCGGAGGAATCAGCGGCGCTGTATCGGAGGGTGTCCGTCGACGGACTAACGGTCGCCGAACTCGCTCGGGAAACCGGGCGCGACAAGTCGGCGCTGTACCGTCTCTTCAACCGCAGATTCGGATACAAGGCAGGACACGCAGCCGGATACGCTTGGTCTCCGACTCTCAGGCTGCCGCAATCGCCGGAACGGCTGGGATACCTGGCCGGCATCATCGACGGAGAAGGGTCGATTCTCCGGTCGGGAGAAGGTCGGTGGTCGGTGAAGGTGACGATGACCGACGAACCGATTATGGAATGGATGGGGTCGCTGGGAGGGCGGCTCAGCGGCCCGTACCAGCCGCGAGGCAACCGAAAGCCGACCTGGACATGGACGGTCGCGAGGCGTCGCGACGTCGTTTCGCTTCTCACAGCCGTGCGTCCGCTTCTCTTCGTGAAAGCGGCGCGCGCCGACGAGGCAGCCGCGGAACTCAGCATGGAGACTCCGGCGGCATGAGTCAGTCCTTCTCCTTCCATGCCTTCGCGGCGTCGGTTGCGGCGCGCACGCCATCGGGGACCGCCAGCTCGCGCTCGGACTCCTCGGCGAGCATCCGGCGGATCTCCGCGTGGGGCGTCACGTTGGCGTCCACGTTGCGCCCCGAGAGCCAGGCGTGGAGCGCCGGGAGGGCCTTCGGGTTGTCGGCCGAGTCGAACAGGTGCTGGGCGTGCTGATCGGGGGCTGTCGGGTCGTACTTCTCGCTCATCGCTGGTTGCCTCCTCGTGCGTGGATGATGGCCCAGAGCCACCTTCGGATCGGGTTCCTGTGCCAGTAGGAGATGGTCCCGAGGTCCTCGCGGGTACCGTCGGCCCGGATGACGACAGCCTCGATCGACACCTCCCGGGGCTTGCCGGTGGCGTGGAGGTCGGACACGTTCGGTGCTCCTATCTGCGGGGGACGATCGCCTGGGGTGAGCGCGTGTCCACGAGGACCTGCTTGCCGAGGTCCCGGGCGCCGTCGAGCAGGCCGCTGACCGAGTCGTAGGCGGTGGTGCCGGACTCGGCGTTCATGCCGACGTGGGCGCTGACGTAGCCGACCCCGGCCGCGGTGCGGACGGCGATTCCGTTGCGGGCCGATCCGTAGGCGCTGGAGTTGTTCTCGACGCGCCCGGTGGCCGCGCTCTGGAGGGCGGCGAGCTGGAGGCTGTTGACGCCCGTGCGGCGCATGACGATCCAGTTCTCGCCGGAGAAGGTCGCCGCTCCGACCGAGCCCGGGGTGAAGCTCGGGACGCCGGTGACGGTCTGGAGGCTGGCGTCGAACTTGTTGGCCGTCTCGGTCCCCGAGGGGGCGCCGACGCGGAAGATGTGGACGCCGGCGCCGGCAGGCGTGCCGGCGGCGACGGGCGCCGGGTAGACCTCGACGCGCGGGCCGCTCCAGCCGGTCTGGAGGGTGATGTAGACGTCCTCGCGACTGTAGGCGTCCGAGGCGAGCTTCATCACGGCGCGGATGACGGCCCGGTCGGGTGCCCACTCCATCACGCTCGCGCTCACGAGCGTGTCGCAGTAGGCCGTGGAGGCGCCGACGCGCTGGATGAGGATCTTGCCCTGCTCGGCCCACGCCGAGCCGGTCCAGCGGTCGAGGACGAAGCCGTCGGTGTTCGCCGCGTCGAACCGCACTCGGCAGAGCCCGTTCTCGATCACGGGCGTGTCGGCGGCCTCCAGCCATTCGAAGCCGGGGGCGCAGGGCCAGTCGGCTCCGTAGACCTCCTCCCATCCGGCGGCCGGGCCGGCCGTGGGGGCGGTGAGGGTGCCGCGGCGATCGCGGATCACCACGTCGGCGCGGTTGCGGTGCGATGCCCCCTGCTCGAATGAGACGTCGGCCAGGTGGTCGGGGTCGATCACGCCGACGATCTGGGCGCTGTCGTATCCGGTGCGCGCCGCGCTCAGGCTGAGAGATCCGGTGGCTGTGACGAGCGGGTCGGTGACGTGGCTCGGAAGCCAGAGCACCGGCGCCGGGGTCATGCCGGAGAAGTTGGTCGAGTAGATCCGGCGCAGGTAGTCGCGCGGCTCGGTGGCGACGCGCCGGTCGCGGGCGTAGACGCGGACCGCGCGACGGTGAGTGCGCGGGCGTCCGACCAGGGCGAGCTCGGGGGCGCCGAACTTCCAGACCGCGGCGTCGAGGCTGGAGCCGTCGAGGTCGAAGGAGGCCGCCCCAGGCACGTACCAGCCGTCGTGCTCCGGGTCGTCCGACCATGCCAGGTAGACCCCCTGCAGGCGCGCCGGCAGGTTGTTGAGCAGGCTGCGCATCTGGCGGCGAAGGCGCTCGCGCTCGGCCGCCGTGTCCGCCCACGAGGAGAGCGACGGCGAGGCGGACAGCCCGGTGCGCCCGCCGGGCACGGGCACACCGGCCACGCGGGCGACCGCCTCGCCCACCGTCTCCGGGAAGGCGTCGACCTCGACGGCCGGGATGCGTCCGAAGGCGACGCCCACCTAGATCCCCACCTCCGCGCCAGCCAGCCGGTCGGAGGACGGCATCGCGAGGGAGCGCAGGACCTCCATCTGGCCGCGGAAGCTGAAGGCGACCGAGCCGCCGAAAGCCTGTCTGGTCGCCTTAGTGTTGGCGTTCAGCGCGTCGGTGTTGCGGTTGAGGGCGGCGAGGCTCTGGCGGGCCTGGACGAGCGCGTTCGCCGCGTCGCGGACCCGGCGGGGGTCGCCTGACGCCTGGGCCTCGGCGAGCTCGCGCTCGGCGAGCCCGACCAGACCGGACGCGGCGGCGATGTCGTCGGAGGAACCGGGCGTGAGCGCCGCCAGTGCGGCGTTGGCCTCGAGGGAGTCGCGCTCGGTCGGGCCAGCATCCACCGTGGATGGGTCCGTCGAGTCGGCGGTGGAGGGCGCCTCGTCGCCCCGGTCGAGGGCCTCGAGCGAGTCGCCCACCTCCCGGGCCTGGACCGCGAGGTCGGCCCAGTCCGCGGCGAGCGTCTCCAGCTCGTCGCGGATCTCCTCCTCGCGCTGCTTCATGTTGGCGCGGCGCTGTAGCGACTTTGCCCGCTCGTCTCCCTTCTTCGGGATCTTCACCTTGCGGCGCGCGGAGATGTCGAACTTCGCCAGCAGGCGGACGAGCTTGTTGCGGCGGCTGCGGATCTGCCCCCTGATCTTCGTGATCGACTCCCTGCGCGCCTGGAGCTCGGCGCGCTCGCCTGCCTCACGGATCGCGTCCTCGTCGCCGCCGGCTGCACGGGCGTCGCGCTCCGCGTTGGCCCGGGCCGTCGTCTCGATCCTGCCGCGGCGTCCCCGCAGCCGCGTGAGCGCCACCGGAGATCCGACCGGTGCCGGTGCCAGCGGGAACGAGAGCGCGCCCGAGCGGCCTGCCTGGTCCTGCCTGTAGGGGTTCGTGGTCGTGACCGTGCGAGAAGCCCCCCCTCCGCCGCCACCGCCGCCAGGGGCCCTCACCCGAGACGCAGCGGCTGCACGGGATGCGAAGTCGGTCACCGCAGCGGAGGCGCTGGAGGCTGCCGAGCGGACGGCGTTCATCGCTGCCACGAAGTGCGACAGGTCCATCTCGGTCTCCGCGAGCTCGATCAGGCGGGCTCGAAGCTCACGCGCCCGGGGCGTCGCACTGCCGGTCGCAGCGGCAAGCTCGCGAGCACGCCGCGCGTTGGCTGCGTGCTTCTCGGCGGCTGTCTCGCTCGCCCGCGCCTCGGCCCGCTGAGCGACCGACAGCTCACGGGTGACCCTCTCCGCCTCCTCGCCGGTGATGATGCCGCGCCGCACGGCCTCCGCCTTCTGGCGAGCAGAGTCGGCCGCCGCCCGGGTGTCCCGCGCCTCCTTGTCGATCGCGGCGCTGGCGGCCTTGGTGGTCTCAATCCCCTCCGTGGCAGCGCGGATGTGGTCCTCGCGGGCGCGGGTGACTCCCTGCTCGGCCCGCTCGAGATCGAGGAGGGCCCGGCGATGCTCGACTGAGCCCCTGCCATAGGCCCGCTCGGCTTCAGCGACGCGCAGCGTGGCTTCCTCGACGCGGACTGCGGCCTCACGGCGGCCGATCTCCGCCCCGGTGAGCCGATCAAGGGCGTCCTTATTCGCGTTCACGGCGTCTGCCGTCGCGCGGTGCGAGTCGGCCGCCTGACGGTTGAGGTCGATCTGCTGGCGAAGGGCATCAGCGGCGACGTTGGTGCGGTCGCGCAGCAGCAGATAGCCGAGGCCGACACCGGCGATCGCGCCTGCCGTGAGCAGGAGCGCCGGTCCGCTCAGGCTGAGCGCGTTCAGCAGCCCCTGCGACGAGATCGCTGACAGCGCCTGGGCGGCCGACACCACGCGCAGCGCCCCCGCGTAGGTGAGGGCCGCTGCCCCCCCGGCAGCGAGGGCACCGGCGATGACGCCGAGAGTGCGGGCGTTCTCGGTGACGAAGTTCCCGAGGCTGACCACCGCCGGGAGCACGCGGGCGACGAGCGACTCGGCCATGTCCTCGAACTGGCGCTGAGCACGCTGGGTCGCCTCGGTGATCTCGCCCTCGGCCGCCGCCGCGCCGCCGACCTGGCCGGTCAGCTCGGCGAGAATGATCTTCTGGGCGCCGATGACGTTGCCCGACTCGACCATCGCTGCGATCTGCTCGCGCTGCTCCTCCGTGAACTGGACGCCGGCCCGCCCGAGCGCGGTCAGCCCCTTGATCGGGTCGTTGAGGGCCTTGCCGACCATCAACGCTGAGCTGTTGAGGTCCTTGCCGAGCGCGACCGACAGGTCGTTGGTGACCGCGACCGCCTGGTCGAAGATGTCGTTGCCGGCGCCCGCCTCGTTGCGGATCTGCTTGAAGGTGAGGATCAGGTTGGCGGCCGTCTGGATCTGGTCGTCCTCGGATCCGGTGAGGTCCTGGATCCGGGACGAGAGATCGGCGACCTCCTGCGCGGTCACGTTGGCGGCGCCGCCGGTGGTCTCGATCACGTTCTGAGTGCGAGCCGCCGCCTTCTCGCCCTCGATCAGCTCGCGGACACCGAGACCTGCTGTAACCCCGATCAGGGCGCCGGCCGCGAGGGCGCCGCTCCGTGCAAGGCTCCCGAAGCGACGCCCGAGCTTCTCCGAGGCCGTCTCGGCCTTGCCCATGTCCCGCTGGACCGACCCCAGGGCGCGGCTGAGCGAACTCGGATCGCCCGAGATCACCACCTCCAGCCGCCGGGTGCTCATCGAGCTAGACGGCCTCTGCGTTCTTCATGGCCTCGTTGACGGCGACCATCGCGTCGAGCTCGGCCCGGGTGAAGCCGTCCATCTCCCAGGGCTTCACGCCGAAGACCGCTTGGTGCCACGGCTGCCACTCGCGCCGGACCGCCTGGCGGGCTTGCGCGAGTTGCTGGTAGGAGGGACCGGCTTCTGCTCCTCCTCGGCAACGCCACGCTCGAGATCGGCGAAGGTGATGACCGTCGTCACCGCGTCCAGCTCGATGTCCTTGTCGTCGTGGCGTCGGACCAGCCAGACCATCCACGCCGCGACCTCGATCGAGCGGAAGTCGAGATCAGGGAAGGCGACGCCGAACTGGCGCTCCATCGCGATCATGTCGGCCGCGGTGAGGTCGCCTGCCGTGTACGTGGCGTCACCCCATCGGATCGTGATGTCCCCGGTTGCCATTCAGCCCTCCCAGATCTCGGCGACGTCGTCGAGCGCGTACTCCAGGCGCCGCACGACCTCGTCGCGCTTGGCTTCGAGCGCCGGCCCCACGAAGGCCCGCCGGCCGCCGCCCTCGTATTCGAGCCTGCGCGGGTACGGGTAGCCGGCCGGATAAGCACGCGATGCGCGTCGCGCGAGCACGCGGACGCCGGCGCGGTTGCCAGTCGCGAAAGCTCTGACGGATGCCCTGGTGGCGCCAGACCGGACCGGGGCCCGGCGCTGCGCCTCGTAGGCCACGATCTGGGCGGCGTCCTTCAGCCCCTCGCGCAGGCCCTTGTTCAGGACGGGGTCGATCTTGCGAAGGGCTGCACGGAACTCCCGCAGCCCTTCGATGCGGACGCGGGCGTCCATGCCTCAGCTCGCCGTGTCGGTCGTCTGATAACTCACCACCAGCGGCTCGGCGACGTCGTTGTCGACCACCGTGAAGGGGGCCGTGAGAGTGATGACGTCCGGGCCGGCGACGACGGGGACCTCGCCGTCGAAGACGACCTTCGCGGCCGTGACGCCGAGCTGGTAGCTCAGCGCGCCCTCGATCACGTCGCCGGTGGCGGTCATGGCGACCGGGATCTCGGCGCCGGGGGCGGCGTTCAGGAAGTGGTTCACCTGGGTCATCGACTCGAACTCGAAGGTCACCGAGCCGCCGAGCTCCATGTTGGAGTTGCGCACCGGGCGCTTCTTGAGGGGGCTCGCCTGGACGAAGTACCGGTCGGTCTTCATGGCGTGCGAGACCGAGAAGCTGGCCGCGGTCGGGGTCGCGGCGACTCCGTCCACGGTGACGGCGACCTGCTGGTAGCTGAACAACTCGTCGCCGGAAGGGAAGCTCGGGGTCGCGGCCGCCTGGGCGGTCGTCATGTCCTGCGCATCGAAGGTCGGCGAGAAGGTGACCAGGCCGTCCGCGTCCACCGACAGCTCCCATCCGATGATGACGCAGCCGAGGAAGCTGAAGGCGCGGTCGGTGCCTCCGACGTCCGGGAGGATCTTCTGGATCGTCAGCGACAGGTCGTCCAGGTCGCCGAGGGTGTGCGTATGCAGGCGGGTGTTGACACCGCCCCCCGGGGTCGTGATGGCGACGACGCCCATCCCGTGCTTGAGGAGCAGGCCGAAGCCCTTGGTGGCGAACTCGAGGGTCACCGGGCCGCCGCCGCCCTTGCGGTTCACGGCCCAGCGCGCGGCGCGCTGGACGTAGGAGCCGCGGCGGATGCCGGACGAGACGATCTTCTCGCGGTTGTAGACCAGCCCCTCGGAGTTGAACTCGAGCCACCGGTCAGGGACCACGTAGGTCCCATAGGTGGTCTCGGCCTTGAAGCCAAGAGCGCTTCCGAGGCCGGAGCGGTTGCCCATGACCTAGTCCTCCTTCTTCTCGGAGGGCTTGGCGTCGGCGGGCTTCGCCTCGGTCCACACCTCCTGCTCGATCAGGGACTTCCCGAGCGCCTTGGCCTGCGCGGCCGGCAGGTGCTCGGAGAGGTCGATGTCGTGGCCATTGGCCACGGTGACGGTCCGCCCGTTGGGCAGGGGAAGGTCGACCCGGTCCACCGGGCCGCCATAGTGGACGATCATCGGGGTCTCCTAGATCCGGGTCTTGCAGACGATGTGGACGGTGATCTCGGCCCAGCGCTCGCCGCCGGCCAGGCCCTCGGAGAGGTCGGTCTTCTCGACGCGCGCCCACAGGAGCGGCCCGGCTGTGGTCAGCCCGAGCAGCTCGTCGGCGCGCAGCGGGGCCTCGATGCCGGTGGCGAGCAGCTCATACGCGCGCTCGGCGATGGCCTGAGCGGACTCGACGTCGGACTTGACGATCGAGACGAACACCTCGATGCGGAAGTTCTCCTCACGGCGCTGGCGGCCGTGGGCGGCCGCGATCTGGTCGCCGGTGACGTTGCCGACCATCACCCACTCGCGGTCCTTGTCGCCGCGGGGAACCGACCAGGTCACCTGGACGCCGGGCAGCGCCGCCTGGATCTTCGAGACGAGGGCCGCCTTGACGACCGGGATCGCGCTCGCGGGCATCAGATGATCCTCCGAAGGGGCGCCAGGAGCTGCTTGGCGGCCATCGGGAGCATCCAGCCGCCCTCCGGGGTGGTCTGCACGACGCGGCCTCCGTCCTCGTAGCCGTACTCGGCCGATGACGCGGCGTCGGAGCGCAGCCACGCGCGCACGGTGAGGATGCAAGCGCGCTCGACGAACTCGGGGACCTGGGGGAAGCCCCAGGTCCCCGTCACGCGGAGCGTCCCCCCGGGGGCGAGGACGACGCCCGGCGCGAGCCGCAGAGACCGAATCGGGCGGTCGGGCCGGCGCACGCGCGGCAGGGCGACGATGTCGCTTGCCACGGTGGCCGTGTAGGCGAGGACGTTGTTCGAGTCGTAGACGGTGACCGCCGTGGGGACCGCCGCGAGGTCACCGACGTCGATGACCCGGTCCTCACCGTAGCGGCAGGAGAGCAGGTCGTCGGAGATGTCGAAGGTGCGAGTGGTGCCGACGGCGTCGAGCGAGACGATCTCCCGCCCGCTCCAGACCTGGATCGCCTCTGACGCCTGGGTGATGACCTGCGCGATAAGGTCGTCCAGCACGCCGGAGGTCGTCTCCATGTGGAGCTTGACGGCCGCTAGGGTCGTCAGGTCCCCTGCGGCCACGGGCTATGCGCTCCGCCGCCGTGAGGACTTGTTCTCGGCCGGGGAAGCCTGCTTGTCCTCGGAGGGATCCGCCTTCTTGCGCTCCGACTTCGCCGGCATGGCGCCGAAACGCTCGGCCTCCTCTGCCGAGACGCGCTTGCCCGCGGTGGCGTAGAGGAATGCCGCGGCGGGGTCGCCGTCCTCGACGACCCGGTCGCGCTCGGCCGTGAGCCACAGCGTGCGGTCGATGGTGATCTTGTCGCCCGCCTGGGGCTTGTCGATCTCGAGCCCCATGATCAGCTCCTCGTCGCGTCGTAGCCGGACAGGCGCACGCGGATCACGCCCGCCGTCAGCGCCGCGGTCGCGACGACCAGCGCCGGGGTACGGACCGCGGTGGTCTTGACCGACGTCGCGGCCGAGACCGGCGTGCCCGCCTTGCGGCCGGTCGTGGACCAGGGCGCGCCGGAGATGGCGGCGGCCGCGACGATGTCGCCGGCCGCCTCGCCGGTCGTCGCCGCCAGCGTGGCCGCGCCGCCGGAGGTCGGCGCCGTCAGCACCTCGACGACCGAGTCGAGCACCACGAACCCGCTCGGAAGCCGCGGGCCGCGCAGGTTGATCGTGCCGACCGCGCCGCCGTCGACGGCGAAGTCGTACTCGTACAGCAGGTCACCGCCGTCGCGGCCGACCGCGCCCTCGATGACCTGCCCTCCGCTGATGATTCCCATCGGGGTTCCTCCTCCTCAACGACGAAGGGCCCCGTCTGGGGCCCTTCGTCGCGTGGGTCAGTGGGGTCGGGTCAGATGCCGGTGACCGAGCAGAAGGCCGCGGGCCGGTAGACGACGAAGGCCGCGCGCATCTCGGCGCGGATCGCCTGCTGGTTCTTCACGAAGTAGTCCGAGTGGGAGTTCGAGACCTGGATCCCGATCCCGCGCTTGACCGCCAGCTCGGTGAAGGTCGTGTCGCCGACGATCGCCGTGTTCTCGGTCAGCCCCTCGGCCAGCACGACCCCCAGGCCCCAGATCCGCTCGGGGCCGACCTCTGCCGGAGAGCCCCAGATGTAGATGCCGTCGGCCGTCCGCAGCAGGCGCACGTCCTGCCAGTCGAGCGGGTGGAAGTAGGCGACGTTCGGGATCGCGCCGCCGTTGCCCGACCCCGAGAGCCGGACCTTGGTCATCGCCTTGTAGATCGCGTCCGGCACCGGGTCGGCGCCCTTGGCCTGGGTCTGGAGGCCCGAGCGGTCGAGGATGCCCGACAGGTTCGGCGCGGTGCCGTCGCCGACCAGGATCTGCGAGTCCAGGCGCTGGCGCACCATGAACATCAGGCGGTTGTCGATGTAGGAGCGGATTCCGTCCACGTCCTCGAGCTGCTCGTCGGTGACGGGCAGCCAGACGGCGATCTTGCGAACCGGGTCGGTGCGCTCGGCGAGGGCGAGCGCGGCCTCGGGCTTGGTGCCGCCCTCGGCCGTCTCGGCCGCGTTGTTGGTGAAGGTGGTCTCCTCCATGTAGACGACGGCCGTCTGGTCGGTCGGCCGCGTCGGGATGGTGTCGGTGACCTGGATCGGGCGGGTCACGAAGTCCACCAGGCGCGGGGTGCGCGTGGTCTCCGGCGCCCAGCCGGCGGAGGTCGTCATGAGCGTCTTGACCTCGACGTCCAGCTCGACGTGCGGGCCGATGCCGCCCTTGATCTCGCGGCCCTTCGACTCGACGAACAGGTCGCCGACGCTCTTGGTCCCCTCGCTCAGCTTGCCATCGCGGTTGCCGCCGGACGGGTGGATACCCGCCTTGCGCTCCGGGTCGTGGTCCTCGAGCGCCTTGGCGGCGCGGGCGACCTCCGCCAGGCCGTCGATCTCGATGCCGAGGTCCTCCATCTCCTTGTTGATCGCCCTGATCCGCTCCGCCTTCGCGGCGTTGTCGCCCTCGATGGACGTGATCTTGTCCATGTCGAGGTCCGGGCCGGCCTCCTTGAAGATCGCGCCGAGCTCGTCTCGCTTGGCGTCCAGCTCCTTGCGCTTCTCGATCAGAGCCTTCATGACGTTCCCTCCTGTGGGAATCCGTGGGTGGCCGCCACGAGACGCAGGAGGTCCGTGTCGCGCCGCTTGCGATCGGCCGCCTCGTCGTCATCCGACGGGGCGGCCTCGTTCGGGTCGGGCTGCTTGAGCGCTCCGAGGGCGTACTGCTTGCCGCCGAAGGTGAAGGCCGCCGGCTCGTCGCCGGTCGGCAGGGCGACGGTGATCGAGTCGCCGTCGGCGCTCTTCACCGTGAGGGTCTGGGTGCCGACGCCGGCGCCCTTGAGAACGGGGGCGACCTCGGTGACGTCGAGACTCTCCAGGAAGCGGACCTCGCGGTCCTCGTGCTGCCCGAATGACGAGCGCTCGACCGTGTAGCCGTAGCTCCACTCCTGGAGCCCGTCGAGGGCCTTCACCACCTCGAAGTGCTCGCGGCCCCCGGCGGTCGAGAGGAAGAACTCGCCCTCCAGCACCGCGTGGTCGCCGCGGTCGCGGATGACGCCCTTTCCGACTGGCAGGGCCGAGCCCCACGAGCCGTGGTTCCAGGCCGAGATGCGGACCTGCTGGCCGTCTTTGAAGGCGCCGGGGCGGGTCACGTCGCCGTCGGAGTCGATGACGTCGTAGGTGCTGAAGCGGGCCTCGACCATGCCGAGGTCCGCGTCCTTGACCTCCACGGCCAGGCGCGTTGTCTTCAGGTCCATCGCGGCTCCTTGGGCTAGTGGGACCCGTTGCCGTTGGCGGCGGTGAGGGCGAGCACGTCGAGATCCCTGCGGGTGGCCGGCGCGTCGGGATCCGGCGGCGGAGGAAGGGCGGGCCGATTCGCCGGGTTGACGTGGACCTCGGTGAGGTTCACGGGGCGCAGGAAGACGTCCTGGGAGCCGTCGGTGGCGACGGGCAGGTCGCAGGCACGGCGGCCCTCGGCCACCGTGGCGAGGCCGCCGCCGACCATCTGGGTCCAGCGCTGGGCCTTGCGCTGCTCGTCTTCGGCCAGCACCCGCACCTTGGACAGGTCGAAGGCGACCTCGAAGTCCTCGGGCTCCGCCTCGAAGTCCGGCAGGAGCTGGTAGTGCAGGTCCTCGGCGAGCAGGCGCTGGGTGGGGATGATGTTCGACTCGTACGCCATCTCCCGGGCCTCACCCATGTTGGTGAAGGTCGAGCGATCGAGTCCGGCGCCGAGCTGGGCGACGACAGCCGGCACACCAAGCGCGGCGGAGATGCGCTCCTCAGGGACTCGGCGCAAGTCGCGCAGGTTGAGCTGCTCGGGGGAGAAGCCGAAGGCACTCACCTCGGTGGCGCCGGCCATCACCAGCGGCTCGCCCCGGCGGTCGCCGGTGAACATGCGGCGCACGTAGAGCTTGGCCGCCTCGACCTCCTCGTCGGAGGCCGAGTAGTCGCCCTTCGGCGAGACGAGGATGCCCGGGACGCCCATGTTGCGCAGCAGCGCCGCAGTGAAGCGAGCGGCCTCATCGTCGGTGTAGACCTCGCGCAGAACAGAGGCGAGCGGCGAGAGCCCCTTTCGGTGGTTGTCGGGGTCGAGGCCGAAGCGGAAGTGGACGACCTCGTCGGGGTGCAGCAGCACTGACTCGCCGTTGGGCCGGTACTCGTAGTGGTGGATGAAGTCCGTGCCGTCTGGCGTCCAGATCGGCTCGATCGTCCAGTGGGGCACCCACCACAGCTCGGTCACGCGTTCCTGGAGGTCGCGTACCTTGATCCAGTACGCGTTTCCGTTGGTGCAGAAGGAGGCGAGGGTCGCCATCCAGAGGACGACGCCCGAGTAGTGCTGGTTTGGTCGGCGCAGCAGCCGGACCATCGGGTGGCGGCGCTCGGGCTCGAGCTGGTCGTCCTCTAGGAGGCGCTGCACGATCGGGGGCGCCTCGGGGAAGGTGCGCATGATCCACATCAGCGGCGCCATCACGGCCGAGTTCGACGAGCCGTCTCCAACCTGCTTTCGCCACTCGACCGGAAGCCCGGCGCTGCCGCCGAGGTACCCGTGCCAGGACGGGGTGCCGGAGAAGCGACGGGCCACCGAGCGGACTCCGTTTGCCAGGCGTCCGAAGAAGCTCACGCCGGCCCCCAGCGACCGCGCGGGGCAGGCGCTGCCGCGCCCCAGGAGGCCAGCGTCACGGCGACCAGCGGCGAGATGTCCACGCTGCTCGACTTGCGAGACCAGGCCCATGCGTCCACCAGGGCGCGCTTGGAGGCGCCGCGGATCGCCGACTCGAGCTCCGGTGTGCCGTGGTGGTGCAGGCGGGCTTCGGCGACTAGGTCGAAGAAGGCGCCACACGCCTTCACGTAGTCGGCCGAGGACAGGACCGAGACGCCCCGGACCTTCTCGGCCAGCGACGCCGCGGGCCCGTTTCCGTCGCAGATCACCGCCGCCGGCGTGTGCTCGGCGCGCAGCTCGGCGACGCGGTCGGCGAGCCAGCCGGTGCCGGGGCGGCGCTCGATGATCTGGGCGTGAAGTCGCCCGTCCGAGCGGGTGCCGGCGGCCGCGATAGAGGCGAAGGCACGATCGGGGGTGACGTCGAAGGCGAGGGTTACGGCTCCGGCAATCGCCGAGCCCGGGTCTGCCAGGGAGCGCCAGCGGGTCAGGTCGATGACGGCCCCGAAGGCCGGGTCGGTGGACGGCCAGGAACCGATCCCCAGGCGCTCCACGGCGAAGCCCCGGTTGTCCATGCCGGCCAGCTCGGCCTCGATGTCCTCGCCGGAGATCCGAACCCCGAGAGCCGGGTTGGCCTCGGCCCAGAGCGCCGGGTCAGCCACCTGCTCGGCCGTCAGGGCCGAGGGGTCGATCTCGCGGCCCTCGATGTCGCGCACGTCCGCCGACCACTCGAAGAACGCCAGGCGCGGGTCGCCGCGGTGGCCGCGCTCGCGAAGACGCGCGAGGACGATGCCGTGCTCGTGGATGGCCTGGTCGACCGCCGAGCCGGTGAACCAGACCTGCGGATTCGGCCGCGCCGAGAGGGTCGGAAGCAGCGCGCTGACGGTGGCGTCGGGGAGGATCATCGCCTCGTCGAAGACGACGCAGTCGGCCGAGAAGCCGCGGCCGCCGCCCTTGGTCCGGGTGCGGAAGCGGATCCGCTGGCCGGAGGTCAGCTCGATCGCCTCCTTGCCGTTGGCGTGCCAGAACGCCTTGACCCGGCGCGAGAACTCGGGCGTCGCCTCGATCAGCTCCTCCAGGCGGCGCATCGACTCGGCGGCCGTCGCGCCCTCGTGGGCCGTGTGGACGATCAGCCGCTCGCCGAGCAGGAAGAGCCCGGCCAGCTCGCGCGCCTCCAGGACGGCGTTCTTGCCGTTCTGGCGGGGGACGATCAGGCCGACGTCGCGCGCGGCCCAGGACCCGTCTGGGCGCTCGGCGAGCGAGTGCTCCAGCACGTACGCCTGCCAGGGGTCGAGCTCCAGTCCGGCGAAGCGGGCGAGGTCGACCGCCTCCCGCCCGGCGGACGAGGTCGCCTCGGGGAAGTGGGAGACCCGCGGCCGGGCCATGTCGAGGACCGGCTTCACGACGCCCGCCGCTTCTGCCGCTTGGCGGCCAGGTCGTCCACGCGGTCGACGGCCTTCTCATCCGGCGCCGTGGCGCGCAGGCGGTCGAGGGTCTCGTTCAGGACGCGGGCGGCGCTGACGCGAGCGGCGAGCGGCTCGGCGAGGACGAGACCGGCCTCGTCCGACCACCGCTGCTCGATGGCCCGGGCCAGGGCGAGCGCCGTCTCGGCCTCAGGAGTCTTGTCGGCGCCCGGAGAACGGCGGGCCAGCTCCCGCAGCTCGCGCCGGACGGCGGCTTCGAGCGGCGGGATGGTGCGACGCGGGCTCACGCGCCCTCGCGGGCCAGCGGGTAGGAAACGGCGGCCGGCGCGGCTGCTGCGACTGCGGCGGCGGCGTTGGCTGCGGTCGATCGGTTGCAGCGGCGGTGCTCGGGACCGGCATAGCGCGCCGGGTCGAGGTCATCGTGGCCGAGGTCCCAGTGCTCGCCGGGGCCGATGAACTCGCCGCAGCGCGCACAGCGAGCGGTGCCGGTGGCGACGATCGGGGCCAGCCGGGCGCGCATCTGCTGGTGCGCGTAGCCGTATCGGCTCAACGGGCGTTCCAGCGGCGGGGGGAACGTGCCCTACGGGGGCGGCAGATCAGGCCCGGTGGGGGGATCACGCCCTTGGGGGCCGCCGGAGACCCTGACTTCGGGGGGAGAAAGGCCAGAGTCTTTCCCT
>VMHT01018014.1_pt1 | contig 30922 bp, 45 predicted proteins | sample 4693611 | NCBI WGS metagenome assembly VMHT01 (sample SAMN12280063, study PRJNA550983) | marine metagenome | isolation source: seawater sampled from same location over 5 years 0.02-0.2 micron viral filtrate | place: USA: collected off the coast of southern California halfway between the port... ... | reverse complement strand
GCTTCTTTCTGCGCGGCAGCTCTTACTTCTTCATCAGTCATTAAGACCTCGTTTTATAATATGATCGATAGATTTCACGGAGTTCAACACTATCTGTTGATTCTTGCACAATATAGTCAGTTTTATCAACTTTAGCTGCATCGGCCATACCAATAGCATCTTCTTCTCTACTAGCAATGGCAATAATCTCTCCATCTTTTTTTCTTACTATAAACATTAATTAAGACCGAAACATGGAAGAATATTTAAATTGCAATAGCGACCATAATCTTCAAGTCCTACCATAGCCATCAGTAACAGTACTGGTACTACAGCGATCATAAAGACAATAACAGCAAACGCTTTGCCAAGATCCTTAGTAGTACAATAATCATGTTTAGGTTCATCTAACATTTTCATATAATCTCCAGCGCTCGTAAACTTAAGATCTTGCATTTCATTATTCATGTTCGCCGCCTGCTCCTCTTCCATTATAAAAACCGTATGGCTTGCGTTTAGCAACTTCAAATGTAGCAACTGTAATAGCAACCGCTCCGAGCAGTAATGTATGTATCATCATACTGACTACTCCAGCCCACATGCTTCCTACAATAATACCAAATACAATACACCACATCCAAGCTAACACTTGCATAATCATGTGTCTAGTGTTTAAGTCAGGAATGCTGCTTAACGGATTAGTATTATGATCCATCACTACATTCCAACAATTATGTACCCATTCTCTCATTGATACGACCTTTCTAAAAGTTACTCTTAAAGGATAATGCGCATCAGCATTATCACGAAATTCTATAGCATCGTTGATATCATAAAACTTTTCAGAGATTTTGTGGTTTTTAAAAAATGCTGTTACTTTATACATCACTTTTCTCCTTTATCAAAAATTAAAAACAGGACCGTTAAAGTTAATGACAGCCCTGCAAGTATCACCCAATCAGGCATTACTTTTTTTCCGATACAAACTCATAAAGTTTTTCAGCTTGTAATTTAATTTCATCTGGATTTAAAGCTTTAGGTACATACTTTTTCCAAGCTTCGAGGGCTTGTTCAGTATCTTCCTTATACATTCCTAACATTTTATTAGCAAGATCTACTTGCATATCATAATGTTTGTCTGCAATTTCTTTTGCCATGTTTAATACATCATAGCGGATTTGATATGGATTTGACATTTAAGTCTCCTGTGTGTGTTGTGTGACCAAGAGGGCGATCTCCCGCCCCCTGACTTTTTAAAGCCTTCTCATTATAAAGATGTATTTATAATACATCCTCTTGGTTCGCTGTACGCATCATACACTGCATAAAAACCTATTAGTATGCAGACAAGAATCAGCGTAGACATTACTACAAAGCATGCCAAACCAAGTCTTTCGACCAACTCTGATGTCATCATTATACGGCAAACATTAATAGAAGCGCTACAAGGAATGCAAAGATTCCTAATGCTTCTGCAAATGCTATGCCAACAAACATCGTTGAGTTATCAGCCTTTTTAGGCATGTATTTAAATACACTACCTACTACCATAGCAACTCCGATAGCTGCTCCGCCCATTCCGAAGGTCGCTAGACCTGCACCTATCATGGCACCCATTGTTGCGATATCACCGGTCATTTTGCAACTCCCGTATTTCCATCATACAACGTTTGGATTCCTCGTGAAGGCCCATTCTTGCGAGCTCCGCTGCCGCTCTCGAGTATCCAATCAGCTGCGAATAACGATCGAGTGAAGACCACAAACCCGACAAGGGCGAGAAGACATAGTTTGCTACCATAGTTGTCATTAAACCCAACCTTTCAGATTATTATTAGCTTTTGTATTTGCTATTGTATCTACTGACCGTGCGATTGAATATATGTCGCCTCTGCAAAGACCAATATCAGCTAAGTCATTATCTGATAATTTGGATAACTCTTTTTCAGTTTCACGGATCGCTTTACGATGCGCTCTATACTGAATAAGAGATCTTAGTGCTTCTATGATAGTTTCAATTGCCCTCGTTGAGTAGCTGTGGGCTGCTAGTATTGCTTGTGTCATTTTGTTTCCTCGTTTGACCAATATTGATTTTACGAGGACGCTGATCTTCTGGGATAACATACTGCAATTCAATTGCCAGAATGCCGTCCTGAATATCTGCTCCGTTTACATTTACATGTTCGGACAGCCTAAAGGTTCGTTTAAATTTCTTTGTCGAAATGCCACGATGGATAAACTCTCTACCTTTAGAGACGTGTTCCCCTGTAACAGTCAAGGTTCTATCTTTAACTTCTACAGATATTTCATCCTTTGTAAACCCAGCAATAGCTAGTTCAATCAAGTATTCTTGATCTCCAGCTTTAATAATATTATGTGGGGGATAATGGTCTTGGGCATGTTTAGCTGTCCACTCTAATTCGTTGAACAGATGGTCAAAACCAACAAAAGATGACCGCGGGAATAGTGTTTGTAAGCCTGTCATTGTTATCTCCTTTTGAGCAAGCAAGATTATATTGCGACCGGATTATTCCGCATCGCAATACTATATATAATGAATTAGCTATATCCGTGAGGTATAGCTGCTATTTATTTCCGATATTATACTTCGGACATAGTTCCCATTGATCTTTATCTTTAAAAGAAATAATTTTTATTTGCCTTAAAGGCGCAATAGGTAATTCTTCTTTTTTAACGAAATCAATAAGTCCCCAATCGCTTAATAGCGTAGCGATGGTATTTCTACGAGCAATGTCGTTTTCTTCTAAATTAGCTTTTTTACCATCTAACAAGAATAATTCTTTAAAATGGACAATAAAGTACCGGCCTTGTTTATGCAAAATATGACAAGATTGATAAAGCTTTTTATCTTTTCTAGATGCTACACCGATACGAGTTAATGTCTCGCGAACCTTTAAAAAATCATCAGGTTCATTTAATAGTATTTCCAACATATCTGTTGGATTCCATTCTACAATGTTATTTTCTTCTTCCACCACGACTCACCTTTTCTTTTATAATTTTTATTTTTTCTGGTGATAAAAGTGAGAGAACTTCGCGGGCTCTTGTATTATTATATCCATAGTACTCTTTAATCACTTCAATATCACTGTGTGTTTCAGGTTTATTCCATTTCGAAAAGCGCTTGCGTTTTCTGATAGTATTTATAAAAAAGTGAAATTGAAGTTTTTTGCCGACATGATGGTACTGATTCATCACATTTGCGAGTACGGCGGTGTCATAAAAATAACTAAGTCCGCGATTAATCATGAAAGAATTATAAGACTTTTCAGCCTCTTCTCCTATCATGATATCGTCTTTAGTATCGTTGATTGCTTTTAAATAATCAAAGTGGTTCATAGGTGAACTGCAATTGTTTGCATACGCATAACGTCCATAACAATGTCATGGCGTGGATCATGGTGTATGAATTTTTCATTGAGCCCTTCAGGAATAAACTTATCATCTAGATCCCATCCCCATGACATACCATTTATTGTAGAACGAGTGTCACGAATAATCCACCAAGGATATGGTACACTATATCCAAAGGTTTGTACAACACTTTCTAAGACAATTGGATCAAAACCATTGCCACGAGTATATACCTTTTTAAGATCTAAACCTTTTGAGTAATCCGAAAAGAACTGCCATAATTCTGTAATAGATCTATCTTCATCAGAAGGTTCTAGTTGAGTTCTAGCCTCAGGTTCTTTACGTTGCCACCACTCAAGTGTAGATTTATCTATTATTCTGTTATATTTTTCTACTTGTTCTGCGACATTAAACTTAATAAAACTAGTTTCTGCCAATAAATCTTCGTACTCATATGGTTCCTCAGATACATATTTGGTCTCATCAAATTTTAAGATAGCCATTGATACAACTGCACCATTTTGTGCAGGGCCTAGCGTTTCGAAATCATATATTAAGTTCATTTAAAATTTACCTGTGCCATAATCTCTGTCATACATGCAACGAGATTTATTTCATGATCAGCAACAAATGCATCTTTATATTGATAATCAGCAATAATAAGAACAAGCTGAGGAATTGATTGACCATCTACATAATCAAACATAGAGTCATATAAGCCACGAAATATAGCTGCCGGTTCAATATCAATATTATCTGTAATCCATTTACGCATCTTTTTAAAGTCTTTAGCTTTTAGAAAGGATGTGAGAGAACCAAAGCTATCAACACTTGAAACTGTCGATTGGCTTATAGAATTTCCACTAATACCAGTTCGTTGTGCTTCATTTAATACACGACGCCAATCTGGTGCATGTTTCATAATTAGGTCTGCTAGACCTTTACTATCAAATGATACGCCTTCTTTATACAAAATATCAGCGAGACGATCCATGAATGCACCGCAAAGTTGAACCATATCTTTTTTTGTAGTATTAAATTCATATACACCACAACGCGAGTGCAAAGGCTCGATGATCCGGTTTTTAAAGTTACAAGTGAGAATAAATCTGCAATTATCTGAGAACTCTTCAATGAATCCTCTAAGTGCAGGTTGTGTGGATTGAGGGTTGAGATAATCAGCCTCGTCCAAGATGCATACTTTGTATCCTCCTGATAGTGAAACTGTAGATGCGAACTGTTTTATTTTTCCGCGTAATGTGTCAATATTACCTTCTTCAGATCCATTGATAATAATGTAGTCTAGGCCAAGCTCTTCACATAAAGCTTTGGCCACCGTAGTTTTTCCAAGACCAGCAGATCCGGCAAAGAGCATATTAGGAACTTCACCGGCATCTACTATGTTTTGAAATGTAGATTTTAAACGATCAGGCAGAACGCAATCAGCGATCTTGCTTGGTCTGTATTTTTCTACCCATAAAAAGTCTTTCATTCACTTACTCCATAATTTATTTTTATATTATAACACGACTTTTACATGGTGTACATCATTCCGATTCAGCGGCTTCCTCCTGCTCTTTTTCTTCACATAGTGCAGTTAGTTGAATGCATTGATCTCTGAGTTGACCAATGGTAGACAATTCTTCACCACGAAAACCTCCGCGCTGCACAACCGCATCGATAACAGCTACTGTTGATCTCGATGTTCGTGTTGCAAGTTCATAAACTATTTCTGACATATTATTCTCCTTTATTTGTATGTCGAAGTTTTTTCGAGTGCTAACCAATATGTTAAGTCAACACCTTCTTGGATTAAATTAAATTGTGAAATAAGCCTTGATGATATTGAGACATCATAATTGCCAGGAATCATCTGTAAATTTTTAATATTTAGAATAAAGTTAAAGTCGCCTGTACTTTCACCAGGAACATCAATAGAATATGTATTAGATGTTGCATTATCAATATCAACAACTGTGAGAGCAATTACACCATCACCTGGCGTAATAGATAGTTGATCATGCCCAAGCGCAGCGGCGGCCTTTTTGATACGTCCTAGTGTATCCTGATCAAGAACAAACTTGACTTCTGGATTAGGCATTTCAATTGCCTTAGTAGGAGAAGTGAGCATATCGATATCAGAAAAGAAGTATTTAATTTTAGATCGACCTGATACATCACCCACTGTCACATGAGTTTCATCAAACTTTAAGTTAGTCGTATCAAACAGACTAAGTACCGATAAAAATTCTGATAGATCATAAATTCCAAATGCTTGTGGAAAGTTTTCTGAAACTGTGGCTCGAACCAAAACATTCTTAGCTTCCGACATTGACATAATACTATTGCCACCTCGGATAACTAGGTTTGGATTGATAGAAGAAAAGTTTTTCAAGATTTGCATAGTAAAGTTGGATAGTTCCATTTCAATTTCCTTTTATTTTACTAAAGTTTTTCTCTTTGTGAAATTCTAATTTATTTTCGAATTTCCCTTCAAGAATATCACCTTTGTGACTAATCACAAATACGTTTGTATCATCTCCTAAAGTATGAATAATTTTCATAAGATTATCAACACCCTCATAGTCTAGAGATGAGTCAAAGGTTTCATCCAATACCAATAAGTTTGTTGATACTGAATTTTTCATTTTGGCTATTTGACGCCAAGTAAAGAGTAATGCCAAGTCAATACGTTGTTTTTCACCTTCAGAAAATGAAGCATAAGAAAATGAATCTCTATGCCGTGATCGTATTGTTTCAGCAAATGCTTCGTCTAGATTAAACGAAACGAAGAAGTCAAGCACTTGTAAATACTTATTAACTAGATTATTAATAACAGGCAAATATTGTTTAATGATTTTTGTTTTGATTCCTGTATCTTTTAACATCTCCAGCATTGTATTATTATACAATACCGATTCATTTAAGTACAATCTTTTTTCAAATAAATCATCTTTTAATTTTTTAAGAGCTTTTAGCTCATCATTTGATTTACTTAAATCTCCACTGGATCCCCGTATTTGTTCAATCGAGCTATTGATAGATTTAATTTGCTCTTGTAACCGACTAATCGTTTTGTTGTTAGAATTAATAACAGAGGTTTTATCTCTAATTTCGCCTGCGGTATTTGTGAGCCTTTCAATAGTTGATTCCACAATAGTCGACTTTTCATTGACATCACATACGGCGCTGTTAAGTTCTGCAGCTTTTTCTTTAGCGGTTGCCAACTTGGTGTCTCTAACTTCTGTACTAATATCTTGGGTACATGTGGGGCATGTATCATTTTCTTCGTAAAACTTCGTTTCTTTGACCAGTGTTTTAATTTTTTGATTGAACTCGGCTTGATAGTGTAAGAGACTTTGCCGTTTGTCGTGGTTTTCTTTGAGATCTTCTTGTAAGCCATCAGACCTTTCTTCGATCTCGGTTGATAATAAAACATTTTCGGATTGAAAGGAATCGATTTCTTTCTGTGCATCAGCGGCGTCTGATTCTTTTTGATTGATTTGCTCAACTGATAAAGCCTCCACTTCTTTAATGTAATTTTTTTGAAGATCTATTTTTTCATTATTGAGCTCTGTATCATACTCAACTACCTTCAAATTATCCTTAAGAATGCCATTTTTTTCTTTTAAGATCTGATTCATTTTAGAGAATACATTAATGTCCAGAAGATCCTCAATTACATCCCGGCGGTGTTGTGCCGGAAGTTGCATGAAGGGAATGAAGGAGGAGGACCCGAGTACAACTATCTGATGAAAGCTTTTATGATTAAGCTTTAAGATGTTTTGCTCGAGGATCTTCTGGTACTCTTTGGAATGTGACGATTGATTAATCATCACCCCATCTTTCCATATTTCAAATATGTTTGGTTTAATACCTCGTACGACCTTTAATACGGATCCGGAAGCATCAAATTCAACTTCTACAATACAAGCTTTATTATTAATAGAATTAATAAGCTGTGGTTTACTAATATTTCGATGTGCTTTACCAAACAATGCAAAAGCCAGAGCATCGAGTAAAGTAGATTTTCCAGCACCATTATGCCCAACAACAAGTGTTGTTTTATGCGAACTAAAATCTATTTCTGTAAACGAATTGCCTGTTGATAAAAAGTTTTTCCATCTTAATTTTTTAAATGTTATCATTCATTTCATCGCGATAAAGTTTTATAGCGAGCTCCTCAACGTTTTCATCATAACCTGTATTACCACATTCTATCAAATAATGAGCTCTTTGTAAATAGCCAATTTTATCTGCGCGCGATAATTTTTTCCATTGATCTAATATCGTCATGCGACTTCCATTGTTTGAGCCTCAAGCATAAGATCATGCATACGATTTTTAATAAGATCTTTATCTAAATCTGTATCAACATTATCAATGTACGTATTAAGAAGTGTGGACGTGTCTTCTAATGATATCCCATCATCAACAACACTAGAACCAATAAATTCATTAAAGTTTTCTGCTATCTTTAGTTCATGTATTTTTCTGGCTTGAATCCTATCAATAAATCTATCAAAAGCAAAATGGTCAGATTTATTAATCACCATTAATTTTACAAATTTATTATCTAAAGTAGAAGTATCAAAATCCCTGTAATCATTAATGCTGTCATCATATCTGATACGATGGAACAAAGTATGTGGATTAGCCACTGGAGTGAGGGTCCTGTCATTCGTATCAATGATATGGAAATATTTCTGATCGTGTGCGTCATTCCAAAAAAACTCCATTTGTGATCCAAGGTATATAATATTATCTTGTTCTGATTTAGTATGAAAATGGCCGGATAATACTTTTTCAAATCGATCGAAAAGATTCTTTTTCATTCCATGATGGTTTTCAATACCCTTTGCCATTTCAAATCCAGCTATTTCGAAGTGGCCACCTAGCCAATCACATTTTGCATTTGCAATAAATTTTAGTGATTTTTCCTCATTATCAGAACTAATCCAAGGGACAAGGCCCATTTTAAAACCACCATATTCCATAACAGTAGGTTCATGAATAATATTAACTTCATTCATATAATGCCCCAACAGCTCTTTGAGACTATTTAGATCATTTGTATTTTTATAGTAAGTGTCATGGTTACCACAGATAATATCCATAGTAATGCCATTTTCTCTTAACGGTTTAAGAAAGTGATGCCTGTTGCGGTTAAGAGCACGGAAGTTGACAAACTTCCGGTTATCGTAGTAATCACCAAGATGGATAATATGCTTAATATTATGTTCCAAAAGATAAGGAAACAATACATCAGAATAAAATTTCTCTGCATTATCGAGAAATACGTCAGAGCTATTGCGGATGCCACAATGAGTGTCATTTAAAATACATACTTTCATTAAATTGCTTTCTGATATTACAACACTATTATACAACAAAAAATAATATTTGTAAACATCTTTTTAGAATATATGCTCATATTTTATTCGTCTTCCATAAACCTAGATAGATCAGAATCAACTTTTATTATTTTTTTTCTGCGAGCTTTATCTTCTTTTAGATATGATTTGAATATAGTATCTTTTTCTTTTACCTTATCAATTCTTTCTTTCAATTGACCTAAGAAATTATTCATGACATTTGCAGCTGCCGTATCACCAACATCGTTGTAAACATATTGCTCAATACCACTTTGGGACAGGTATTTAAGTTTTACATCCTGTTGCTTTTTTTCTTTTGCAATTCTACGCAAAAAAGCATACCAACTAATCTGTGTGAAATACGCAAATGCATTTGGATTTCCTGATCTTGTAGCGGCTTCTATATTATAATTTTCTATAGCCTTCAAACAATTCTCAACAGCATCCATTACCATTTCTTCTCTATAAGTATATCGAATAAAATTAGATTTATGAGATAAGCCCTCTGCTATTTTTAAAAAGCAAGAAGCAATATAATTTGGAACTAGTGGTAAATTTTCAGCATTATTCTCTTTTGCTTCTTGTAAGTTCTTACAATAATCGACAACTGCTAATGAGAACTCTTTATTGTTTACGTAATGAATGCTTTTCTTTTTTGCCATAATAAAATATCCTTTATAACATTCTAATCTGTTTTACAGAAAATGTACATATGTTTTTTATTCAATTTTTGTTAAGTTTTGCGCATTTAACTGTGTACAAACCTGCCAAACAGTGTATAATAAAAGTAACAGCTTTGTTGGAGGGTAGAGATACACTTAATGCATTGTATCTTTGGGTCTGAATTTGATCACTTTAGAGTTTTCAATTTCTTCTGGTTCTGAATCCGTAATGTTTAATAATTTTTTAATTTCAGAAGACTTCTTTTTTAATTCGTTTTCAATTTCTTCAACATCCATTTTATTTAATTTTACATTAGATTCAAACTGATCAAGGATTTCATTAGTGGGGATTGCAGTTACAACGATGTGGTATGGATTAAAAGTTTGAAACATGCTGTCTTCTGATTGTAAACACATAAAAGGTTCAAAGGTATAATATCTGACACTAGTTTTCTTATTATCAACAGAAACAATATTATATATATTCCTTACAATAATTTCTTCACTTACATCGTTATCCCATTCGATAATCTCGCAAAGGATTTCTTCACCAGATACTAGCTTGAATTGTCTTATATTTTCACGTTTCATTTAATATCTACCTTTATTATTTGATATTTAAATTCTTCTTTTTCATAAATTTTTACTCGTTGAGCTGAATGTAATAAAGTATAGTTTTTCTGTGATTTCCAATGTAAATCATCAGCTACATCATAGAGAGTAGTAATCTGTCCATTGTCCGATTTCCGAAGTCCCCTACCAATAGACTGTAAGACTTTGATTTGTGACTTCGAAGGGCTTGCAAAAATAATATTGTGCAAGTTCCGTATGTTAATGCCAGTACTAAAAGTACCAAGACTAGCGACAATGATAGCATCCTTTTGTTTCTCCACAATCTGTCTTATGGCTTCTCTATCTGAAGTAGCAACTTCACCTGATACAAAAAATACTTTTCTTCCCTCAACTACCTTACTATTTATCAACTCATAGAGAGGCTTGCCATGAGCGTCCACGCGGTTAAATAGGACAAGAGTATTTCCTTTAGCAGATATAGCCAAATTAGAAATAAGCCTGTTACGCCCAGTATTTCCAATAATGAAGTCAATTTCCTGCTGATATGTTTTTTTACCAAAGTTTTTACGAATCTCCTCTTCATAATTTAACAATAAAACCTTTATGTCTAAAGGTGCTAATGTTTCATTATCTTGTAATTTCTTTGTAGTAGTTACTTTATGTACTGGACCAAATAAACCTTCTAGAACTAATTTGTGTGTTTGAGTGCCATCTAGTGTTCCTGTAGTACCGAACCGATATTTTGCTTCAGTAGCTTTATTCATAATAGATGATAATGACTTTGATTTAAAGCCATGGCACTCATCCCCAATAACCATTCCGAATTGTTCAAACCATTTCTTAGGGTATTTATATATGCTCTGCCATGTAGATATTATAATAGCTTTATCTGTATTCTTGTCTTTACCAGAATAAATTCTATGCATACCTTCTGGTCTTTGTCCATAATCTATAAAGTCTTGATGCATTTGCTCTACTAAAGAGGTTGTTGGAACAATAATAAGAACTTTTCCACCCTTAGGATACTTAAATCCATTTGATAAATAGTGTAACCAGTATTTAATTAGTAAATATATTATAAATGATTTTCCAGACCCAGTAGGAGATAGTAATATTGCTCGAGTTCTTTTTAGGGCTGTTTCAAGCGCATCGTATTGATAGTCTCGAGGTTGAAATGGAAGTGCTTCGTCAGCTAGTAAATCAGTCAAATGTTGAAGAGGTTGTGGAGGAGGTACCGGTAGACCATACGAAGATTCTTGAGTGTCAACAGTATACGATCGCTCAGCTGCAAACTTTATTAAATAAACATATAGCCCAGCAGAGAGCTCTCCAGTCATGTAATTGAATAATCTGATTTTACCATCCCATACCTTGTTACGGTATGCTGGCATAAATTTATAACCAGGTACATAGAAACTAAAGTATTCAGATAGTTCTTGTGCGACACCACGCTCGCAATCAATATACATCATACTATAATTTATTAATTCAACTTTAATATCAGCCACTATCCACCTGCTTCAAATGTTTTCCATCTAATAATATTACCCACAGTTTGATGACGCCATTTTAAGGAATCAACTATATCTGTTAGGGTATCTATAACTGTTTTCCAATAGGCTATTTTTTCTTCACTTTTTTGAATATCAGGATCTGAGTCATAATAATAATCCATTTCACCTTTCATGATCTTTAATCCATCCAGCGGATCATATGACCATCCCAGCTCGTCCATACGCTCTTGTGACATCTTACCATTATACCAAAGCCATTTATTTTTCAATAAAATCTTTTGTGCTGCTTCAGCTCTTCGAAGAGACAGCTTTGCATATGATAATTTTTCTAGATATTTTGCATGAAGCTTAGGAGTATCTCGTGATACTACATCTAATCTACTGTTGTCAATTACACAGTCTTCTTGCCATTGGGCAAGTATTGTTTGTAAGTCCATAATATAACCTTGTTATCAAGTAATTTCAAAATAGTTAAATCTAAATGAGATCGGATATGTTATATATCCTTCTGCATTCTGTGCTTCAAAGTCAACTGCTCCTAATGTTGTTGGAATACAGTCAATGTATTTAATTTTTCTAAGAGTATTGTTGTGGCTGCTTAATACATGAACTGTAATATCAGATTCAATAGGTGGCAACTTAGAGTCTCTACCTAAAGGATCTCTGTAATCCTCTTGAACCATTCGTGTTATCCAATTATGCATTTCGATATATGAGTTCATATTCTCATCTAGTACTAAATTTACGTTCAAATCACCATAGTTTAATTTATCAGCAACAAAATTAATCCTAGAAACTTTTTGATACTGTAGTTCAGCCGGTGCTGCATCAACAGAAGGATGGTTTATTCCGGTAGCAAAAAACTCTAAATTAGGATAATTCTCACGATCTACTACCAACCTAAATAAATTAGGCTGCAGCATATTCACATTATTTAAATCTGATGAGTGCGATGTAATAGATGAATTTACTTTAGCACTAGGATTTAATGTAACCATTTTTCTTCCTCTTTATATACCTGTATTTATATCAGTTAAAAAGAACACTTTTTTATAAATATACACGAAGGTGAATGAATAGGGGGACCTCATGGTCGATCCAGTAACAGCTATTGGTTTAGCAACTACAGCATTTAATGGCATTAAAAAGGCCATATCTGTTGGGCGAGATATACAAGACATGACCGGGCAATTAGGAGCTTGGTCAAAGGCAATATCAGATATTGATTACGCACATCAAAAGGCAGAAAAACCTCCATGGTATAAGGCTCTTGGTGGTGGAGTTCAAGCTAATGCCATGGAGGTTTGGGTACATAAGAAAAAAGCAGATGATATGAGAGAAGAACTAAGAAGTTTTATATCTACTGTTTATGGTCCATCTGCTTGGAAAGAGATTCTACGAATAGAAGCTCAGATGAGAAAGGAACAAAAAGAAGCTGTTTATAGGGCCGAAGAAATAAAAGAAAAAATAATTACATGGACCTTTGGTATTCTTATAACCCTAACAGCTATTGGTATTATGGGCGGTGTTATTTATTGGATTGGCTTAACACAAAACACATGGTAATTTTATTGTGCAGCTGCTTTATACAATACAACTTCAGGATTGACTCTAGTCATTCTAAGTTCTGAATATTCATCTGTATCATATAAACGCTGATAGTACTCACGTGCGTGCTTATGGCCAAATCCAGTGGCCCATTCAACAAGTTCACGCCTACCATTCTTATGCTGATAAGCCTTTATTGTCCATGAATCGTTATGCATAGTCATACTCCTTATAATCAACGATTGCAGCCAGATCTTTAACTAGCTGCTTACCATAATCGGTAAACAAAATACCTTGCTCCCAAACAAAATGCTCAACACATTGGACATTATAGAATGTCTCTGTACCAGACATCCACAAAAGAGCGTTAGTACGATTAGCAGCACCAAGCTCAATAATATCTTGGATACGAGCTTCGAACTTCTCGATAGCGACTACTTCAGCTGCTTTCTCAGCCTTAGTATTTTCCTCAAGCTCATCGCAAAGAGCATTCCAAAGCTCTTGCTTCTGGCGAGGAGTGCGATCATTCCAATCGTCCATCAAAGAGCCACTAGGACGGAAACCATTAACGTCCTTGAAAAGATCTGAGAAGCAATCGTCTGAGTAAGTAAATTCCATTATAATACTCCACTTTCCATTAGTTGAAAGATTTCAGTTGCAGTTGCATTAAACTCTTCTTGCGAAGATTGAGAGAAGTCAAAGCCAAGACCACCCATGTTATCAACAACTTTTTCTGCATAGTCGAATGTGCAGTTGAACATTTCTTTGATTTCATTAATATACAACATTTGTTTTTCTCCATTTGATATAATTATATTAACATATTACGAATCGTTTGTACACAGTTAATTGCGGTTCAGGCGCATTTTTGTTTTCAATGAAATCAATAGCTTATAAAAAAAGGGCGCCAAAGCGCCCTAGTTTAATCTTTTTGGAAGGTTATTCCTTCTCTTTTAGCGATCTTACGCGCCTAGGATGTTATCCACACGGAAGATTCTGTAGTACTGGTTAGCTTTCGCTGTACCGATATCGCTATCTGGTGTAGCACCAACGAATGGGTTAGCAACCATGCCGTAACGAGTTTTGAACCCGATGCGTGGCTGGAAGTCATTCTCACCAACTGCACGGACCATAGTTAGTGGTACGTATGGGCAATAGAATAGACCGGCGTCATATGGGTTTGTGCCTTTGTAACCAACAGTTACATAGTCAGCAGTTGCATATGGGTCGATGTATACACGAGTACGACCATTCAGTACACCAGCAAAAGTGTTACCTGTGTCATCAACGTTCAAGTTAGTTGCAAGCGCCGGAGCGTAATCCAACATACCAGAAGCTGAAAGCGCAGAAGCAACATCAGATGAACATACGATGAAGTTACCTTTACCCCGACGTGTTTCTTTTGCAATTGTGTTAGCTTCACGCTCGATTTGAATAATCAGACCTTTGAACTTCTCAACTGACCAACGACCATCTGCATCTGTTTGCACATTGAAGATACCATTGATTGCTGTGTTACCAGTAGTAGCACCAGTTTTCGCACGAGAGTTGATTGTACGTACAACTTCACGGTTGATTTCAGCCAAGATTTCAGTTGACAAGATGTTTGCCAATTCTGTCTCTGCGTCTAAACCATGGATTGCTTTCAAGTCTTGTGCAAGCTCTAGAGTATACTCTGCTTTCAACGCACGTGACTTGGCAGTTACAGTTGCTTTTTCAATGGAGAAACCCATTTCAGCAAATGCAGTAGCACCTGAAGTACCTAGACCTTCAGCTTCAGTAGTTGTCATACCGCCACCAAAGTCTGGACCTGTACGTGAGTCATCAATTGTTGAATCTGCGTCGCCATCTGTCAAGCCTGAAAGACCTGAAGCGCCTTGTGATTGAGTACCACCTGAATCACCAGAGAAACCAGTTACGGCTTCATTAAACAGAGCTTCGTTACCAGCTGTTGCGCCAGCACGAGTTGTTTTGTAGTTTGACTTCATTGCGAAGATCAAACCAGTTGGACCTGTCATTGGCTGTACACCAGCAATGTCATATGCCATCAAGTTAGGCATCGCACGACGTACGAGTGAGATAAGTACTGGATTCCAGTTATCTGCATTACCTGTTGCGTTTGCGGCAGGTGCTTCTGCCAAGAAATTCGCACGGCTACCTTCTTCTGCCAATGCTTTTTCTGTGTTTTCAAGCACAGCTGCAGTAACTGCACGCTTGTGTGCTTCTTTAATGGTGCCAGCTGACTCTTCGTTCAGGACTGGAGACCATTTCTCTACGAGACGATCATAAGTTTCCATAATTGGATCTCCTACTTACTTATTTGTTTTGCGAATTGCGTTAAGGTACTGCTCCATCATAGGAGAAACTTCGACGGTATTATCGTCGTCGTCATCTACAACTTCTTCTGAAATTGTAGCAGCTTTTTTGGTGAAGTATGATTCTTTGATAGTAGCAACTTTTGAAGCAAAAGTTTCTTCATCTTCGAAATCAATACTTTCTACGAGTGATGCAAGCTTTTCGACTTGGGTTTCAGCTAGATCTTTTGACGCTTCGCGAATGATCGCTTGGCGCTTAAAGACTTCTAGTTCTTCCGAAATCTCTAGCGTTTTAGCTACTGCTTCGTTGTACTGTACTTCCAGTTCTTCATTAGCAGTTGCAAGTTCATCAACTAGGTCAACTTTGGATTCTGGAACTTCAACATAAGATTCAACAAACAAGCCTTTCAACTTATCCATGAAACCTTCAGCAATTTCTGAACGAAGTCCAGATTGAATTGCCAATTTGTTTTCTTCCATCCAATTTTCAACCACATAGTTGAGGTAGCTATCAACTTTCTCGACTAGATCTGTTTTGATGCCTGAAACCTGCTCATCAAGTTGTTCTTGATATTCAGTTTCCAAACGATCGATCTCTTCTGAAAGTTTTGATTTTAGAGCAGCTTCAAAAATAATCGCTGTTTTGGCTTTAAACTCTTCTGAAAGAGTAGCCTCAGATTCAACAAGAGCATTTAAGTCTTCACTAAAGTCTCCATTAAATTCTACTGACTCGGCTTTTGTTGCAGCGTTTTTAAGATCTGTTGATTGTGCATTAGCTTTATCGCCTTTACGGGCAGGTGCTTTTTTAGTAGCATCCCCAGCTTTTGCTGTTGCATCAACAGACTGCTTTTCTGCGTTCTTTGGATCGTGAGCTTCTTCGATTTCCTCGTCGAGCTCTACATCCTGGTCTTCGATTTGATCAGTCATGTTTGACTCCTAATTTAAGATTTCAATAACGAGAGGAAATTCTTATACTCACGAACTTGAACCTCATAAAGGTCAGAACGCGGAGCACGTTTAATTTCAGTCTCTATTTTTTCAATTTCCCGAGCTTCGATGAGTCCATTATTCCAGATCCAATCAACACCTTCCATAATTCCATTAACAAATGCATTTGGTGCAGAAGGATCTTGTACGATATCAACCGTATTAAGCATAAAGTCATCTTTGACGTACATAGTACCGCCACGTTGCTCGAGGCTACCCATACCACGAGTTGAGACACCTAGTTGAACACCGCCCTCAAGCAAACCTTTTACAATTTGACCCATTGGAGTATCCAAAATTCGTGCCTTTCCCATCACATTATTACCTTCACACTTAAGTTCAGTAATGAGATGAGAAACTTTGTCCAAATTAATAGTAGGTCCGTCTGGGTGATTTAACTCACCTACGGCTCTACCTTTGGAAACTTGTTCAGTAACATATTTTCCTACGGCTTTCTCCATGATTGCCTTAGGGTAAATACGACCGTTTCTATTTTTAGATTCAGCCATTGCAAAGATACCTTCAATGATATGACTCTTTGAGCCATCTTCGTTTTTTTCAACGATACATTGAACATCATTTTCTGTATATTCTGATATTAGCTTCATCTATTAACCTTTATATTGTTTAATAAACTCTTTTGCCATTTTCTCAGCCTCCTTTTGAGACTTATAAGCATCGAGTCTATCGCCATCGATATAAACAACAAAAACATTTTTTTCTTTAGTGATCTTTACAGGAATTTTCCCAAGCTTTTTATCAAAGACTGGTGTACCACTTGGCTTCCTACCTGCAAGTTCTCTTATGTTTTTAAATGTTTTCATTTTGTTTACATTTATTTATATAAATTAAATTTTCTAATTAAAAGTAATTATTCTTCGTCTTCGTCTTCGATATCATCTTCGTCTTCGATATCAAGATCTTCTAGATCGTCGATAGCATCATCGATTTCTTCATCAGTAAAATCTTCTACATCATCATCTTCATCTTCAGAAGCCTCTAATTCTTCTGGTTCTTTGTTATTAAAAATTTTACCTGCTACAGCAATCTTTTCTTGATCTAAAGCATCAGACATACGCTGTCCGATCATATCATTAAATACACTGTTTGCTTGGTTAAAATCTTGCTGTGCTACTGCATCAATAAAGCTTTCAAGTTCTGACATTATTTACTCCTCAGATTGTCCTGGGTTTATATGGTCATCATCTGGACCAATTTCACCGTCTTTCATTTCCTGATCAATTTGATCTTTCATATTTTTCATATCTTCATCATCCATCTGCAGAACGTTTTTCATAATCCATTCTTTTGAGAAGAATTCTCCAACGTATTGCTGCATTTGATCTAAAGTCTGTAGTCTTTCTCTTTGTAATTCAGCATTACGCAATTCAGTAAAATGATTATCTTTCATGTAATCAACGATTATATCGTTTTTCCAATTATCCCAATCTTCTACTGTAATTAATCCTTTTAGAATTAATTGCTTTTTAAGAATATTATAGAAAAGATAATTAAATCGTGAACGTAATCTATCTATAAACTTTTGAAACTTAAGTTCATCACGTGAAATTTCTGTAGATCTGCCCAATGAAAACTGATTTTCTTGTTCCAATCTACCAACTGGCACATTTAATGACTTATATAAACGTTTCTGAAAATAAATGATATCATCAATTTGACCTAAGTTTTCACCGCCTGGAAGTGTAGAGATTTCTGTTCCTCTACCACCTTCACGCCGCGGCAGCCAGAAATCTTCGAGCATTGACATATGTTTACGATCATCTCTAATTGCACCGGTATTTGCATCATATACAAGTTTATTACGATACTTAGTCATAATGTTTTTCATATATTCTTCAGATTTACCTTTAGGTAAGTTGCCAACATCAATATAAAAAATTCTACGTTCTGGTGCTCTAGCTAGCCGGTAAATAACTAGCGAGTCTTCCATCATACGTAATTGATTAATAGGCTTCAAAGCTTTATGCAAATGTGATATTACTTTTCTGCGATGTTCATCTAACAGACCTGATGTTACATATGAAATAGCATCAGTAGTAATTTTAACTCCTGAATTTGACTGCCCAGCCTTTTCTTGATAGATATAAAACTCGTCAACATTTTCTACTAATGCTACACCAGTTTTTGGATCTTTCTTTTTCTTAATTTGTTTTACTTTACGAATTTTAGATGCATCAATCGGTCTTACTTCTTGAATACCTTGTTTAGGATTAGCCTCATCAACAACTAAATGGTGATACATCCTTCCATCGATGTACCAGCGCTTAAACATATCATGGCCCATTTCTTTGAAATTGAGCATTCCATATACGTTATTAAACTCATCTAAAATTTGTTTTTTTACTGAATCACTTAACCCATCAACTTTATCTAAAACTAAAGTAACATTTTTTTCATTTTCACCAGAAGAAATAGCTTCACCAGTAATATCTTCTATTGCCCCATCAACCTCAGGATGATGAGCTACAGCTCTATATTGCCTAATTAACTGGGCTTCATCTTTTATTTTCTTTTCGCCTTCGATGTCAACATAAGTGCCATAATGTGCACCTGTAGCTGTGACATAACCAGCACCATCCTCATCAACAGGTGGTACTATAGAAGGAAGCATTTCCTTCTTTTTATCTTTGGCCCGACGAATTTCAAACCCAAATAAATTATAACTATTTTCCGCCATTTGTATTCCTAAACCTAATAAAAGAGGGGAGTCTTTCCCCCCTCTTCCTATTATTTATAACACCTTAAGTGGTAGTGTTAGATTCCCAATACTGGATCTGGAACTCAACAGTGAATCTTTCGATTTCATTTTCAGCTGTATAGCTCAAATCAATCGGTGAAACTACTGTTGGGAAACAGCCTCTAAACACATATTGCTTAATAATACCACCAGATTTATCTAGTTGGTCTACTAATAGATCTGATTCATATTCTAGTGGATCAGCTCTACCTGTGTTTGTTGTATGAGAATTAATTCCATTCATCCAACGTTCCATAGAATCTCTTACAGCCATATTTGTATCATTAATAACTGTAATAGTCCATGGCTCGAATGTGCGGTCACCAGACAACTTAAGTCTGCGACCTCTAAACGGAACCTCGATCATGCCGGTCGTTGAACCGGGCAATTGAGCAGCTTCACACATAAATGAAGTTAGCTCTGTATCTCCTGCAGCATATGCTGGGAAGTTAATAGTCGCTTTGAACAGATTCGGTCTAGCGCCACCACCTCTTAACTTTGCTTTGAAGTCATCAACTCCTAAAACCATTTTTTGTCTCCTTTGACGCTATTTATACTGTACCAACTACTTCTTCAAAATCAACTCCAGAACGTACACCAACAAAATTAAGTGTGATGTAATTAATCGAACGTGCTGGTTTGATAAAGACAGAAGCAATAAATTCATTGCGATCTACTACGTCTGCAGTGTTGTTTGTTTCATCACATACAACCTTGAAGTCCGTAATACCTCTTCTTCCTTTAACATTTCTGAGAACTGGCTCTACAATATTTACGAATTCTGCACGAGTAAACTCGTCGTTGAATTCAAACAATGTGTTAACCGCTGCTCTTGAAATTGCTCTTTCAAGTACAAGAAACAATCTACGAACATTGATTCTATCGAATGCAGATACACGAGTCATATGCGTTTTATCACCATATAGTAATACACCTTGACCAGGAATGTTTGCGATAGGATTAACGCCTGCTTTATAAAGAGCATCTCTTTGTGCTTTATCTGGAGAATACGAAAGACCTGTAATTCCTAAGTATCTACCTCTACGTGGTCCTGCTGGTGAGAACCATGGAGCAGTATTAGCGTCTGAAGCAGCCATAATACCTGCTGTAGAAGAAGATGCCGGAATATGAATATACTTATCATTGTACTTATCATATACTTTGATAAAGTTATTATCCAAAACTGCATAACTTGAAAATGTGATGTCGTCCATTGCTGTTATAACATCTGCATTTGCAGTTGATGGTGTTTTATCAATAACATCATCCCGAGATGGTGAAGCAACCACTACACAATCTTTACGAGTACCTTCAGCTAAAGCAATCATGCTATTAACCAAAGTTTTTTGATCAGCCCTAGATTTCATACTAGGTGCAATAAGAAAATCTACTTCTGTTGCATCAGTGTCATTGAAAAGAGTATCATATGCACCATCAATGTCAGTAACACCAAGAGCACCTGAGTTTACGCCGGCGGCAAAAACAGCAGAATCAACCGTAAGATAAGAAGCATTTCTAAAGTCTACTGCATTTTCAGCAGCATTACCAGCATTAGCTGGGAAAGCGCTAGCTCCAAAGCCTGCCATATTAATATAACGGGATTTTCTGTTAATTACTTCAGGAGCAAAATTTGTAGATCCATCTGCATTTTTATGATTGCTTGCTTTTGACAAATATGGAAATGTTTCTAGAAGCGTATTAGCAGTTCCAGAGATATCTCCGCCTTTATCAATAACAGCCAAATGGAATTCGTCATGCGAAGCACCTCTTGCTGCAGCAAAGGTTGATGTACCCATTTTTCCAGGGAAGTTTTTTGCATATGTCCAATTTGCAAAATTCGCTGAATCCTGTAAAAATTGAACTTCTAGTGAATTACCTAAAGCGCCTGGATATTTTGAAACCCAAATGTAATTAGATGTGTCTAGTGTTGATTTTTGGTTTTCAAAATCATCTTGATTTTTTACTAAAACTGCACCGGGTGATGATGCTGTTTGTCCATGAGCACTTTTCATAGTGCTATTTGAAGCCCTTACTACTTGAAGGGAATTTGAATATTGCAAATAATAAGCAGCTGACATAAAATCAATTGCCGCTCCATCATTTACCGCTGAGCTATCGCTCGATCTTGGAGCTCCAAAGGTAGATACTAATCCTCTCTCGTCTGATACGAGTACAGGAGTATCTGCCGGACCCCAACTAAAGTTTCCAACATAAGCACCAGTTGTCGATTGTACGTTTGGAACACCACTCGTAAGATCAACTTCTTTAACTGCAATTGCCGGAGACTCTGAAGTCGTGAATAAAGCCATGACTGTTTCCTTTTCCAGTGTCTAAATTATATGTATAAGCATGATAAGATTAATCAATTACTAGTATTTATAACTTTACAAAACTTAGAACATATAGCCCATTTCTTCAACCCAGGGTTTTTCTTCTGATAATTCTTCTTGTCTAATATCGTCTAAACCATCATCTATAAAACCAAACGGTAATACATCTGCTTCTATTTCTTCCATACGCTGTTTAAACATCATGTCCTTTAAAGAAATTTCTGTTATTTGCTCAAAAGAACTTGAAACAGCAAAGAATCCAAAGAGAACTAGATTCATCATTAAATCATCGTGGTTGCCCTCTGAGGCTTCATAGGATTGCCCACGGGCCACGAAGGTTGACATTTCTAATATTGTGTTAGTATCTTTTATTATAAGTTTTTTAGCTTCTAAAATATCTTTAATAGCAGAACAGCCAATACGTTTGACTTTCCTATTCATTTCTATGCCAATACGATCAGCCTTAATTAAAGACTCCATATGTAAATGGTCATACTCTAATTCATGATAGAGACCATTTGTCACAAGCGACCCTTGATCATTTGACTCAATTACTACATAAGCTTCGTTATAAACGATGGCATACTTATAAATAACATTTGGGAAGAGCAATGGAGATATAGTATTATTGCGATAAACGGCGACCTGTTCAAAGGGTTTACTAGTAATATCGATCACGTTAAACGTAGAATAGTCCTGGCCTCTTCCCTTCGAAACATCGACAGTCATAACATATTGATGATTCTTTTCAGGTTCTTTATATATTAAAACACTTCCACCTTCTAAAGCTCTAATAGGATCTTCTTGCCTTTGTTCTAATAAACAGTCAGCAGAAATAAGAGTATCACCTGTTCCAAAGAATGTGTTTCCAAATTCCTGATCAAACTGCAATTGCGACGTATTAGATACAGTAGCATTTTTCCAATCCTCATCACGGCCCGGTACATCCCACCAATCTACTCGGAATGGTTTATATTGATTAGTGCCTTGTACTGCACCTTCCCAGACGTTATGATACATATTACCAATACCATTAGCCGTAGAAGTAATTATCACCTTTGTATCTTTACCTGACGAAATAACCGGATATGTAGATGTATAAAATTCTGCAGCTCTTTCAACGAATGCAAATTCGTCTAGGTACAATAAGTTAACTGACATACCACGAATAGATGAACCTGATGTAGCAGCTGCTATAATCCTACTATTATTACTAAATTCAATAGATCCCTTATTTAAAGCTCTGGTTCCTGGTTGTAAGAAAAATGGTAAATTTTCTAACATTAAAGTAACTCTTGCCAACATTTCTCTGGCAGTTGCACCTTTGTTTGCTAGTACAGCAATTGTCTTTTCAGGATTAAAGATTGCAAACCATAATAAGTAAGCGACAGAAGATATAGACTTCCCGGACTGCCGGCAAGCGAGTACAACACTAAAGCGATTGTCTGAAAAGTGAGCAAACATTTTCTCCTGATATGGGTACAACTCAAAGGGAACTAATCCCCTGTCTAAAGAAATAATCTTACAATATGTTTTAGCGAAATGCGCAGGATCTTCCATACATTTTATGTATTCACTCAATTCATCGTTAGAAAAACTATGAGTAATGCCATCTCTTTTTACATTTAAATTGCCGTTATAACTATCATTCATCTTTCTTGTAATCACTAATGTCAACTACTTTATCTCCATCATCATTTTTATTTTGCAAAAGCATTCTTTGCAAATCACTTGTAGATCCAACAAATAAATTATTAGTAGTAGGTCCGGCTAATTCTTTTTGTTCATCGTTCTTGTTATAATCTTTTTTCTTTTTATGTAAATCTAAAAGATTACCATTGATATCGGCAACGTGTTTCATCATATTTGAAAATACTTCGAAAGCCCTTGGATGTTCAGTAGCTCTTGCCACTTCCATCATTTCTTCAAGAGCATCAGATCCCTTTGCTAGGAGATCGTGATAAGTCCGTCTTGCATATTCAAAATCATTATCAGCTGTATCAGAATCCATTGTTTAAACACTATCATATAAAGAGGTTATCGTTGTTGTAAATCCAAAATCTGAATCTATAGAAACATTTAATGGATTAGGTTTTACAGTTACACGTTCAATTAAAACGTCCGAATCAGCAGTCCCACCTGCCATTTCACCGAGAGAAACTTGAGCTTCTCTAATAATTTTTGCACTATTAGTTGGTCCATAAAAATTGACTTTCATGTCAAAATCTAATGAATAAATGATTGTGCGCCTTTGTTCTTGTGGACCTTCAAAGTCATCAGAGAAAGTTACTCCTTGTAAAGTTACAGGAACATCTTCAACTACTAATGGATAATCTTTAAAGGGCTTAATAGAAACATTATATTGTGGATTAAAATATGGAATAATTTGCTCTACTACTTGCAAAGCATCGTCTTGACTTTTAGAATATATACTAAGCTGAAAAGAAATATTGTATGGAGCAGCAGCATTAAATTTATTAGCAACAGTTGTAGTTGTACCAGGACGCATAAAGTTATTATTTTTAGGCAATTGCCTAGCAGGCTCATATGTTATAGAAATAATTTCAAATGACATACGAGGTAACTTAACGGCAATCTTTTGATCCGTATCAAGGTCTGGATTTTCTTGAATTCTTTCTAAAAACTTTTGCTTAGGAGCATATGACAAAGGAACTTTAATTTGTGATAAAGCATTGCCAGATGCGTCTTGTCTAATGACGTAAATATCATTAAATATTCTACCAAAAGTAGCTACAGACTTTCTAATTCTTTCGTGATAAAACCATGTACCAAACATTAAGTAGGATCTCCAAACGGATTTGACTCAGTGAAGTCTAAGAAATCTACTGCATCAAATATAGAATTTTGTGAATTTACCGGAAGATCTTCATTTATAGCAGTTATTGTACGTACTAATGTATTTCCAGCAGAATCAGGTGATGTAATATTACCTGCAGCAAATGTATGATATCCAGGTTGATTAGCTCCGATATGAGCAAGCGAAATTATATTTGAAGAATCTACGTAATTAGTAATCTCGCCAGTAACAATAACTCCGGATGATAGAGTCTGTGTAACTGTATTACCTACTACAAATCCAGTTGATGCTGAATCTACCATAGTGAGATCTAAAGTAAATCCTAAACCTTCGATAGCGTCTATTTGTTCGATATTTGTATCAAGATCTTCACCGCTATATTCAAACAACTCACAACGTAATTTATAAGTTGGTAGATTTGACAATTGATAGAACGGTTGCTCATGCTCTACATGCATAATCTCAAACAATTTATTAGTCATTGTAAGATATATTAAATCGCCTTCGAGAGGTCTAACAGAATTAATTTCAGCGTCATATCTTTTTACAGTTTGTTCCCATCTTTTACGTGATACTACAAAAGTTGCTTGGTCTCTAATTTCAACACCAAACTTTGTAAATAGATCACCTTCTCCATCGAAGCCTTCAACATTCTCGATATACATTTCTATTTTATGAGATGAGTTAAAAGATGAAGGTACATCCTCATTTAGAATAGTATCTTTATTCACTATATCTCTAGGAAGATAATAAACATCCTGGCCATAAATCTTTAGTGATTCTATTACGATATCTTCGTATAGACTCTGCTCAGATCTTACTGCTTGACTAAAATATGGATTTATTGACATAGTTTACCCCACAAAGAAATCTGCAGGAAACTCATGTTCCATTCTTAATTCTTCTTTTAGTCTTTCTATATCTTGAATTGCATCTTCATATAACTGACGGCCATTAATAGTAACACCACCTGGAAGCTGCATACCTTCGAACTTAATTAAGTTTTGACCCCATTGTCTTTTAATTAAAGCAGTCGTGTATTCTTTTAACCATCTATCATTCCAAATAGCTGAAAAAGAATTACCGTCGATTATTTCGTAAACTTCTGCAATTATATAATCACCTGCTTTTAGGTCTTCACCGTCCAGATCACCGTCAATATAAAGCCTATTTTGTTTACGCGAGAAGCGGACCTGAGGCGTACCAGTTAACCTCATATCAATAAGTGTTAAATACTGTTGCATCTGTTCGTAATAAGCCATATCGCCAATATATGTCTGTAGATCAAAAAAGTCATTTAAACTTAACTGATATTTTACATCAAAAAAGTTCTTTGAAGTGATATTGTCGTGTAGAGGAAAGAGTCTTGTGACATATGTTACACTGGTAGATAAAGGAATATAGCCATTAGTAATATCATCTGATGTTAATTCGTGTTTTACATAACTTCTTAATGTAGCATCGGAATGAATATCTTGATAATATTGTAATGCTTCATCAACCCGATCTTCTTGCTGATCTGGATCTACGTTAATCTCAATTACTGGATCACCAAGTTGGCGTAAACAATAATCTATCAAACCTTGTCTTGTCGATGGATTAGCCATTAATTTTTCCTCTAACTCTGTTAGATCTATTTATACACTTAAGATGCTACTACTATTTGGCCTGCCATAGATGAATGATATTCGCAGTTATAATAATAAGTTCCCGCAGATGTAGGAGCAAATAGAATATAATCAGTAGTTCTACCAGTGTTAGCAAATACAGTCGAGCCTGTTACAGCATTACTGGTTCCTGTAGAATTCGATGTTTTTATCCAAAATGGATGTCCGGTTGTATTTAGTATTTTAAATTTAATAACAGAGTTCGCAGCCATATTAATAGTCTTATTATTAGTGTCTCCAAAAGAGCCGTTAGTATCCCAGCCCTTAAGTACATAAACACCTGACCCTGCCTTTACTTCTACATCATACCCTTCATAAAAAATAGTTTGAGTTGCCATTATGATTGACTCCAGATTAAAGTACTACCAATATATACGTGTGTAAACTGAGAGCTTCCTAAATATATACTGTTTATTGCTGTACTTCCTATTTTTAAATTACGAGTAGCAGATCCCCCACCTCCTCCTCCTCCTCCTTCGGGCGCTGCTCCGTGTTCAGCGGTTGTACTAAATAGTGGCCGAATAAATCCTAGATTTGGTTTATCATCTTTTACAGCATCTAAGTCTACCCAAGTTTTATTAGCATTTCTATATTTTGCATGAATTTGTTTTCTAATCGTTATTGATGCTTTAATAGTATCTGAAACATACATATTCCCTACATCAATGCCAATTAATGTATCACTCCATGGGCGATTTCCTGTACCGCTAAAAAAGGAATATGATGGAACTGCCATTTTAAGTTATTTGTGTTAAGTCTAATTGATTAAATATTACATTACCAACAGTAGTATTATCAGTTGCCTTAATTACTTCACAGAAAGCCCACATGTATTTTGGAGCAATATCTATTAACGTTGATGAAGAAATAGTTTGTGCAAAAACAGCGGTAGTAGATGTAGTGGTCGGTGATGAATATGGACCTAGTTTATAATTATTAGTATAAGCATATGTGTTTCCTGAAGCGCCAATGGCTTTATCTTGAATATACCAGAGAGAAATTCTAAACGTAACTCCTAAACCTGAAGTGTGACTAACATTCCAATTTAATCTCAAATCATTAGAAGAATAATCAGGAATTTGTAATGCATAATTGTCTGAATATGTGTAACCACCATTGTTATTAAAGAAATGCCAGACTAGCTTATTGCTGTTTGATGGACTATTAAACTGAAGATATGAAGGTCCTGCGTTACTTTCTGGGCTAACTAAAGTACATGGTCTACGATCTTTATCATTTCTAAGCACTGTTACTTTCCATGGTAACCTGTCACCTGGATCTTGATTAAAATTAAGTGGATTTCCTTGAGCCAATTCTAATGAGGAATCGACTAAATCTAAAGTCGATGAAAATGATCTGTATGTCGTATCAGTTGAAGCTGCAGAAAAAATATTACTTGCATCCGATACCAGTCTTGACGTTTGACTATTCATACTACCAAAGCTAAAATTACTGTTTGGGTTAGTTCCTAATCCCCCATAACCAGTATTTTCTTCAACATTACTATTATAACTGAACTGAGGAGCGTGTGTACTTGGTGTTCCTACATTTACATTAATTGTTTTGTAATTTGAATTATAACTCTGCAGTAAATGGCCCGTCTCTCTTTTAGAATGATGATAACCATCTCTGAAATTTAAATTAAAAGTTCCTGGTATGGAACTGCCGCTTGTACTATCAGTAAATCTCCAGCCATATTGCCCATCTGTTAATTTAATATAGGCATTTAAAGTTCTTGGTGTTGAATTGCTATAACTGCTTAACTGAGACGTACTAGGGAAATAAGCATAATGATATTGACTACTATACCCCATAGTCCATCTATTTAGATCAAAAGTATATGTTACTTTAGTTTCATCATTCTCACCATCATCCTTCATATATTGATAAATGTTAGTATAACCCCCTGAGCCCAAATGACCGACATCAACATCACCATTACTGTAAATGCTGACACCATACCCAGGCATGTACGATGAGCCTTTAAAAGCTTCTAATTTTACATCACCACCATAAATATAACTCCATTGATATTGAGAATTACCTAATATTAAAGTATTTCTGCAATCCCAGTTAACACATCCCATATGACTAGTGGTATTACCACCCCATCTCCATTGATCTTGAGAATCACTTCTGTCCGCATTACTATGAATAATAGTCATACCACCCGTCTGAGATGTTTCGCTTACCCATCCTGCTGTTACAGTAATACCATGCCGCCCGATACCGCTGGCCCCTCCTGACATATCACTTGGTTTTAAAAAATCCATATTCGTATTGTTTTGATTTTGTGTATAAATTGTACTCTGGGAAATACTTTTAGATGTTGGCATAACTTTAACGCCATGAGAAGTATCTAATAGAGGATAATGCTCATTCCAAGTGCTTCCTTGAGGTACAAATCTAAACTGATTATATGAAGAGTATTGAGCCTTATAATACTTCTCACCTGTATCTTTTCTTATCGCATACATAAACTGTTTATTAAATGTTGCATGGGAGTATGAACTTGGATTACTTCCTGTACTTGTCCATGCTTGTGATGATCCAAAAAAGTCATCAAAAGGCAAACCTTTAAATCTTACATGATCTCCTGACGCTAATGTACTTAATTTGCTAGAAGTACTATTCGCTAACAAATGGGATAACTTCCACGGTGAAGCATACGTACCGCTGCCATTACCGGTTGTTCCATGAATACCACCACCTGATGATTCTAGATAAGGGTCTACCCAATAAACTGCCATTACGATATCTCCTCTAGAATTGCGTCGTTTACTTTAGCTTGCGTTATTGCCCATCGCTCGTTATCTTCTATTTCAATTGAAAGTGTTTTTGTTACTATTGTAGTTTCTCCATCACTATCTGTGTGTTTCATAGGAACATAGACTTCTAGACAATCATCGTAATATTTATGTTCATATACAGAAAAATTTTCTGGTAAATATTTAGAAAGTAATTTATACGGCATTTTATTATCCTGTTACGAAATAGATTGTATTAGCATCTGGAGAGCCAGGCAAAGAGGCTACAACTTCAAGTGCATAGCCTTTAATAGCCTTACCTGTAACATAAATGTTACCCACCATTGCTGAGTGATTGGTACATTGATATACTAGAGAATCAGGAGCATCCATAGGAACTGTAAATGATACCTTAGCACTACTAGCTCCTGTTACTCCAGATGTATATGCTGAACCTCCATTAGAGACTCTAATTGCTAATGGATGAGATGAATAAGATGAGTTGTGGATACAATAGGTTTTGCCTCTTTCAAAATACATATCAGGGTTGTTACCTGATTCCGAAGGAAACCCGTCTCCTGTAAATTTATATACATTGCTTCCTGCTGTACTTACAGTTATTACAGCATCTGGCATTCCGGTCTCGTCACCAAGCTTAGAAGTTAATTGAGCTTCTAATCCGGTAAGATTAGAAGCTTCCAGGGTACTGATCGCAAGTTTTTTAAACTTACGCCCATCCCACTTATAACTAACTCCGTTAGTAGTAACGGATTGGTTTAATGTTCTAGAACTTGGAAATTTTATCTTGGGCATATTAAAACCTTTCTAATTAACAGTATTTATAAGGTTTTAAACATCCAATTTGTTTGAATTATTCTTCGTCCAGTTCTTCTGCAACATCTTCTGGAGCTTCAACAGAAGCTGATAGATTGTTTACAAAGAATTGTCGCGCAGCCTGGAGCTGTGCCATTTCCATATTAAGGTTACCTACCTTATTATCTAGATTAGTGATCTGAGCAAGCATACCCTTTTGATCATCTGTAAGATCCTCAATTACATATTCTTTTTCGTTGATTGTGATCATTTGCTTTTGTTGTTCTTCAGCCATGTGTTGTTACCTCGTTTATTAGCTGTTTCCATTCATATTGTCTTGTTCCCCAAGACCAATGATTTAAATAATGTTTATACTGACTTTTACGCCAGATATAATTATCCCAATATGTGTCGATAGCATTATCAAGAGCTTTAGCATATCTATCGACAATATTATTACTAATTGGAACATAGTCTGCCCATGTTCCGCATGTTTCATATAATGCGCCATAGTTAGTAGTTACTACTTTACATCCTGTAGATAAAGCTTCAATTGCTGCTAAGCAACTTGTTTCTTCAAATACTGATGGATAAGCTAGTATATGAGCATCTTGAACTGCTTCACGCACTACTGCGTTTGGTGCATACTCTATATGGTTATATCCTAACTCACTTATACCTTTATATATATGTTCAAATTGTCCTTCTGTTTGTTTTGCAAAACTAGGTCCATAAATTGAAGTGCCTGAATATACATCAACCTCGATATCATCTCTATTTAACTTATATAGTACTTCTGCTAGGATATGTAAACCCCTCCAGGGCGTAGAAGTGTAAATTAATTTTATTTTATCCTTTGGTTTTTCTTTCCATTCAAACTCTGGTATAGCGTTCTGAATAACATAACAATCTACATTATCCAAAGGAAAGTTTTTTCTAAATTGTTCGTGTTGCCAATGCGAAACAAACACTATAGCATCTAGTCTTTTTGTATATTCAGGATCACTAAGACCTTTAGCATTTTCTTCATTAATATTTAAATGCTGCCACAATACATTAGGTTTGTCATTAGATAAAAAATCTGGATGACACATTGATAATATAAGATTAATATCAGAAAAGTCAACTCTTTTTGATAGATTATTATAAAGTAATTCTGTACCGCCGATCGGACTACTTGGTTTCTGCATATAAGAACCTACACTTCTTCAAAGGACTATCCTCTTGTTTCCAAAAGTCATATTCCGCATACATATTAAATAAGTCAGAAGGCAGAATTGTTTCTCTCTGCTCAAACTTTACGTCTTTTCTGACTTTGTGCAATCCCTCTATTTTAGCATCTGTATCATAATTATCATAAGAAGCTTCGGTATTATTAAAGTCGTGTTCATACCATTCCTCTTCAATGAATTCATATATGTGTTTCATAACCTCTTTTGGATGAGAAGCTAAAACATCATATTC
>VMHT01139163.1_pt1 | contig 30927 bp, 27 predicted proteins | sample 4693611 | NCBI WGS metagenome assembly VMHT01 (sample SAMN12280063, study PRJNA550983) | marine metagenome | isolation source: seawater sampled from same location over 5 years 0.02-0.2 micron viral filtrate | place: USA: collected off the coast of southern California halfway between the port... ... | reverse complement strand
TTCACGCCCACCGCGGATGAGATCCCCCGTCTCTATGAGGCAAGCTGGAAGTAACACGCCGCTTGAGGGCGGAGCCGTATGGGCTTCCACCCTTTAAGGCACCCCCAAACCCGCGGGTACCCAAAACCTGGGTACCCGCAGACGGGGCAAACCCAATATCCACACCATTAACAATCGAGGTTGACCGGTGCTTGCATTCCTTCTCAGGCGAATATCGACGGCTCTACTCGTCGCTTTGACCGTGTCGTCGCTCACCTTTTCGCTCAATTTCCTTTCGGGGGATCCGGCCATTGCCCTTGCAGGCGAAAGCGCCACCCAAGAGGACCTACAGACCATTCGCGAGGCCTATGGCTACGACAAACCCATCCCCGTCCAGTACTTCAACTGGCTGACCGGGGCGCTGCAGGGGGACTTGGGCCAGTCGCACTACCTCAACCAGCCGGTTGCAGATGAGATCTTCCAACGCCTGCCCACCACCATGACACTTGGACTGAGCGCACTTGTCTTTGCACTGGTCCTCTCGATCCCCTTGGGGGTGTTGGCGGCGATCCGACCCAACAGCTTGTTAGACCGTTTTGCCCTGACCGTGGCCGTGGTGGGACAGGCGATGCCCAGCTTCTGGTTTGCGCTGACGATGATGCTGTGGTTCGCCATCAATTGGCGCATCCTGCCGGTCTCTGGCAGCGATACCTGGCTGCATTTCGTCATGCCATCCATCGCACTTGGCTACTACATCACACCGGGCGTCATGCGCCTGACCCGCGCCGGGATGCTGGAAGTCCTGCGTTCCGACTACATTCGAACTGCCCGCGCCAAGGGTGTCAGTCGCTTCTCGCTGATGTTCAAACATGCGTTGCGCAACGCAATCATCCCGGTGGTATCACTGGCGGCCGTGCAATTCGGCTTCATGCTGGGCGGGTCCATCGTGATCGAGACGATCTTCGCGATCAATGGCCTTGGCTTCTTGGCCTGGGAGTCGATCCAGCGGGCCGACCTGCCGATGATGCAGGCCATCGTGCTGGTTCTCAGCTTTTTTTACATCGCACTCACCTTCCTCGCCGACGTTCTGAACGCTTGGCTGGACCCGCGGATTAGGATCGGATGATATGAGCACGCTGCAAAACAACGCCCCCACCATGCCCAGCGAGGCGCTCGTTCGCTCCCCCCGGCAGATGATGTTCCAACACGCGAAGACCCATCGCGGATTGATGCTCGGTGGCTTTGTCATCGCTGTGATCGTTCTGGTAGCCCTTCTGGCACCGTTGATTGCACCGCATGATCCCTATGCGCAGATGCTGTCGCGCAAGCTGATCCCGCCAGTCTGGTTTGACAGCCCAAAAACAACTTGGGACCATATCCTTGGCACCGACCATCTGGGCCGCGACTACCTTTCCCGCCTGATGTATGGCGCGCGGATCTCGCTGATGATCGGTTTCTCCGCCATGCTGATCTCGGGTGTGATCGGCACCATCCTGGGCGTCTGTGCCGGTTATTTCGGCGGCCGGGTGGATATGGTGATCAACTTCATCATCACCACGCGCCTCTCGATGCCGGTGGTTCTGGTGGCGCTGGCGGTCATCAGCATTGTCGGGTCTTCGCTGACGGTGGTGATCTGGGTGATCGGCCTTCTGATCTGGGACCGTTTCGCGGTGGTGGTGCGCAGTGCGACCCAGCAGGTGCGGGGGCTGGATTTTGTGGCCTCCGCGCAGGCTTTGGGAAGTTCCACACCGCGTATCCTTTTCAGTGATGTCCTGCCCAATATTTCGAACCATATCATCGTGATCGCCACCCTTGAGATGGCCCACGCCATCCTGCTCGAAGCGGCGCTGTCCTTCCTCGGGTTGGGGGTGCAGCCGCCCACACCAAGTTGGGGGCTGATGATCTCGGACGCCAAGGGGCTGATGTTCTTTGACGGTTGGCTGATCGCCGTGCCGGGGACCGCGCTGTTTATGTTGGTGCTGGCAATCAATCTGCTCGGTGACGGGCTGCGCGACGTGACCGCCCCGGAGGACCGCAGCTGATGGGCAATCTGATGAAACACTCTGGCAAGATCGGTGAGCAAATGACCAATTCGACCAAGCCAATTCTTTCGATCCGCAACCTCACGGTGGCGCTGCCGGTTCAATTGGAACGCGCCAACGCGGTCGACAACCTGACCTTTGACGTCCGGCCCAAGGAAATCCTCTGTGTTGTGGGTGAATCCGGCTCCGGCAAGTCGATCACGTCGCTGGCGACGATGGGGCTCTTGGCTTCCAGCCTGAAGGTGACCGGGGGGGAGATCGACTTTGACGGGCGCGATGTCCTGAAACTCAGCGAAAGCGAGCATAACAAGCTTCGCGGTGACCGTATTGCGATGATTTTTCAGGAGCCGATGACTGCCCTCAACCCGGCCTATACCGTCGGCAACCAGATCGAAGAGGTCTTGCGCGTCCACCGGTCCTTTGATGCGGCAGAGCGGCGTGAGCGCACGTTGAAGCTGCTGGATGAGGTGCGGCTTCCGGATCCCGAGCGGCTGTTCAACTCGTACCCGCATCAACTCTCAGGCGGTCAGCGGCAGCGGATCATGATCGCCATGGCGCTGGCGCTGGACCCCAAACTCCTGATCGCGGACGAGCCGACCACCGCGCTGGATGTCACGACCCAAAAGCAAATCTTGCATCTGCTGAAACAGCTCAACGCCAAACACGACGCCGGCATCATGTTCATCACCCATGACTTCGGTGTGGTAGCCGAGATCGCCGACCGTGTGGTTGTCATGCGCCACGGCCAGATCGTAGAGCAGGGCACCGCCGACGAGGTGCTCAACAATCCGCAACATCCCTACACCCGTGCGTTGATCGACGCGGTGCCGCGCCGTGCCGAAGACCGGGAGATGACGATCTCGGAAAACCCTATTGTCGTTGACGTGCAGGGGCTGATGAAGACCTTTCACACCTCGGGCGGCATGTTCAAGAAAAGCCGAACCGTCGCCGCCGTGAACGATATTTCCTTTCAGGTGCGCCGGGGCGAGACACTGGGCATTGTGGGCGAATCCGGTTCGGGCAAGACCACGCTGGTGCGCTGTCTGATGCGGCTCATTGATCCCGACAGCGGGGCAATCAACATCTCGGGTGTGGACTTTGCCAGCAAGACCGCTGCCGAGCTGCGCCGCCACCGCAAGGACATTCAAATCGTCTTTCAGGACCCCTACGGCTCGCTTAATCCGCGCCGCACCATCGGCAGCCAGTTGATCCAAGGCGCGATCAATTTCGGAATGCCGCGCGAAGAAGCGTGGAAGCGGGTCTATGAACTGCTCGAAATCGTGCAGATGCCAAAATATTCCGTTCACCGCTATCCCAGTCAGTTCTCAGGCGGGCAGCGCCAGCGCCTGTGCATCGCACGCGCACTTGTTGTCAATCCCAAGGTGCTGATCGCGGATGAAGCGGTGTCGGCGCTGGATGTGTCGATCCAGTGCGAGGTGCTCAAGCTGATCAACGATATCCGCGACCGGCTTGGCCTTACCGTCATCTTCATCACCCATGATCTGCGGGTCGCGGCGCAGATCTGCAACGAAGTGCTGGTGATGAAGCACGGTGAAGTGTTGGAACGGGGCGGCGTTGGCCGCATCTTCACCAACCCGCAGCATGAATACACCAAGGCATTGATCGCCGCACAACCGGGGCAGGGCTGGGAGATCCCGGACATGGCCGAATTCGCACCACAGACCCTGTCGGGTGGACATAAGGTGGCCGAGATATGAGCGACGCGGCCTATGACTTCATCATCGTCGGTGCGGGCTCGACCGGCTGCGTGCTGGCCAATCGCTTGTCGGCCAAGCCAGGCTTGCGCGTGCTGTTGCTTGAGGCCGGACCGCGCGATTTGAACCCCTGGATTCACATTCCGATTGGCTACTACCGCACGATGGATGACACGCGCATCAACTGGCAGTACCAGACCGAAGATGTGCCGCAATCTGCCGGACGGCGCTTTGACTGGCCGCGGGGCAAGGTGCTGGGCGGCTGCAGTTCGATCAACGGGCTGGTCTATGCCCGGGGGCAGGCGGCGGATTTTGATCATTGGCGGCAGCTTGGCAATCCCGGTTGGAGCTACGCGGATGTGTTGCCCTACTTCCGCCGGGCCGAGGGTGCGTCGATCAATGACATCGACGAGGAATTCCATGGTCGCGACGGGCCGCTTGGTGTCAGCCGGGCAAGTGCGAACCCGCTGTGCGACGCCTATATTGCCGCGGCGGATGAGGCGGGCATTCCACCAAACCCCGATTACAATGGTCGTGAGCAGGAGGGTGCGGGGTACTTTCAGGTCACCACCCGCAACGGCTGGCGCAGCAGTGCGGCAACGGCCTATCTGAAACCCGCGCGTAAGCGACCCAATCTGCATGTGCAGACCGACACGCTGGTACGCCGTCTCATCCTCGAAGGCACCCGCGTGGTCGGGGTCGAGGTCGAACAGGGCGGCAAGGTCGAAACCCTGCGCGCCGGGCGCGAAGTGCTGCTGGCGGCGGGGGCGATCAACTCGCCGCAGATCCTGCAGGTTTCGGGCATCGGTTACGCCGAGATGCTGCGCAGTGCTGGCGTAGATATTGTGCATGATCTGCCAGAGGTCGGTGAGAACCTTCAAGACCACTACACCTGCCGCAGCACCTACCGCTGCGCGCAGCCTGTCACAGTCAATGACGAGGTCCGCAGCTGGCCGCGCAAGGTTGGGGTGGCCCTCCAATGGCTAAAGGACCGCAGCGGCCCGATGTCGCTCAGCGCAGGGCAGGTCGGCGTCTTTGCCAAGACCCGCCCGGAATGCGCCACCCCGGATGTGCAGTTTCACTTCCTGCGCTACACTGCGCAGAAACGCGGCCGCACACTGGACCCGTTTTCAGGCTTCACCGTGACCATGTGCCAGCTGCGCCCGGAAAGCCGTGGTCATGTGCGGATCACAAGCCCGGATCACCGGGCGAAACCAACGATCCAGCCGAATTACCTCGATACAACCACGGACCGCGACACCATGGTCGCCGGCATGAAACTGGTCCGCAAAGTCGCGGCGCAACCGGCGCTGGCCGATTACATCAGCGAGGAAATGTTGCCCGGTCGTGATGTGACCAGCGATGACGCCCTGCTGGACTACGTTCGCGCCAATGGCTCGTCGATCTTTCACCCCAGTTCCACCTGCCGCATGGGGGTGGACGCGGGCGCCGTGGTCGATCCGCGGCTTCGGGTACATGGGCTGACCGGCCTGCGGGTGGCGGACGCCTCAATCATGCCGACACTGGTTTCGGCCAACACCAATGCTGCCTGCATCATGATTGGCGAAAAAGCCGCGGACATGATCCTCGAGGACATCGCCTGACATGACCCACATCGAACCCAAGAAGCGAGCAAGAAGATGAAGATCAAGGATATCAAGACCTTCGTGGTCGGCAATAAATCCATTCACCGGGGCGGTCCGTATTGGGTTTTCGTTAAGGTCACCACGGATTGCGGCACAGTGGGCTACGGGGAAATCTACGGCGTGGCGTTCCACCCCAAGGCGCTGACCGCGATGATCGACGACATGTTCGAGCGCCATTTCGCGGGCACGGACCCTTTCAAGATCGAACGGCACTTCCGACTGGTCTATTCGGCCGGCTTTTCCCAGCGTCCTGATCCGACGGTCATGGGCATCTTCAGCGGCATCGAGATGGCCCTGTGGGACATCATCGGCAAGGCGCTCGACAAGCCGATCTATGAATTGCTCGGCGGGCAAGTGCATGAACGCCTGCGCAGCTATACCTATCTTAATGCCGCCCCCGATGCCGCGTCGAACCAGAAGGTCTATGACGATCCGGACGCTGCGGCAGAGCGGGCTCTGGAATATGTCGCCCAAGGATTCACGGCACTGAAATTCGATCCGGCGCGGCCCTATACCGCCTTTGATCCCCGCCAACTTTCGATGGAGACACTCGACTTTGCCGACCGCTACACTGCCCGTGTCCGTGAGGCAGTGGGTGCAAGCTGCGATATCCTGATTGGCACACATGGGGAGATGTCCCCCTCGGGCGCGCTGCGTCTCGCGCGCAAGTTGGAGCCGCATGATCCCCTCTGGTTCGAGGAGCCGACACCGCCTGACAACATCTCTGGCATGGCTCTCGTCGCCGCCGGGACCCGCATCCCCGTGGCAACAGGGGAGCGGCTGACCACCAAATACGAATTTGCCGATCTGCTGCGCCAGAATGCTGCGTCGATCTTGCAGATGAACCTCGGCCGTGTCGGCGGCATTCTGGAGGCCAAGAAGATCGCTTCCATGGGCGAGGCCTTTCACGCCCAGATCGCACCGCACCTGTTCTGCGGCCCGCTGGTCGGTGCAGCGAATATTCAGGTTTCTGCCTGTAGTCCGAACTTTCTCATCATGGAGGGGATCGAGCAATGGGGCGGATTTCAGGCCGAGATCCTAAAGACCCCGATCCGCTGGGAAGACGGTTATGTCATCCCACCGACCGCGCCGGGATTGGGTGTCGAACTCGATGAGGCCGTGGCCGAAGCCAACCCCTACACCGGCGAACGTCTGCAACTGCGGATGAAGGACACGCCAGCATGACCCAACCGACTGGAGACAACCCTATGAAGAACCCATTCTCGCTTGAAGGCAAAGTCGCCATCGTGACCGGCGGCAGCAAAGGGATTGGCCTGTCCATCGCGCACCACCTCGCTGCGATGGGCGCCAAAGTCGCCATCGCCAGCCGCAAGATCGAGGCCTGCGAAGCCGCGGCACAGGAAATCCGCGATGCCGGGGGCGAGGCCATGGCCGTGGCCTGCAACATCTCGCGGCGCGACGAATGTGAAGCCTTGGTGGCCAAGACCCATGAAGCTTGGGGCCGTCTGGACATTTTCGTCGCCAACGCGGCGGTCAACCCGGTCTACGGACCGCTCGCCGATCTGACCGACGAGGCGTTCAACAAAGTAATGACCTCCAACGTCCACAGTGCGATCTGGTTCGCCAACGCCGCCATGCCGCATATGGCCGAAGCGGGTGGCGGGGCGTTCATCATCGTTTCCTCCATCGGCGGTCTGCGTGGCTCGGCCACCCTGGGGGCATACGGCATTTCGAAAACAGCGGATGTCGGTGTCACGCGATCCCTCGCGGTGGAGTGGGGGCCGAAGAATATCACCGTCAACTGCATCATGCCGGGGCTCATCAAGACCGATTTCGCCCGCGCCCTTTGGGAGAACGACAGCCTGCGCGACGACCGTATTGCGCGGACCCCGGTCCGGCGGCTTGGCGCTCCTGAAGACATTGGCGGGGTGGCGACTTTCTTGGCCGGACCATCGGCCCGCTTCATCACCGGCGAGGTCATCGTCGTGGACGGGGGGACAACCATCGTCGGGCCATAAGGCCGCGTTTCTGAGCAAAAACTGAACCCAAGCTGCAGGAGGTAGCGCAACGGCCGACTTTAGGCCGCGGCCTCTTGCACCTTGAAAACGGCCGCGGGCCGGAAAATAAAGGAGTAATATCAATGGATTTCGATCACAGCCCCAAGGTGAAAGACCTCTGCGACAGGCTCAACGCCTTCATGGAAGAGCACATCTACCCCAATCAGGAGCTTCACAATCAGCAGCTCCAAGAAATGGGCCACGGCATCGAGCACTGGGAAAACTGGGGCGGCGTACCGATCATCGAAGAGCTCAAACCCAAGGCCCGCGAGGCCGGGTTGTGGAACCTCTTTCTGCCCGAGAGCCGACGGGGTGGCGGACTGACCAACCTCGAATATGCACCGCTTTGCGAGATCATGGGGCGCGCACCTTGGTCGGCGGAAGTGTTCAACTGTTCCGCACCCGATACCGGGAATATGGAAACGCTGGAACGTTTTGGCACCGAGGCGCAGAAGAAAGAGTGGATGGAGCCGCTTTTGGCGGGCGAAATCCGCTCCTGCTTTTCCATGACAGAACCCGATGTCGCGTCCTCGGATGCGCGTAACATCAGCCTGACCATCACCCGCGATGGCGATGAATACGTCATCAACGGGCGCAAATGGTGGACCTCAGGTTCGGGCGACTCGCGCTGCAAACTGTTCATCGTGATGGGTAAAACTGACCCAGAGGCCGAACCTTATCGCCAACAGAGCATGATCCTCGTGCCGCGTGACACACCGGGCCTGACGATCAAGCGGATGATCCCAGTCTTTGGCTTTTCTGACGCGCCGCATGGGCATGGTGAGATCATTTACGACAATGTTCGCGTGCCTGCGGAAAACATCCTGCTGGGCGAAGGGCGCGGCTTTGAGATCGCTCAAGGGCGGCTTGGACCCGGACGCATCCATCACTGCATGCGCATGATCGGGCAGGCCGAAGTGGCCCTTGAGAAGATGTGCAAACGTGCGCTTGAGCGGCGGCCCTTCGGCAAGCTTTTGTCGGATCAAGGCGTCACGCGCGAGCGGATCGCGGAATCCCGCATTATGATCGATCAGGCGCGTTTGCTGACGCTCAAGGCCGCGGACCGGATGGACAAGGTCGGTAACAAAGAGGCCCGCAAGGACATCGGTATGATCAAAGTGGTCGCCCCGCGCATGGCCGCACAGGTCATCGACTGGGCCATCCAAGTCCACGGTGCCGCCGGTATCTCCAGCGATTTTGGTCTCTCCTACGCCTATGCACGGGCCCGCGCGATCCGCTTGGCGGACGGGCCGGATGAGGTTCACCAGAACCAGATCGCCCGGTTGGAACTGAAGCCTTACACCAATGAAAGGGTTTGAAATGAGCGCTCCTAAAACCATCGGTTTCATCGGGTTGGGCCAAATGGGCGAACCCATGTGCGCCTTCATCTGCAAGGGCGACACCCCCGTATTGTGCTATGACCGGGTGCCGGACCGCACCCCCGAGGGCGGTACCGCCACAAACGGCCTTGCCGAAGTGGTTGCGGGTGCCGACACGGTCTTCCTGTCATTGCCCGACGGCAAGATCGTGAACGCTGTCGTCGACGATATCGCTGCCCTGCCGAATGTCGCGGGCAAGGTCATCATCGACATGTCCACCATCGGCCCCGCCGCCGCAAAACAGGCCGCCGCCACCATCGAAGGCGCGGGCATGACTTATGTCGATGCGCCGGTCAGCGGCGGGCGGCAAGGCGCGCTCAAGGCTGCGATCACCATCATCTGGTCCGGTCCTAAGACCGAAATGGAGCGGCATCAGGCGATCCTCGATCTATTCAGCAAGAATACGTTCCATGTCGGTGAAACGCCCGGACAGGGGCAGGCGGTGAAGCTTTTGAACAACTTCCTGTCGGCCACGGCCATGGCGGCCTCCTCCGAGGCGGTGTTGTTTGGCTTGGCGCATGGGGTCGAGATGAAAACCATCCTCGACGTGGTGAAGGTCTCGACCGGTAACAATACGGCCATTGAGGACAAGTTCCCCAATCGCGTCCTGCCCGGCACCTATGACGCAGGCTTCTTTGCGGAACTGCTGAACAAGGATGTGCGCCTCTACAACGAGTTTGTGAAAGAGGCGGGCACCTCCAACCTGATGGGCGAACGCGTGGCCGAGGTCTGGAACCTTGTCGAAGACAGCCTGCCGCCGCAATCGGACTTCACCCGCGTGTTTGAGGTTTTGGAAAAGAGGAACCGGTCATGAGCTTTGAACGACCATATGAAGGGCTGAAGGTCGTTGACCTCTCCCAAGGACTGGCAGGGCCCTATTGCGGCATGCTGATGGCCCAGCAGGGTGCCGACGTGATCAAGATCGAACCGCAGGGGGGCGATTGGGCCCGCCTGATCGGGGGCGTTTTTGGCGATCACACGGCCTATTCCATCGTTGCCAACACCGGCAAGCGGGCCCTGGCGATGAACCTCAAGAGCGAACCCAGCGGTGAGATCGTCGACAAGCTAATTGCGCAGGCGGATGTCTTTATCGAGGGCTACCGTCCGGGCGTTGCCGAACGGCTGGGCTATGGCTATGAACGGCTGCGCGCGCTCAATCCGGGGCTGATCTACGTCTCCGTTTCCGGCTTTGGCCAATGTGGCCCCATGCGCGACCGCCCCGCGATGGACCCGATGTTGCAGGCGTTCAGCGGTTTTGTTGCTGAAAACACGGGCACCGACGGCACGCCTCACCACACACCAGTCAGCTATTTCGACATGTCCACCGGGCTTTATGCGCAACAGGCACTGGCGGCGGCACTTTATGCTCGACGCGATGGGGCAGAGGGCCGCAAGATCGAAGTGAGCCTGCTCGAAGCGGCCGCCAGCATTCAGGCCGTGCGTCTGCTGAGCGGCTATCGCACCGGGCCGCGCCGCGCCTCCACCGCGCCGTCGGGCACCTTTCAGACCAGCGACGGGCATATCCAGATCAACATCGTGCGCGATCGCGAGTTCAAGGTGTTCTGCGACCTGCTGAAGCTCGACGATCTTTGGGCCAACGAGAAGTATCACACCATTGCCGGACGCTTGGAGGATATCGACTTCCTCTACGACTACGTGCGCCGCTTCACCGCCAGTTGGAAAACGGCGGAACTGTCGGACCTGCTGAGCAAGGCAGGATTGCAAAACGAGGTCGTGCAGACCTACCGCGAGCTTGTCCATCATCCACAGGCCGAAGCTGTAGGCGTCTTTTCATGGCTGCAGCAGGCCGGTGCCAACGATCCATGGCCGGTGCCGAATATCCCCGGCCTGCCGGCCTTCGTTCCGGGCGATGAACGCGCCCAATCCCCCACAGTCGGCCAGCACACGCGCCAGATCCTTACGGAGCTGGGCTACGGCAACGACCAGATTGACACCCTCTACGCCGATGGCGTGGTCGCCTGATCCCCCGCAGGCGTAAATCAAAAGGAAGAGACAGATGGACGAGAAACTTTTCGAACTGGGCCTTCAGCAACGCAAGAAGGTCGTCGGCGCAGAGTATGTCGAGAAGAACCTCGCGGCAGCCGATGACTTTTCGCTGCCGTTTCAGGAAGCGATGACCGCCTGGTGCTGGGGCTTTGGTTGGGGGGACGACACGATCGACCTCAAAACCCGCTCGATGCTCAACCTCGTCATGCTGGCGGCCTTGGGCAAGATGCATGAATGGGAGATCCATTGTAACGGCGCGATCAACAACGGCGTCACCAAAGAAGAGATCCGTTCGATCCTCCACATCATCGGCATCTACTGCGGCGTGCCCCAGTCGCTGGAATGCTTCCGCCATGCCCGCAAGGTACTGGAAGAACGCGGTCTTTTGGAAGGTGCAGCCAAGTGAACGGAGATCAGGACGGCATGATCACAGCCGACAAACATTACATCGACGGCGCATGGGTCGCAGGGCAGGGCGGCAAGCCCTTCCCAATCATGAACCCCGCGACGGAGGCGCAGATCGGCACCGTCACTCTGGGCAGTGCCGCAGATGTTGACCTTGCCGTCGCCGCCGCCAAACGCGCCTTTGCCAGCTTTTCGCTGAGCTCCAAGGCCGAACGTCTGGGATATCTGCGCGCGCTGCAAAAAGCGCTGGAGGCCCGCACATACGACATGGGCCGGGCGATCAGTCAGGAGATGGGCGCACCCATCACACTGGCGCGCAACGCACAGGCCGGATGTGGACCGCGTCACGCCGCCGCCTATATCGCAGCGCTTGAGGCGCATGAGGAAGAATACACGCTGCCAAATGGCGATATCATCCGCAAAGAACCGATCGGTGTCTGCGGTCTGATTACGCCATGGAACTGGCCGATCAACCAGATCGCACAAAAGGTCATGCCCGCGCTTGCCGTCGGGGCGACCTGCGTACTCAAACCGTCCGAACATACGCCGCTGTCGGCCGCAATCTTTGCCGAATGTGTGCATGAAGCGGGCTATCCTGCCGGGGTGTTCAACCTCGTTTTCGGGGACGGCGCCGATGTGGGCAGCGCGATGTCGCGCCACCCGGATGTGGCGATGATGTCATTTACCGGCTCGACCCGCGCCGGAGCCATGGTCTCGCGCGACAGTTCCGACAGCGTGAAACGCGTGGCACTGGAATTGGGGGGCAAATCCGCCAATCTGATCTTTGCCGATGCCGATTTGGACACGGTTGTTCCGGCGTCGGTCACGCGCTGCTTTCTCAACACAGGTCAGGGCTGCAACGCACCCACACGCATGTTGGTGGAACGCGCCTGCTATGACAAAGTTGTTGATCTGGCGCGCCAGACCGCCGAGGCGCAGGTGGTCGATGACCCGGCCAAGGAAGGCAGCCATATCGGCCCGCTTTTTGATGAGATGCAGTTCAATCGGGTGCAGACGATGATTCAGCTGGGCATCGACGAGGGCGCTCGGCTTTTGGCGGGCGGACTGGGGCGGCCAGAAGGGTTGGCCAAAGGCTGGTTCGCCAAGCCGACTATCTTTGCCGATGTGAACAACGACATGCGCATCGCCCGCGAGGAAATCTTTGGCCCCGTGCTTTCGATCATCCCCTTCGACACCGAAGAAGACGCCATCCGCATCGCCAATGACAGCGACTACGGCCTTGCAGCCTATGTCCAAACCGGCAGCGCCGCACGGGCGCAGCGCGTGGCCAACCAGTTGCGCGCGGGGGTCGTGGCGATCAACGGACAGGGCGCGGCCTATGGCTCGCCTTTCGGGGGCTTCAAACATTCCGGCAACGGGCGCGAAGGCGGGGCCTTTGGGCTCGAGGAATATCTGGAAGTCAAAGTGATGCCTTCGATCGATGCGATGGCCGAAGCAGGCCGTTTCACGCTGGCCTAAGCGAACCCAAGGAGCAGACGATGCTGGACGCCTATATCTACGACGGACTCCGCAGCCCCTTCGGACGGCACGGCGGGGCGCTTGCGGCGATCAGGCCAGATGACCTGATGGCGCAGGTCATCACGGCACTGATGTCGCGCAGCACCCTACAGGCCGACATGGTCGAGGATGTGGCGCTGGGCAACGTCTGCCAGTCCGGCGAAGACAGCCGCAACCTTGCGCGTTTTTCAGCCCTGCTCGCCGGTCTGCCGGACACGGTCGGCGCGCAGACGGTCAATCGGCTCTGTGGATCGAGCCTGTCTGCCGCGCTGGATGTGGCGCGGGCGGTGACCGTAGGCGAGGGCGATCTGTTTGTCGCAGGCGGTGTGGAAAGCATGACCCGCGCGCCCTTTGTCATGGCAAAATCTGCAACCGCGTGGTCGCGTCAGGGCGAGATCCACGACGCGACTGCGGGCAAACCCTTTCCCAACCCACGCTTCCAAGCGGCCTTTGGCAGCGACAGCATGCCGCAAACGGCCGATAACCTCGCCGCCGATTACGGGCTGACCCGCGCAGCCTGCGACGCTTTTGCCGCCAGCAGCCAGCGGCGTTTTGAAACCGCTCGCAAAGGTGGGTTCTTCGACGGCGAGGTAATCCCGATTGAGATTTCAGGCCGCAAAGGCGCCGTCACCACGGTGGCCGAGGACGAACATCCGCGCCCAGACACCACAGTTGAAAAAATGGCCAGCCTGCGCCCGCTGGACCCCGCAGGCGTTGTGACCGCCGCCAATGCCTCGGGCATCAATGATGGCGCTGCGGCCCTGCTGATTGGCCGAAACGGACTTGGCCCCGTGCCACGCGGGCGCATCCTCGCCGGGGCCGTATCGGGCGTGGCTCCCCGGGTGATGGGCATCGGCCCCGCGCTGGCCATTCCAAAGGCGCTGAGCCGAGCGGGGCTATCCCTCGAGCAAATGGATGTGATCGAGATCAACGAGGCTTTCGCGTCGCAGGTGCTCGCCTGCTGCAAGGCGCTCGACCTCTCGCCAGACGACAGCCGGCTCAATCCAAACGGCGGCGCCATTGCCGTGGGCCATCCGCTCGGCGCCTCGGGCGCGCGTCTCATGCTCACCGGGCTTCGGCAGCTTGAGGCCAGCGGTGGGCGCTATGGCTGTCTGTCGATGTGCATCGGCTTTGGTCAGGGCATCGCCGTGATCATCGAACGATTGAAATGAACGGGGAAGGGGCACAGGCCATGAAAGACAACGTCAACAGATTGGTGGTTATTGAGACGGAAGGGGAGATCGGGTTGATCCGGCTTGCCAAGCCGCCCGTCAATGCCATCGGGCTGGCGCTGCGCACGGCGATCTACGAGGGGTTCCAGACCCTCCAGCGCGATTCTGCCGTGCGTGCCATCGTGCTCTATGGCGAGGGGCGGTTTTTCTCCGCAGGCGCTGACATCAGGGATTTTGGCAAGGCAGATGTCGCGCCAACCCTGCCGCATATCCTCACGGCGTTGAATGACAGCGAAAAGCCAGTGATCGCTGCGCTGCACGGTGTGGCATTTGGCGGTGCGCTGGAGGTGGCGCTGGCCACCCACCTGCGCGTCGGCGCCGGGGATTTGCGCATCGGCCTACCGGAAGTGAAGCTGGGGCTGCTGCCCGGCGCCGGGGGCGCGCAGCGGCTGCCGAGGCTCACCGGGCTGGCAGGGGCGATTGATATCATCTGTTCCGGGCGCGACGTGTCTGCGCGTGAGGCGCTGGACCTTGGCATTCTGGATCGACTGGCCGAAGGCGCGCCACGCGAGGCGGGCATTGCCGCAGCGCGCGACGTGCTGGCCGGAATGCTCGCCGCCCGCCGAACAGATACGCGCGATGTGGCCGAAGACCTTGCCGCAGTGGAAGACGCAAAAGCGCGCTTGAAGGCTAAGCGCCCTGCCTTGCAAGCACCGCTCACAGCACTGGAGGCCGTCTGCGCCGCCACCCTGCCGATTGACGAAGGGCTCGCCAGAGAACGGGCGCTGTTCATGGAATTGATGGCGGGAGAGGAACGTGCCGCGCTGGTCCATGCGTTCTTTGCCGAGCGCGCCACCGTCGATATCCCTGAGAAGACCGCGCAGCCCCGGCAAATAGACCACATCGCCGTGATCGGCGGCGGGACGATGGGGGTTGGCATTGCCACGTCCCTGCTCATCGGCGGTTACCACGTCGACCTTATTGAAGCGCAAAGCGAACGAGTCGCGCAGGCGCGTGCCGGGGTTGAGGGCAATCTCGCTGGCGCGTTGAAACGCGGCAAGCTGAGCGAACAGGCGCATGATACCGCTCTCGCTGCGCTGGACTGTACCGACAATCTGGATGCCGCGGGCCGGGCCGATCTGGTGATCGAGGCGATCTTTGAGGATATGACAGCCAAGACGGCACTTTTCACCAAGCTGGATGCGATCTGCAAACCCGGCGCGATCCTTGCCACCAATACCTCCTATCTCGATGTGAATGAAATCGCCGCCGCGACCAAACGGCCCCAAGATGTGATCGGTCTGCATTTCTTTTCGCCCGCCCATATCATGCGCCTGATCGAGGTGGTGGTCGCGAAGGAGACCGCCCCCGCTTGTGTCGCCTCGGCTTTCGCCTTGGCCCGCAAACTCGGCAAGGTGCCGGTGCGCGCAGAAGTCTGCGACGGCTTCATCGGCAATCGCATTCTGACCCAATACCGCCGAGCGGCCGATTACCTGCTGCTCGACGGCGCAAGTTTCACAGAGATCGACAGCGCGTTGGAGGATTTCGGCTTTGCCATGGGGCCCTTTGCGGTGTCCGACCTTGCCGGGCTCGACATCGCCAAGGCGACCCGAGACCGAAAGGCTGCCACGCGGTCAGCGGAGGAGCGTTATTCCCGCGTTGCTGATCTGATTTGCGATCAGGGTTGGTTTGGTCGAAAGACCGGGCAGGGCTATTACATCTACGAGGGTGGAAAGCAGCAGGGTGGGAACCCCGGAGCATTTGAGATTGTTGCAGCGGAGCGCCGCGCTCTGAACCTGCCCAAGCGCAGCTTCACCAGCGAAGAGATCGTTTCCCGCTGCCTCACCGCCATGATCGCTGAAGCTGTCCGCGTGCTCGAAGAGGGCATCGCCCTACGGCCCGTGGATATCGATGCGGTCGAGCCCTTTGGCTACGGCTTTCCCCGCCACCGCGGCGGGCCGATGCATCAGGCGGACCTGATCGGCCCCGCAGAGCTGATCCGGCGGATCGAGCTTTATGCCAACGAAGACCCCCAGTTTTGGCAAGTGCCGCACTTGCTGCGCGACATGGCGCGTGAAGGTCGCAGTTTTGCGGATTTGAACAGCGCAGCACCAGGACATGTCACAAAAGGAAGCACAAAATGAGCGAGAATGGTGGCCCCCCCCTTATCACTGTCAGCGAAGCCCTCAGCTTTGACGAGGCCGCGCTAAAGGCCTATCTGTCCGATCATCTGGAAGGATTTTCCGGCGACCTGCAGGTGCGCCAGTTCAATGCGGGCCAAAGCAATCCAACCTATCAACTGTCCGCCGGTGGGCGCAAATACGTCCTGCGCAAGAAGCCCCCGGGAACGCTGCTGCCTTCCGCCCATGCGGTGGATCGGGAATACCGGGTGATGCATGCCCTGCGCGACACGCCGGTCCCGGTGCCAAAGATGCTGCATCTCTGCACTGATCCATCGGTGATCGGTACTGATTTCTACGTGATGGAAATGGTCGAAGGTCGGGTCTTTCACGACCCCAGCCTGCCGGGATTGACCCCGTCTGAGCGCCGTGCCTTTTACGAAAGCTTCATCAAGGCTTTGGCCGATTTGCATGCGGTGAAGCCCGAGGCCGTGGGATTGGGCGATTTCGGCCGCCCCGAAGGATATCTGTCGCGTCAGGTCGCCCGCTGGACCAAACAATACAAAGCGACAGAAACCGAGACCATCACGGCGATGGACAAGCTGATGGAATGGCTGCCAGCCAATCTGCCTGCCGACGACGAGGCCGCGATCGTGCATGGCGACTTCCGCCCGGGAAATGCGATCGTGCGCGACGGCACGCCCGAGGTAGCTGCGCTGCTGGATTGGGAGCTTTGCACGCTGGGCCACCCGCTCGCCGATCTGGGGTATGTCTGCGCAAATTATCACGCCGACAACCTGCCGACCGGGCAGTTCAAGGGGCTTGATTTCGAGGCCTTGGGCATACCGACCGAACAGGAGTTTCTTGACCTCTACTGCCGGTATTCGGGGCGCGACACCGTGTCGAACCATTTGTTTTTTGTGGTGTTTTCCTTCTTTCGTAGTGCCGCGATCATTCAGGGGGTCTACAAGCGCGGGCTTGACGGCAATGCCGCGTCGCAAAAGGCGCTGAAACTGGGCCATCTGGCACGTGTGCGAGCCGAAAACGCATGGCGGATCGTGGAGCAGAACCTGTGATCTGCGCCACGCGAAAGAGTGATCCGCAATGAAATCCACCTTAAAATGAGTAGGGCCAATATCATGCCATTCCTGTCCCACGTTCATTCCGAGCCTAACATCTGATGTATGGGTCAGCGCCTCTGGCCGGGCTCAAGGTCGTCGAACTGGCGCGAATTCTCGCAGGGCCTTGGATCGGGCAAACGCTCGCGGATCTCGGGTCTGAGGTGATCAAGGTCGAAGCCCCGGAGGGCGACGATACCCGACGTTGGGGCCCGCCGTTCATTGAACGGACCCGGCCCGATGGCAGCACCGAAACGGTATCGGCTTATTTCCAGTCGGCAAATCGTGGCAAGACCTCACTGACCTGCGACTTCACCAATCCCGCGGATCTGGCGGAACTGAAAGCGCTGATCGCGGAGGCCGATGTGGTGATCGAGAATTTCAAAGTCGGGGGGCTGGTGAAATTCGGCTTGGACTATGCGTCATTGGCAGCTGAGAACCCGGGTCTGGTCTATGCATCTGTCAGTGGCTTTGGTCAGGACGGACCGCGTGCTAAGGAGGCGGGTTATGATTTCCTGATCCAAGGCATGTGCGGGATCATGGACCTGACAGGCGAGCCAGATGGTGCGCCCCAGAAAGTCGGCGTGGCATGGGTTGATGTCTTTACCGGGCTTTACGGCGTGATCGGCATTCAGGCGGCGCTGGCCGAGCGTGCGCGGTCGGGACAGGGGCAACATGTCGATCTGTCGCTGCTGGATTGCGGGGTTGGCGTTCTGGCCAATCAGGCGAGTAATTACCTCTTGGGCGACGCCGCCCCCAAGCGGCTCGGCAACGCGCACCCCAACATCGTACCCTATCAGGTGTTCCCGACCCAAGAGGGTCATTTGATCATTGCCTGCGGCAACGACTCTCAATTTCGTAGGCTCTGCGAAGTGCTTGATTTAGTCGGTACGGCAGATGATGAGAGATTCGCGACAAACCCGGCCCGTGTTCAGCACCGTGAGGCGCTCTGCGGCTTGATTGCGGAACGGACTGCACAGTTCACCAAAGCGTCGCTGATTGAGCGTCTCACGCAATGCGGGGTACCCGCAGACCCGATCAATACGGTCGCCGAAGCTCTGAGCGAGCCACAAATCGTGGCCCGCGACATGCGGATTGACCCCGAGGGTATCGATGGGTTGCGCACGCCGGTGCGTTTCTCGCGGAGTAAACTGGCGCTGGATCGGGCAGCACCAATGTTAGGCGCTGGTGGCCGAGGTTTTGGGCTTGGCAGGTAGATCAGATCTATTGCCGGGAAGCCATTCGTGACGTCACTGTTTCGCAAGGCGGGCCTTCTGCGGTTTTTTATGAGCATGTCATGCCAATGATATCGAACGGCAATGTGGATACTGAGCAAAGGCGGATGCGAACCTTTTGCTGCGTACCTGTTTCAAGCTTTGTGGGTCCTCAGGGCGGAGAGCCGACATCCGCTGTTGATGGTTTTGACGGGTCGGCTTTTCGGTCTCGATGCTGGAGATCGTGCAGCACTGTTTTATTGCGGATCGACCAAGAGCCTCGCATCGGGCCTGCCCATCGCGACGGCACTTTTCGCCGCGGAGGCCGTCGGTGCCATCGTACTCCCGCTGATGATCTACCACATGCTGCAATTACTGGTCTGCGCCTTTCTGGCCCAAAAGGCAGTGGTCGCGCCCGCGGCGTAATTTGAGAGGAAAAACTCTTTTCGTGTGGGATTGACCCATTGGGGGTGCGGACAAAAAGTTGGACTATCTCGGAGATAGTCCATGTGCAGCTACGAAGAACGACTGGGCGCGGTTAAGCTTTATATAGAGTTCGGCAAGCGCGCGAAGGCCACCATCCGTGAGTTAAAGCCGTCATCCGCAGCAATGGGCATTAAGGACCTCAGTGGGCCAATCGCTACAGGTGTTTCTGGGAACGGGAAAGGCAGCTTAACACTTTCCTGGTTTGGCCAGCAAAGCGTGGTGTGAAACCGTATTGGCAATAGTGTTAACCAGGCGCCGTCCGGCGCGATGTTTCACGGCTCAAAGCATGGACCGATCTCGTGATCTATGTACTCGACAACACTGCTGCCGATCTTGTGGGGCTGGAAGACACTCTGAAATGAGTTGAACGACCAGCCTTTCAGCGTCAGCTGGTCGATGCGGTGGACTGCAGTCGCCGCGCGTTAATGGTTGGCAATTCTGTGGGGAAGCTTACGGCTTGGAAAGCCCATATGTGCTGCTGACTGTATCGAACCCGGTAACTCGGTAGCCTGCGGCAAATGCGGTGGTCATCTCGTCGCGAACGCGCTGCCTTTCGGCAATCGCGCGGTTAAGATCAACCGCAAGCAAGGCATCCAGATCCTTTGGGATTGCGATGTGCAGTGGGTAGCAATGCATTCTCATTTCCGAGCGTGGGCCTTCAGCTCCGTGTGCCACCCGCTTATTGTCCAGTGCCCACTCCGCCACGATACGGTCTGAGGCCACACCAGCATTAATGCCCTCCATTTTTCCGTAGTAATCTGGCAGGTAGACTTTGGCCGTAGCACCAAGTCGCGCGATGTTGAGATTAGCATTGATGCGGCGCAGAGGGTCGAAGGTCCAACGGACGGAAGTAATCCCGCGCGCCAGACACCAGTCGCGTTGATACCATTTCAGTCGTGCGCCCAGCCCCATCCCCCGGCTGTCGGGGTGGACAGCGAGGCGGTGGGAATGCTGCACCTGCGGATCCTTGGTCGGAAACCCAAAGAGAAACCCGAGCATCCGCCCTTCGACAAAGGCACCGGCGACCAATCCGCCTTCGTGCTGGATCGCAAGCATGAGATCGGAATTGTCCGCTGGATCATCGGCGCCCCAAACGCTGCGCTGGAAATCCTCAGCGTGTTTGAGTTCCACCACGCCGTCGAGTTCACGCAGTTCAACCTCGGTATTCACGGCAGTCATGGGCGGATCATCTCACTATGGCTGGTGACGGATTTCATGTAGTCCCGGTCTAGGGTTACCCCGATCCCCGCGCCATTGTTTGGCACCGGCATTTCGCCGTTGGCGGCCTCAAGCGGCTCATTCACGATGTCGCGTTTGAAATAGCGGCTGGCGCTGGAGGTATCCCCCGGCTTAGTGAAATTGGCGAGGGTGGCGAGGTGGATATTATGCGCCCGGCCAATCCCGGCCTCCAGCATCCCGCCACACCAGACCGGCACACCGAAGGCGTCGCTGACGTCATGGATTGCACGGGCAGCGGCAAAGCCGCCAACGCGGCCAACCTTGATATTGATGACCCGCGCCGCCCGCATCTCAAGCGCCTTGCGGGCATCTCCAGCGTTGCGGATGCTCTCATCAAGGCAGATCGCCGTTTTCAGCGCCGCCTGCACCTGCGCATGGTCGTGGATATCGTCGAAGGCCAGCGGCTGTTCGATATAGTCGAGGTCAAATTCGTCAAACCGCCGCAGCAAGGCTAGGTCTTCGAGCCCGTAATCGGTATTGGCGTCGACCGTCAGCTTGATGTCGGGGTAGCGCGCGCGCACCGCGTCGAGCAGGGCCACGTCATGACCCTTGGCGATCTTCAATTTGGTGCGTTTATAGCCCGCTGCCTGCGCCTCAGCGATCCGTTCGAGGGTGAGCTCAACGCTGCCGATGCCAATGCTCACGCCCACATCCACCGCATCGCGCACCCCGCCGAGTGCCGCTTTGAGCGGAATGCCGAGGCTCTTTGCCCAGAGATCCCAAAAAGCCATCTCCACCACAGCTTTGGCCATCCGATTGCCGCGCCACGGGGCGAGGATCGGCTCCAACTCATAGGGCGAGGCGAAGCGTTTTCCGACGATCCGTGGCAGCAAGACATCGCGTAGGAAAGCCATTGCGGCGGGGATCGTTTCTTCGAGGTAATCAGGAATTTCGTCCATCACCGCTTCGGCAATGCCCTCGATGCCCGCTCCTTTCAGGACCAACAACGGAAAGGTCTTATCCGTCAATGTCTGGTTGGAAATCACGAAAGGGGTGATGAGCGGCAGGCTAACAATATGCAGCTCGGCCGCTTCGATCAGGATGCCGCCGCCGGCAAAAGCGGGATTAGTATTGTGCTGGGACATGGAAACTCGCTGGATCAATAAGGGCAGGGCGTTACTTCACGTTGGCGATGAAACGCTGAAAGACTTCGGTTTGCGGATTGGTGAACATCTGCTCAGGGGTGCCGCGTTCGGCAATGCGGCCCTCGTGCAAGAACACCACGTCGGAGGAGACATCACGGGCGAATGCCATCTCATGGGTGACGACGATCATGGTGCGCCCCTCGGCGGCGAGCGACTGCATGACCTTTAGCACCTCGCCCACCAATTCGGGGTCAAGCGCGCTGGTCGGCTCATCGAACAAGATCGCATCCGGCTCCATCGCCAGCGCCCGCGCAATGGCCACGCGCTGTTGCTGGCCACCGGAAAGCTGGGAAGGGTACATGTCCATCCGGTCCTGCAGGCCAACCCGTTCCAAGAGTGCCTCGGCAGCGGTGCGGGCGATCGCCTTGGGCGTGCCCTTCACTTGCACCGGACCTTCCATCACGTTTTCCAAAGCGGTGCGATGGCTCCACAGGTTGAACTGTTGAAACACCATTCCCAAACGGCTGCGCACCGTTTCGATATGACGGGCGTTCAGCGGCTTGCCGTCGCGCACCTGGATTTCCTCGCCATGCACGGTAACCGTGCCAGAGGTGGGGGTCTCGAGGAAATTCAGACAGCGGAGAAAGGTGCTTTTGCCAGAGCCGGATGAGCCGAGGATCGAGATCACATCGCCCTCCCGCGCCTCAAGTGAGATGCCCTTGAGCACCTCAACAGCGCCGAAGGATTTGCAGATATCATCGGCTTTGAGGATAATGTCGGCCTCGCTCATGGCTTTGGTCCTTCCGGGGGAGAGAGAATGGAGCGGCCCGTGTTGCGCGGACCGATGTGGCGGCTGAGGCGTGTCTCACCCTGTCGCCAGAGCAGCACAAAGATCGCGGTGATGCAGAGGTAGATCAGCGCGGCCCAGAGATAGATCGAGAAGTCGAATGTGCGCGAGAAGATCTGCCGCGTGCGGCCCATGATGTCGAAGACGGTGACAACGCTGGCCAGTGCGCTGGCCTTCATGAGCAGGATGATTTCATTGCCAAGCGCCGGCCATGCAATGCGGTATGCATGAGGGAAAGTCACCCGGCGCAGGATTTGCAGGCTGGTCATGCCGATAGCCTTGGCGGCCTCAATCTCTCCGCGTGCAACGCCCATGATGCCGCCGCGCAGGATCTCTGTCTGATAGGCTGTCGAGTTCAGCGCAAAGGCCAAGAGCGCACAGTTGAACGGATCGCGGAAAAATCCCCAAAGCCCCCAGTCCTGCAAGAATGGGCGGAACTGGCCGGACCCGTAATAGATCAAGAACAATTGCCCCAAGATCGGCGTGCCGCGCATGAAGGAGATATAAAGCCGCAGGGGAGCCTGCGCGATAGGGCTCGTATTGGCGCGGATCAGGGCAAGGCCGGGGGAGAAGAGGGCCGCAATGAAGGCGCCCAGAAAGGTCAGCTTGAGGGTCATCAAAGTGCCATCAAGCAGGCGCGGCCAATAGTCCACGACGATGTCAAACGGGTTCATCTCAGACCCTCTGAATGCCGCGATTGGCGCGGCGTTCCATATGGTTCAGCACCACTTCCGACAGGACGCAGAGCGCCCAGTAGACCAGGCAGGCCAGCAGGTAGAAGGTGAAGGGCTGTTTGGTCACGCCGACGGCGACCTTGGTCATGCGCATCAGATCGTCCAGTGCGATGATTGACACCAGTGCCGTGTCCTTCAGCATGTTGATCCATAGGTTCCCAAGGCCGGGCAGGGCAAAGCGCCAGACCTGCGGTAGGCGGATACGAAAGAAGATTTTGCGTGGAGACATGCCGATCGCCCGGCCGGCTTCCATCTGCCCTTCGTCGAGCGATTGGAAGGCGCCGCGCAGCACCTCGCCCGCAAAGGCGCCAAAGACCATGGCAAGTGCCGTGACCCCGGCGGCAAAGGGGCTGAACTCGATATTGGTGCCGCCCGGATTCCACCAGACAGCCAGTTTGTTTAGCAAAAGTCCGACGCCATTGTAGACCACAAAGAGCGTTAGGATCTCGGGCAGGCCGCGCATGATCGTGGTGTAGCCAAAGCCAATTGCCCGCAGCCCCGCATGGCGCGACATGGAGGCAAAGGCCGCGACAAAGCCGATCAGCAGACCGATGGGCAGCGTCACAATGGCAAGCTGCATCGTGATCGCCAAACCCGCGAGGATTTCATCCCCCCAGCCGGCATCGCCGTAAGAGAGCAACTCAAACATACAGGATTACCAACTGGGGGGACGTTGTCATCATTTCATCGTGTAAACGTCGATGTCGAAATACTTGTCGTTGATGGTTTTGTAGGTGCCATCAGCGCGCATTTCGGCCAGAGCGGCGTTAAGCTTTTCACGCAACTCGTCGTCTTCCTGACGCAGCGCGATACCCACGCCTTCACCGACAAAGGCCGGATCGGTGATCGGATCGCCAGCCAACTCGCAGCAGGTGCCGTCTTCGGTCTTTTTGGTCCAGTCCAGCATCGGCAGCATGTCACCGACCTGCATGTCGATCCGGCCACTGGCCATGTCGAGGTTGACCTCATCCTGCGTTGGATACAGCCGCACATCCGCATCCGGGTAGGTCGCTTCGATATAGTCGGCCTGCGTTGTGCCAGACTGCGCGCCAATAACTTTGTCGGCGAGGGCTTCATTGGTGAATTCGGTGATGTCAGAGCCCTTGGGCACGACATTTGTCATCGCGGCCAGATAATAGGGATCGGTGAAATCCACCTGTTTCTTGCGCTCTTCGGTGATGAACATCGACGCAATGATGAAATCGTATTTATTCGCCAGCAGCCCCGGAATGATTCCATCCCAATCCTGTGCGACGACTTCGCATTCTTCGCCGATCCGCTTGCAAAGCTCCTGACCGATCTCGACATCGAAACCGGCGATCTTGCCGTCCGCTTCGATGTAGTTGAACGGGGGGTAGGCGCCTTCTGTCCCCAAGCGCAATGTCTCGGCAAAAGCGCCGGTAGAAAAGCTGGCGGCAACGGCCAGCGTCGAAAGCGCCGTGGCCAGTTTGAGTTTAGGTGTCATCGTGTTCACTCCTGTTGGGTTTTTCTGTGTCATTTTTCCGTTTGGCACCCTGTCGCGCAGGGTGGTCGACATGGCCGGTAAAGCGACCATAGAGATGGGCAATCCGGTTGAGCCTGCCCTCCACCTCGGAACCAAGCTGTAGAAAAACGCTGTGGATCAGCAGGTTGGACAGGCTCGCCATCTGGGCTGTCGAATCCCAGAATTGGTTGAACTGCGTGGGCACCGCGAACACCTGACCCGCCGCCTCATGGCCCCAGTCACAAAAGACATCTGTAATAAGTGTAACCGTCACCCCTGCCGCGCGGGCCTCTTCAGCGAGGCTTTTGGACAAGACTGAATAGCGCCGCGCCTCAAAAATCACGAGATGGGCAGGGCGGTCGGTCAACAAGACCTCGGCGAAGTTCCCAGCCGCGAGGTCAAGCAACGTGACGCCGTCGCGGACATATTGCATTTGGTTGGCGAAATACTGGGCAAGACCACGTTCCGTCTGAAAACCGGCAACGAAAACATGTGCAGTCTGCGCCAATCGCTCTGCTTCTTGCTGCCATTCGGGGCTGCTGGCCATTTCATAGATGCCGACGAGTGCCGCGATCTCGAGCTGCAGGCCGTGATTGAGCTGAGCACTGTCTACATTGCCACCCTTACGCATTTCTTGAAGCCGTTCAGACATCAACCAAGGGTCATCGCCCATATCGTGCTTGAGGTGATCCTTCAGGTCGCGAAAGCTATCATAGCCGATTGAACGGCAGAACCGCCCGACGGTGGCTTCGCTCACCTTTACCGACCGTGCGATGCTGGCGGCGGTCTCAAAAGGCAAGCCTGCCCAAGAATCCAGCATGTAGCGGGCCAAAAGGCGGTCTGCTTTGGTCCCTTCTTCAAAGACACCTCCTAGCTGAGCTCTGATTGAGGTTTGCAACGGGGCCTCCGAAATTCTCATTACACCGAGAATGAAAGTAATCTTTCAAACTGTCAACGATGATATATTCCGCTCATCGATGCTGTGTTTCGGGGCGAGTTTGCGTGGCTTAACACTTGATTGAGGGTGGTGGTGAAGGCTTAGTCGTATGGATCGGCTGAGGGGCGGGGAAAAGCGCTCGCGCCGTATTTGGAACAGCTAAGCCCCTTGCAGTAATAGGGATCAAACATCCTCTGCGATTTGCATAACAGCCCAACTACACATGCTAAGAGCCGTTTGCAGCCCTAAGGCACCTTTCGACATGGAGTGCGGGTTGGTGATCGCTTCGCTATCCGGTCGGCACGATGGCTTTGCGAGTAGGTATATCTAAACGCGGCACTTCGCGGATTTCGCCCCATTGGTCTGGGCGACAGGGCTATGCAGTTCCGGGGGGCATCTAACGCTCAGAGGTCAGTCGCTTCAAAGCGTTAATCAGATCTCTCTCGCGATGTGTCAACGGAACAGGCTTTCTTGACATCATCTGCAAGATAGACGGGGCCGAAATTTCTACCACCTGGCGCAAAGCGCGAAATCCCAGCGTTTCTAAGCTTGCGTGCGATCAACCGGCTATCCATCTTCTCGCGGATCGACAGCAGTTTAGGCGTCGTGAACTTCGCGTGGAATGCCGAAATATCGGCATCGGTCACGTATAGCCCATGGCGGCGGGTTAGCGGATTAAAGAGCTTAGTTGCCTTGATGTGACCTGCATTGAAAAGAGCGGTCAGCGCGCCGCTGTTATGTAGCCCTATCTCTTTTGCAAATGCACCCAAGTTTCTGAGTTCCGGCGGCTTTTCTTGCAATTTGTTTATATCGCTTTGCCGTACGCAAATGGCAGCATATCCAACGAGGCCATCTTTCAGTGCGACTTTGATCACTCCTTCTCGTGCCGCATCGATGGCGTGGGCAATATCCACGCGCGCACGTGCGGCGGCAACACCCAAAGGCAGCCAGTCCGCGTCAGTACCTTTTACGGTGACGGCATCTTTAGTCAGATCGCCGAGCAGAGCGTCGGCGTCAGCAATATCCCATTGCAGTTTCGAAACCGATTGAGGCACTGCCGGTTCGAGAACTTTCTTATCTACAAGGATCTCGAACTGACCCACAGAGACACCGAGTTGTTGCCTCATACTCTTCGCCACGACGAGACGCCTTGCTCGAGCAAAAGCCGGCTGCGCAAGCTTTGCAAGGAAGGTTAGGCGGGCGTCAGGTCGATTATCCTCGGGATCCACAGTGCCGAAATGCTCTAGCATTCGTCGCGTAGTTTTCGCGGACCTGCCAAGCTCATCTGCCGCAGTAAGGACAGAGTAAAGCCTTGGGGCCGATAGAGACTTTCCCAGAATGGGTTCGTCTGCCGGTACGGCCCAAGTTTGGAATATGACCTCACGCAGGATATCGCGATATGGATCACACCTTGTATCGTTTGCCATGTCGTGTGCCAGCCAACGGTAAAGTCGGCCGAAAGCCCTTTTTGGACTGAACTGCGGTCCTTCCGCTGTGCTCGCTAGCTCTAGTAGAATTTGGGACAGTCCATCCGGACCGGCGCGCGCACAATCGAATCCCAAAGCCCTCGCAGGTCGGCCACCATCTGTTCCACCCAACTTGGCCCTTACCATTTCGCCACCTAGCAGTTGGCAGAACCGAGCAGCCGTATCGGTAGGCTGCGTAGCGAGCCATGTCGGGTCTGCGCCAGAAGAAAGCCGGTCATCCAGCCACTGGTCATAGCTTGAGATTTGATGGCGTGGCCGGTCCAAACCTCCTGATATGACGTCATCCGCAATACTATGAAGGTGTGTGGCGAAATCATATCGTGCCAATGGCGATGCGATTTTCCAGAGCGGAACAAGAGGCTGGCTATGGCGCAGGCAAACTTCCACGTACCGCACCTGCCAGTCTCCCCGCATGACCATTTGACTCTGAGGCGCTGCGGGGCAAGATTTTAGATCTTCCCTAAGGCAGGCCGGACAACCTCTGACTACAGGATTGATGAGGGCGCGAGATACGAACTCCTCCCCCCTAAAACAGACCTGAACACCGGCTGTGGGCTGCGGCGTCCAAGACATCATTTCTTGTATCTCCTGACCTGGGAGGTCAAAGATCTTGGCGATAGCTTTTGTCTGACGATCATCGAACTTGATCAGTTTTTTGAGAGACAAACCCAATTCACTGCAGAAGCCAGAAAGCGATAAGCCCCGCATGCCCGCTGTGCGCGACACGAACGATACAATTCCTTCACGAGGTTGAGGCTTAGGTTTTGCAACGATCGAAGTAGGCAGCGTACGTATCCTTTGGCTGTGCTTGCTAAGTCTAGCGTCCTCAGTTGGTCAACCTCTTACACTAAGCGCCTGGGTCTTAAATTTCTACGTTTGGCATCAGGCGAGTCGGCAGGCAGAGGCAGGTCAACGGTTGCGCTCTATTTAGCGTATTCAGTTGCGCCTGTCGGCTGTGTATCGCTCACCCATGACTTCAGGCTTATTCGAAAGCTACACATTAGAACGGATACACTGGGTTTCACTGTATCTAGGACTGCCTTCGGTCGGTCTCGACACTACCTTTCCGACTGAGGCGGCTTGCGAAGCTCGGTTGTATCAGGTCCGGTGGCCAGATGGACCGGTGTGCCCAAGGTGCTTCCATCAAAATGTAAATTTTTTGGATCTGCGAAAACTCCAGGTCTGCCGAAAATGTAAGAAGCAGTTCAGCCTGAAATCAGGGACCGAACTGCACGGGAGCCATCGGGGCCTGAAATTCTATTTCGGGCTCGCCGAAGAGATTATCCAATATCGGCAACGCAACGACATGCCCACTTTGCGTATGCTCCAAGACAAGCATGGCATGGCCTATGCGACTGCCATAAAACTTCGGTCTAAATTATCCGCGGACTTGGCGAAGTTTCATGGCGGCCTGCTTGGGCGCTGCATCTGCGTTATTTTTCCACGCCTACCCCAAGATATGGTGTTTGGGACTGATACTCACCTGCTACTTTTGGAACGCGAGATGCAGCGGCGCCGCTGGCGAGAGCTTGGAATTGAGTAAAGTAGATACTCCGTCCACAGCTTAACGCTGTCGCGAGCTTTCATTCATGAAAATCAAATCCTAATTCACCTTCATAAGGCGCAGGGAAAGCTGGGCCGAGTGATGAAGATGACGGCCATGACAGACGGGGACATGGCATTCTGGCTTGCGATTTTCGAAGGAGTGAAAGAAAGCTAATGTGTTGTAATAAAATAATATTTGACTCGAATCGCTTAGGCATGAACGGTTCCTGCCTAACCGCAGCCTGCGGTTGGAAAACAAATGAAAGTCTGGTCCCGCGTGATCATGCGCACCGGAAATTGCACCGCTAGAATTGGGCTGTTGGCCGCGTAATTTTGCCTAGGAAGAACTTCAAAAAGTTCAGGCGACTGCGATCAAACCCCGTAAATCTAAACTCAAAACCTCTCTCGCATGAGCGAATGAGAACGGAGAAGTCATGCCGTATCCTCTCGAATGGGACACATCGACAGGCGAGCAGAAAAAAATGCCCGCACTGAAAGTGAATCGGATCCACGGTGTCTGGGCCTACGATGGTTATCGCAATCCGCTGACCCGCAGCAGCTCGGCTTCCCGCGTGTCCATGACGTTCGCAACGCCCGCCACGAAAGGACAGCGCAAAGTTTACCACTTTGACGGTCAGCGCGAAATGGCGGTCGGGATCGAAGCGCTCCTTTCGCCCGATCTCTATGGTCTTGAGGTGCAGCTTCCGCCAGTCAACTATCGCATCCGTAAAGGCAAGCTAAGAGAGCATAGCTTCGATCTGCGCATTACTTTCAGGGACGGCTTTAGGCGTGCAGTGTATGTCCGCTATAGTGACAGCCTCGCAGGAGAGAAGACCAAGGAAGAGATCAAGGCGATTTTCGAAGCCACTCCGGCCTGCTTTGCGGACGACAAAAGGGTCGTAAATGGCGATCGCTACACGCGCGCCTACCGGGACAATCTTCTTCGTATCTACAGGGCGACTGAGATCGTTGATCAAGAAGCCGACGCACATGTCCTCGACCGTGCTCGCAGGGGTGGGTATTGGCTGATGCGCGAACTTTTGGCCCAGTGCGAAGTAACCTCGGCGCGTGCGTTCAACGCAGTTCTTCGGCATGTTGGGCAAGGGGTAATCAAGGCGAATCTGCATGCTGTTATCTGCGAATACTCCCGGATCTGGCTCGCCTAATGTCTGCTGCCGTAAAATACAGGATCCCACAAGGCTCCGAATTGGTGCTGGAGCGGCGGCGCTGGCGTGTGGTCGGCAAAGAGGCCGACGGATATGCCGTGGAGGGTCTCGAGGACGGTGAATGTATGGTTTTGCCGTTTCAGCGGATCAATGATGCCCTGACTGTTGGAGACGGCAAGGTCATTACGCCAGTGATGGCCGAGCGCCGCAAAGCGCTTCGCGCCTATACAGGCGGTTTTGAGAAGGTTTCGCAGCTTACTGCGGATGAGCAGCGCGATGTGCATGCGCGCCTAGGGCTCGTACACGCTATGGAAGCCTTGGAAGCTGAGGGTAAGAAACTTACCCAACGGTATCTTAGCCGGCGAGATGTTCGGCAGCGCCTTCGTGACATGGCAAAAACGCTAACCAATAACCCGCATCTTCTTCACGGCGCATACATCGGGAGTGCAAAGCGCCCGCACTCCTTACCCACAGGCCGCGTACTTCAAGAAATGCGCAACACTTTTATCAGGTTCTGGCGCGAGCCGGTTGTCTTGATGCGCAGGCATCACCGGAAAGGCCCGCCAGAAGATAAAAGGGAACGTCTGTGCCCCATGCACGAGCGTTTTGTCGATTATGTCATGAACCTCTACTTCAAAAAAGAGCAGCCGAAGCTTGCGCGGCTTTATGAGGGTGCGACAGACGAGTTCAAGCTTTCGGAACATGACATTTTGTGGGGCTTCAAATTTCCGTCGATCACTACGATCCGCACACGGCTGAGCCAGGAATCCCCTGCGACGAAAGAAGTGGGGCGCAACGGAAAACGTCACGCGCAGAACAAGTTTGGCGCAGGAACAACGGACGTTCGCGCTCTGAAATACGGCGAGACCTGTCCAACTGATCAATACCTCTTGTCAATCTTCACCGACGCGAAGGGCAACGTTAGGGTCAAAAGGATCGATCGTACGAAAGCGCAGGACCCACTTGAGGAAGGGGAAATTAGACGGCTCTGGTTGTTCTTCATGCTAGATTTGGCCACGAGAATGCCTCTGGCTTGGCTCCTTGCTGAATCGGCTGATGGGGACCATCAGGAAAAACTTCTCCGCATGGCATTGCGGGATAAATTCCGCGAAAAGGTCCGTTATGGTTGTAACCGGGAGCCAGCACCGCCGGTAAGCTTGGCGCTGGTAAAGTCTGACAACGGCACGGCCACGCGTAACGCGAATATTTACGCGAGCCAGCTCGGGCTTGGCACTGCGGTCATGACCGGCCGGGCATACAATTCCACTGACAATGCCTATGTGGAACGGATGTTTGGGACGCTACAGTGGAAGGTCCTGAACTTCTTGCCCGGCTATACCGGTAGTAGGCCGGGCGAATTGAACGGTTATGACGGCAAAAAGAATGCGGAGATCACGCCTGACGCCCTGATGGGGATCATCACCCGTTATTTTATCGATGAGTATCCTTACACACCGCACAATGGGACCGGCATGTTCGGTGCAACCCCTTGGCAGAAGTTCGAAGAGGTTTCCGCTCGGACCAACGGTATCGAACCGCCCGATCCAGAACAGTTGCGTTTACATCTGGGCGTGGAAGGACAATT
>VMHT01167037.1_pt1 | contig 30928 bp, 54 predicted proteins | sample 4693611 | NCBI WGS metagenome assembly VMHT01 (sample SAMN12280063, study PRJNA550983) | marine metagenome | isolation source: seawater sampled from same location over 5 years 0.02-0.2 micron viral filtrate | place: USA: collected off the coast of southern California halfway between the port... ... | reverse complement strand
TTCCACCGACCTCACGTCTGAGGATTTATTATGTACCCGGGGCGGGGCTCGAACCCGCACTCACCGTTCGGCGAAACAGATTTTAAGTCTGTCGTGTCTACCAATTCCACCACCCGGGCATTCATTTATTTTATATGTTCATATACCATATCAATTACTTTGTGCATATCTTCCTGTGTCAACTTACCATACAATGCTTCATGTTGATCTGTAAAGTATTCCAACTTATCAGCATTTTGATTTGCAATGTGGTAAGCAATCTTAGGTAAATACCCATTTGGGTATTTTGTTGCGTTAATGGTAATTTTGTTTTTCATGTTCTTAACCTTCTTTCTTTATTAAATATACGATCGAATTTTCAATTAACCAATTTTCTCTTAATTTTAGGAAACAAGGGGGGCCAAAGCCCCCCTATCCTATATAATTAAACCGCTGCGGTTTCAGGCAAGTAACTGCTCGCAAGCTCCCACAAATCCTGGTTGAGCTTTACCTGCGGCTTGAAACCCTTCACGGGACGGGCCTTACGCTCCTTCTTACCTAGGGCATAATTAAATTTACCATTTACAACTTTTTCCTGTAGGCGGTTAAATACCTCCCACAAACCATTACCTTCGTCTTCTTTACGAGTCGACTCAAGCAAATCTTCCACATCAACCAACTTATCAATCGTTTCAATGTTGGCTGTCTTGAAACGAAGCAAAGCCGCTTCACGAGCAAACTCAAGCATTTGCTTACGCTCCAATTCCTGTTCCTTCATATCCTCAACTTGCTTAAGGTAATCAGGAATCTGTTCAACTAACGTATTTACAGCGCCCTTAATGGTTTCAAAATCATATCCGTAGTGACGGACTCTCATTGAACCAAAGTCCTGAGACTTAACAACCATTCCATTAGAACAAACTAAACGGAAAATACCTACATCCAATTTAAATGCAGTAGTGCCATCATGGCTATTAGTAAGCAACAACTCGGGGTACTCGGTTTTACCCTCCTGCATGAAGTCATAGTTAACAAACTTGACCATGTGGCGACCAGTACCTGTACGTCTACCTCGTGAATTAACACGGTATGCATTGATGGGTGTCCAACCTAATTCTATAATGTCCTCGATTACCCTTTCAGTAGGCACGTGGACATAACGATCCGTAATACCCAACTTCTTACGAAGTGCTGGGTTAATCTCTGGTGTAGCGATCTCAGGACAAATCATCTTTAACTCATCCATAGTGAGTGAATCGCGGTTTTCAATCTTTTGATTGACTGTATTAATTAACTGCTGTGCAGTTGAGAATTGTGTGTCTTGTACTTCAGACATAATAATAAATTTGTGTTTTTAATTAACTTTCTTCTCTAAATATACGGTAAATTGGCTGGTAAACCAACTTTCTAAATAAAACTTTTTCCTACTCCGATTTCTAAAATAACAGCCTTCTCTGGTATACCAGGAATTTTAGTTTTTTTATCAAGCACTTCGTCAATATTTCTATTGCGAATTATTTTTGTTTTAGTTTTAGCGTTTGAACGATTTGATGTCTTAAACGTTACAACAACAGGTGTAATATATGATCCATCTCTAGCCATTACGATTTATTTTTTTCCATTAAATGATGAATGATACGTTCAGTTACTGTATGGATCCAAGTATTAACTCGTGAATCAGAGAAACTATCTTTTTTCTTTGGGTCAATTAGAATTTTGAGGTTACCCTTTAATTCATGTTGGATTAATCCTCTGATATGATTTTCATCATTTAGCATTTTTAAAACTATCTAAAATATTATCTTTAGTTTTATTATAATCAACCATAAATTCTGAAAGGTTAAATTCCTCCCTTTTATTAGCCATAAATATTTTTGATATTCTATATACTACTGTATCTAATGATGTATAATAACCACGGGGGATATCTTTTTCATCAATTAAAACATATTGATCTTCTTCTACTAATATCTTAAATGGGGCTATTGATGAATCATTAATCACACTTTTGGCTTTAGTTTGGCCTTTTTGTCTTCCTTTTCTCATGCATTAAATATACGAATAAATTTTTAGTAAACCAAAAATCTAACTCCATTCATTTGCCCAAGAAAATCTGCTATTTTTTCTTACTTTCCTAAGTGATTTAACATCTTGCCCTTCATCAAGGTGGATTATTTTACCATTGAGAGGACCTTCATACAAGTAATTCGTACTGTGGTATAAAATAGGCCCATCATATGTTTCACCATTGATACGTCTACCTCCAGCATATGACCTAAATGTAGCACAAGTGACTTGATTCCATTCACCATTAGACATTTTAACTTCAAGGTGTTTATGTAAATCAAAGTAATATACTAAGTTCTTACTCAAAATGCTTCACTAATGGCGTTTTTAACCAAAAGGTAAAACGAGTAGAACAAAGTTAACTTTAATGCTATTTCTATTAATTTAAAAGTTGGTGGGATGATATATTTAAATGCAAAATCCTCAAACCTTTCTGCTGCTTCATTATACATTTCAAGTAACTGTCTCATGCTTTTTTAATTTTCAATATACTCTTTAAATATAGGAACGTCCGATACCCTAACCAAGTTTCTAAATTGGCTTTCTCTTTGTAAAGGCCTAGCGTCATCGTAAGATTCGCTGAATATAGGTTTACCACCTCTTAAGCCACTAAAAAATTGTGCTTGATCATTACAAACGAGGTAAGCTCGTTCCTTCTCAACGAACATGTCGCTGAGGTCTGCCCAAAACCTTTTCATTAATTTATTCTTCTACGTAATAGTCTCCGTTTACAGGCTTGGTTTTAACAAGCTCCATTTCATCATAGAGTTCCTCTTGCAACTCATCATTATCCCAAAATGCATCTGGGTCATCACAATATAATTTATATTGTTCATCTGTTAAATCCACAGCATAAAAGTGATAATCTACTTCTGTTCTGATTAACTTAGCCATTGAGTTGTTGTTTAGCTTTTAATCCGTTTTCTTTATCTCTGTTTTGAAGAGTAATAATCGTATCAATGGCGTCACGTGCTTCGCCGAGTTTCTCGATTTGAGCGCGCAATTCTTCCATTACATTTGGGTGTTCACCAATTCCAACGGAAAAATTTAGGTACGTATCTATAGTCACCTCAGCCTCAGCTGCGATGCCTTCATAATGTTTTCTTGCTGCGTCTAATTTGTCTAAGCTCATAGTTTGTTTTATTTAATTGTCTTGCTAATTTAAATAGGGGTTCTGAGTTATGTTCAAACCATTGTTTAACTGCTCGTTTCCATATTAATTTAATGTACACTTGCTTTAAACGTAATCCAAATTCTTTCATTGTCCTCTATTAGTTAAATGATCAGCTGCTTTGCTAGCTACTACTTCATCTGGTTTAGTGTACACAGTAACTCCTAACGAGCCACCCCATCCTGTAGCTAGATTAACTAATTTATTTGAATAGTAGCGTTTATCTTGGTTAAGATCAAAATCAATGGCATGTAACTTAACAGGTGAGTTTTCTAAAAACCAAGTAGCAAATGTCATAATGCGTTCTATCTCACCCATTAATCGTTCCCACTTAGTTAATTTGCGAGTAACTACGTCTTTATTGTAAACATAGTGTACACCTCGGGTACCTAATCTGTAAGCGACAACTGTGTAATAAACGATTGTGCCATCACCTTTAAGTTTTGAATCACCTCCGATGTATACTTTAGTATCAGGGTTATCTTGAATTTGTTTCAGGGTATAAGATAAAATCTCTATAGGTCTACCCTTACAGGTTTTGAATAGTTTTAACATAATTGTAAACTATTTCTACATTATAAGTGCAGTTACTTACCCAGTAATCATTTTGTTTTGAATTCTTCATTCGCTACTATTTTGTCTTTAATTTTAAGAAGATAACCACAGTCTTCATAACGTTCTTGAGATTCAAAAAACTCAATCAACATATTAAGATCGGCTATTTTCTCTTCAGGTGACATAAAATCATTTAAAACATAATCTCCTCTAAAATTATCGGATGTTTTAAATAAGTTAAGAGTTGCTTCATTTGCTTTTTCAACAAAACTCTCAATGTCTATTTTATTTTTTGGTTCCAAACTAAACATAAAACTGGAAATATTTTCTATAAAATCTTTGTCTCTTTTTTGCTTATAAGAAGTCCAACGTTCTTCTTCTTTAGATAGAATTTCAAAATTACTAAACATATCGTCTTTCATTTCTACTATTTGGTACAATTCACTGTTAGGTATTACAACAATAAACATTCCAAAATCATCACCTCGCTTACCAAATATTTGTTCTGCTTTAACTAATATTCTTTCCCGTTTCAGCCACCCATGTAATCTGAGATGCTGAATACCATCACCTGTGGTTAAACAAACTTCTATGTAATCTCTTTTAAATGTCATAGTTATCTAGTGCTCTGAAATCATCATCCGTAAATAAATCTTCCTTATCACCTTTTTGAATGTATTTTTGGACTAATTGTCGAATATAAATACGTTCTGAATCAACTCCTCCGTCATTAGGATATTGAGGATACAAAATAAGTTCTGCTACTTCATCAATAGTAAATCCATCTACTAACATTTCAGCTGACTCAAGTAATGTTCTAGTTGATAATGTACTTGATAATTTTGAATTTTCTCTTTCACACTCCATTCTGATTTTAAAACTAATATCACACAGCGCTTCGTTTAATTCTGATTTAAGGTCTGGATGCTTCATTGCTAGTAACTTCATTTCCTCTTCCTTATCGAGAATATCCATTTCAACAATGTTAAAGCGGTCAGCCAAAGCACGATCGAGCATGCGAGCTGAGGTATACTCAAACCCAATATTGGCTGTAGAAATGAAGCTAACACTATCAGCGACATCAATGACAGGGCTATTTTCCTTTTCATCTAATCTTAATTTGCGTATATTAACGTCAAGAACTGGCATCAATATATTCCATGCCTCTGGGTTTGCTCGCGAAATTTCATCGAGTAAAATCACAGATCCTGGCGTTTTTATTGCGTTAACGAATGCAGATTCTTCAAAATATGTTCCGTCTTTAAAGTAAGTACTACCAATAAGAGCCGAACGAACGTCTTGCGTGCTACCCAAGTTAAAATAAAAGATTGGCTTATCAAGGGCCTCAGCTGCTTTAAAAACAATTTGAGTTTTACCAGTACCTGCGGGCCCAATAAACATAAGATTTTTACCCTTATCAATACAGCGGGTTAAGTATTTCCACTTAAGGTCACTGATAATAAAATCATCTGGTTTGTTAATCATTGTAACTGGTTTTGCTTCTTTAGTTGTTTGATCACCCCAAATCATATCGTTTTGGTCAATGTACTCAAAGCCATTGCGAGTGCCACGTTGATATATGGCTAAATACTGTTTAAAATTAATAGCTCGTTCAACACGTTGTTTCATATCAGGCCTATCCTCAATATAATAAGGCTGGTCTGATAGTACATCAATTGCTTTAACTTTATTTTCTGTATCGTAATATCCTCTTAGAATGTTCTTATAGTTCATACTGTGAATATACGAACAAAAGAAAAGAGAGCCAAAGGGCTCTCTTAAAAAGGTGGTTTAGCAACCGATCTTTTTCTTGTATAAGCGGGTGGTAGTTTATTTTGAGAACTATCGTAAGGGAACCCTTTTAAATCACCTGGGTAACCAGGTTGTAGTGGATGTTCTATATCGCTAGGATGTTTCCACTGATAGTCTTCATCAGCGTCTGCAACTTTAGCATTATAGAGATACATAACGTATTCCCTAATGTACTTTCTTAATTTATCATTCATCGTAAAAATCATCTAAATAAGGTAATACATCAGCAAATTGCCCAGGCATAGTATTTATAGCTCGTCCTATAATTTCTTCAGTCCCACGTCTGCCATTCATAATTACTTCAGTAATCATTTGTACTTTACCAAATATTTCAGGAGTATCGTTTGGGTCTTCCATGCCTAATTCAAAAGACTTGAGTGTATCATCTATATTTTCCTCACTAAGGTATTGATCTAAAACCTCTTGTCTGAATGGTTTTAAGTCCTCAAGACCCTCTATATCTGAAAGAATAGATGTCATCTTATCAACACCTCGAGTAAATTCTGCTTTAAAATCTACAGTATCATCTTCGAACCCGATTAGATTGCCGTCAGCATCGATTTCAGCTTCGATAATTTCTCTAATAAGTTGTCTTAATTTTTGTTCTTTCATTTTACTGTTGATTAAATTCGATATTGGCTTTTGCATCCTTAAGATATAACATAAGTCTATCAATAGCATCAATAGCTTCTTCTGCGTTCATGTCTTTAAGAGTATGAGCAGCTATTCCTATAAGATCTGTTTGGGGTTCGACTTCGTTTACTTCTTCTTCGCTAAGATAGCGCTTGCGGTTCCATTCGTGTACGTTAAATGTAGACATGTTTATTCGTTTATATATAAATATTGAGGGGGCCGAAGCCCCCTCGTTGACTGACTGATCGCTCTGTCAGTTTATTTTATTTTGAGTGTTTTGGGTTTGTTTTCGTTAGCGTAGGGGACTGTAATAACAAGCAATCCATTATTCATCTCAGCAGTCGCTTTAGCTAACTCAAAACGACGAGCTACTTTCCAACCGAAATTAAAGCTTGATCGCTTAATTCCAGTGTGGTAAAAACGCTTTGATGAAGTTGATTTTTGGGGTTTATCGCCTTTGTCATGAGCGAGTTTAAGGATATCACCTTCAATAGTGATATCTACATCTGATTTATCTAATCCAGTACAGGCGACTTCAAACGTTAAGCCGTTTTCATCTTCAAATACATCTACTGGGTGGGATACTGATCGGTTATCGGGTTTGTTAAATACCGATTCATTATCAAAAAAGTTCTTTACTAGAACGTCAAGTGGCGATACAAATCGCGGGTCAAATAGGTCAATTTCGTGTACCATGTTTTAATAAGTTTTGTGGCCCCTAAGGTGCCGGGTTAATTTTTAGATTGTCTGTCGATCAATCAGTCGCATATACATATTATTTACTATCCAAGGGACGAGCAAATTCAATATTCCCAATAACTTTTCTAATAGTAATTGGTAAATCCTTTACTATCTTTTTAAAATTTGTGTCAATGATGCTACTATTATAGTTTAGTAGTTTATCTAAATCCTTAATTTCTGCTTCAGTTTTGTTTTGGTGACTGTTTAGGCTTCTTTTCAAGGTCTTTAAATCATTATCTACTGTCCTCAACTCAGTACCAATAAAATTATTAAGTTGTTGGTGTTGTTGAGTTAAATAATAAACATAACCAACTAAACTAAGCGTTATAATTGAATGTATTATTGTAAAATATACCATGGTGGAATTTCTTTTTGTCGTTTAGGTAATTTTTTAAACGTTTGCACAGAAGGATAAATCACCCCACCGTAAGCAATGTTATACGTTTTATCTTGATTTATTTCAGTTATAGTGCCTTCTTCCAAAACACTAAACACGTAAAACATGATCTTATCTCCTACTTTCATTTCCATAAAACTTGAATCAACACAATCGCAAGTGCCAACGTTAATGTAACAGCTGTTTTAGCAGTTAACGCTTCATTAAGGTGAAACCACGTTAAAAACGCAAACGCAATCATCCCCATTGCAAACCCAATCAGCCGCTGAGGCCACAATTGCCCATCAAAGGCTATCACTAAGTGGTGAGTCGCATAAATATATACGAAACTAATTGGTATGCCACACAGTGACATCAACCAAGGCCTTGCTTTAACCCAATCGCTCAAAAACTGGCCGTTGATTTGGTACCAGACTAACACCTGGCCTACTAGAAACAAAAACGCTCCTAGCATAAATCTAGCTATAAAACTCATTATTCTAAATTTTTATTGATTATTTTTTCATCGCTAAATCGTTCGGTGTTACTTTCGATTACTCGGTTGACGGTAACCATACTTTCGGCTTGCAGCCAGGCGCCAAAGATAGTGTCGGTGTGTTTTACTTCTTTGATCAATTTAAGTTCTTCAAGGCTTGCTCCTCGCTTTACAGCCTTATATAATTCTTTGTTGCAGATGTCTTTTCCATCTTGGGCAACGTAGAATTTACCCTTGCTGTCAACCAACGTTATCGCCTTAGGGAAACGCCGCTTGACATTTTTCTTTGCTAATTGAAACCTTTCTTTTTTATCCATTTATTCTTCTTTTAACTCGTCAGCTCCGCCTTTGCGTTGCTTCTTTTTTTTCTTCTTATTCAATTTATAGTATTCATAATCGTCGTCTAGAAAGTCGTCTTCATAGTCTTTGAAGGACTTATTGCCGAAATGGTATTCTTTTAATTTACCCATGATTTCTAATTGTTCGTATATATGGATTAAGGTGTGTGGTGGGTGATAGTAAGTTCTTTTTAGTTTTGAAAATCGATAAATTCATCACCATCATCGCCATCCCATAATCCTAATTCTTTTAAGTGTTGTATGTGTGAGTCATCCATACCCCAGGTTGGCTCGTCGTCTTTATTAAATGTGTTTTCATTTACTTCATAGTCTTCCATTTGCTTGAGTTGATTGTCACTCCAAATGTTACCTACGTTTAGGAAGTAACAATTGTAACAAAGGAATTCTAGGTTATCACGTTTCCAGTTTTTTTTATTTTTGTCTTGAAAATTAAGTACTAGTGGCACTTTATAATCTACAACCCTCCTTTCGTTAAACCCACAACTATTACAACATTCTTCTAAATAACCTTCTTGAATTAAACGTGCCTTAAGAATATCAACGGTGTAATGTGAAACATCTACTCTACCTTCTAATACATCTTCTAGAGCGTGTTTATGAAAATTTTTACTTTTACCATAACCTCCTAAATGTTTTTTAATACCCTTACCTTGACGATTTAAATGCTTATCAAATAGTGTTTTACCCGTTTCGTTATCGTTAAATGTAAGTGCATAACGCTTATAAACGTTATACGATACACCTAAATAACGAGCGGCTGCTCTATTACTTAATGTATGCTTTTGGGCTCTTAAAACGTCGTCCTTTGTAAGGATTATTTTATTCATTTTAGTGATTGGATTAGGTCCCAAAGTTCTTCTGGTGTGTCTGAGGGTAATTCCTCACCTGTTTCTGTATTGTTTAATTGGAGTACTGACTCATCTCCTGTGTTCCATTTTTCATATAACCACCAATGAAGTATTTGGATTTGGTTTTTATTAAAATGAAGTTCGAGTAGTGCTTCTATTGATTGTATAAAGGGTTCTTCGAAATTAACAAAATCAATTCCGTGTTCTATTTTCATAAGCAGTGTTCTATCATTAGAGTATTTATAGTTTTCTATAAATCTAATGAATGCTTCTTTCTTAAGTAAACCTTTTACTGGGCGTTGTCTAGTAACAGTGCCTTTAATTTTAAGGATATCTTTAAGATCTTTTTTTAATTGATCATTTGCCATTTTGGGGTTGCTCATAAACCTTATAAATATCTAATAACTGATCTGGACGAATTTGCTTTATAATAGCAAACATTTCTACAGCTTCTGATAATGAATCTGCTGTTACTTTGTTTATCCTTTCACCTCTTTCTCCCTTAAGCATAGGTCTAGTTTCAAGAATGAATGTTTTTTTACTCATTTTATTTGGTTTATTAATTTAACAGTACGAGAACATTGTTCATATTCTTCAACACGCTCATAAAAATCTAATACAGTTTCTAAGTTTATTTTAAATGACTCCTTAAGTATAGAAACATCCTTAAGGTTTCTACCGTCATTTACTCTAGCCATTACAAAACTAGTTTTACCGTTTTGGATTGTTTGTTCAACACCGTCTAATATGCTTGAATAGAGCATTTTCTGGTATTTTACTTTATTAGCTGGATCTTCAAAGAAATCAGCGGGTAGTGTGGGAATAATTCTTCTCTTTCTCATCTTATTAAATTTAAGAAGAAAGCTCCTAAAAACCAAATTTCTATTATTCTCCCTTAAGAGCCTTCGTTATTAAGTTTTTAAACTGGTTCAAGGGAATATAATAACCTAACACGTTAGGATTATCCGTTGCCTGTTTTATATCTGGGTCAATACTAACTTGTAAGTCATATTTACCAAGTCGTTGATTCATGGCACGTTGGACTTTTTCGTTAACATCAATTTTTTCATCTGGATCAATTAACACGGTATCACCTTTAGGGATTAATTGAATTTTAATACCCTTTTTAGTTGGGTTTCTATTTACATCTACTTTGATAGTAAAATCATTGTCCCCTGTAGATAATTCGGCTTCTTGTAGTAATTCATCTACTGTCTCAAGAACCATATCGTGTAATTCGGTTTTTTTCATTGTGACTGTTTATTATAAATATGGAGCAAGGTAGTCTTCCAAGTTAATTTTTGGTTCCCATCCTAAAAGAGATTGAGCAGACGTATCAGTATTTAATGTATTTCTAGCTTCACCCGGTTTAGCAGGTTGATAAGTAGGGGTAATATTTAGCATTTTAGCTATTTCATTTACTGAGTGGTTTTTGCCTCTACCTAATTCAAAGTTATTTCCATATGCTTGTTGTTTTTGAACTCTTATTAAGGCGTCTACTATGTCATTTACATGGGTAAAATCTCGACGTTGCTCACCATCACCATATATTTCACATTCGATTCCTTTTTCTATATTATTTAACCACCTACCAATTAATGTAGTATAACCACCCTCAGTTAATTGATATGGACCATAAACATTATAAAAACGAACAATAGATGCTTTTAAATTATAATGTTCTTGATATAATTGGACTATTTCTTCACCTACATCTTTACTAAATGTATAAGGATTTTTAAATTTGCCACTATGATGGGATGAGGAACCCGCATATATTAAAGGAACATTGTGTTTAGCACAATAATTAGCTATATGTAATGTTCCATTAGCATTAGTAGTAAAATATTCTTTAGGATTTTCAAATGAGGGTTGAATACGAGCTATAGCAGCCATATGAAATATTATATCGGGCTGTAACCAATTATAATTAAGGATAGTTCGGATATCCATGTTTAGGTACTTAACTCCCTCAATATGGTTGCTTTCCTTACCTGTATTGTAATTATCTATAGATGTTACTATATGACCTGATTCTACTAATTTTTTACATAAATTAGTACCTACAAAACCTGCTCCACCTGTTACTATTACTCGCATATTATTAATTCGTTTTGGTATTCGTTTAAAGAATTGATTTTTATATTTAAGTTGCCTAATTCAAATTCCCCTACTTCACCACTATCTTTTATAATATCATTTAATTTTTGAATCAGTTGAAAATCTTGTTGATTAAAAGTATTCCCATTAACCTCAACTATAATATCGTTCCCATCATTAGACCATGGTTCTAAAGCCTCTTCTAGTTGGGGGTTTGAATTAATAATATTAATAGTTTTTTTATAAACAGGAGAAATAATAGGTTTCATAAATTGATCATGTTGTACTGTAGTACCCCATTTTTTAATAAATTTTTTCATGTTAGTAGTTGTAGTGTGCAACCATTCTTCTGAATTTTTACCGGCGGCACCACCAGCATGTTTATTAAACCTACTCCCCCGAGAAGTAAAGTGATATACTAATCCTTCCCATGTTTGTATAACACCATATCCATTTAATACAAATCGATTAAATAGATCACTATCTTCCTTTGATTGTGGGGCAAATAATTCATCATGCCCCCCAATAGCAAGAAAATCATCTTTATACATACACCACGGCGCGAATATACCTTCTGTGGTTGTTACCCCATGTTTTGGGCTGTAGTCATTGATGACCCAACTATTAAATTTATCTATATCAAAGTCTTCTACTTCAATCCCAAAATCTACTAACATTTTTTCGGGACCATCCGGGTGTAAAGGGGGTTCAACTCTAGTAGCGCTAACTACTTTACCTCTTTCAAGGTGTTTAAGTATATGTTTATCTAAATCAGGGGCGGCAACCATATCAGCATGAAAAGCAAATATAATTTCAGTTCTAGCCATTTCGATACCCTTATCAAACATGCCAACAATACCAATACGTTCGGGACCTGGGTTATGGTAAGTTATTAAATCTGGATCATTTAATGAAGTAATCCATTCTTCAGTACCGTCTGTGCTAGCATCATTTAATACAAGTATCTCGTGTTTAGTTGCGAGATTACGTATAGATTTATATGCTAATTGTAAAAATTCTAAATTATTTCTACTAGGGATTACAAATGTTATTTTTTCCATAAATCATCTATTTTAAAATCTATATCCATTTCAGTTATCTTTTCTCCCCAAAATATACAATTACCACAACCCCCTTCACCCCTATTTATTCTATAAAGTTTTTTATATACATTACTTTTAATAAGTGTATCATATATAGGGATGATGTTATTTGTATTAGGGCCTATCTGTAAGGTTCCTCCTACTTTTAATAAAGAATGGGCTTTTTTAATTGAAGTTAAGATTATTTGGGTCATAGTATTCCCATCTGTTTCTCTACCATGCCCAAAATGTTCTTGTGATACAGACTCATCAACAAAATGAAATTTACTCCCCCATAAACCATGTAAGGAAATATGATCATATTTTTGTTGGCTTTTAAATTCATAGGCAAAATCACATAAATAATCAGGTTCAGTTTTTAGGTTAACGTCAACTGTTGTGAATGTTCCGCTATCTATTAAGTTAGGGTAATCTTTATAAGTATCACCAGCTGAAAATCCTACAAATAATATATCTCCGTTTAATTTAGGAAGATAATGGTTTTGGATCCATATTTTATCATTCATTACTATATAATTGTTTCATGTTAAATTGTTCAACTAAAGGGGTACCTTTTTTCAGGCATTGAAAATTTGTATGAAAACCCTTTATAGCATCCAAACTAAAATAAGATCTGTGTTGTTGGGAAATAAATTCTTTCAACATATTAACTTTTTTACTATATACTAATGATATATCTATAAAAGTATTAGGGACCCAAGTTTCAAGAGTACTAGGAGAACGATATTCTGCTAAAGAAATAGGTTTAGTTCGGGTTAATGGCCAACCTAAGTTACATACTAATTTATGTTCAAAATGACTATCATTAGAAGAAGGGGTACATATGCAATCATAATTATTTTGATTTATAAAATTAGTTTCTATATAATTTACCCATTCATCCTCCCCCCTTTCTTTTAAAAACCTATTAGGTGAAAAATGTAAGTTAATATTATTTACTTTAGTGGACTTCCAACTATTACGTGCTTCATTTAACCTACTATTATCTGTGGTTACATCATAGTCCCCTCCCTGAGTTAGACATAAAATATCAAACTGTGTGTTTGAGTGCCTTATAATAGTACCCCCCATGCTGTATTCTATATCATCGGGGTGGGGGGATAGACATAAAACCCTATTAAAACCTAAAAATTTCATACTTTTTACCTACTATTATATATTTTTTAATACTTTAGCTAAAAACTTATCTTTCTGATAATGTTGTTGATATTGTTCTTTAGCTATTGTAGAACATTTATCATACCATTGCTTATCTGTTTTAAGTTGTAAAAGTTTTTCTTTTGCGGTAGCCAAGTCTCCTAATTTAACTGTTAAATAGGGATGACAGGTTTCTTGTGTGTCTAACCCTTCATAACCAATACAAGGGATGCCTAAATAAGCACAGTTTAAAGCAAATGTACCTGCTGCGTGTGTACGCATTAAATGAATGCCATATTTAAAATTATTAAGGGTTTGAATCCATTCTACCCAACTCATATAAGGTAAGTGATTTAAATTAGGCATTTGTTCTTCACCTTCAATTTTCCTTCCCATACTTGGAATATAAATAGGACAATCTAATTCTTGTGCTATAACGTATGAATCAAAACCCCCATACCATGAACAAAAATTACCCCCTATCATAACGTTTTCTCTATTAACTTTAGGTAAGTTACTTATTGAATCTTCTATCATAAGACTAGGTAATACAGTGCACTCTTTTCCTGTAAGTCCTGTGTAATATTTTTTATCAGCTTCATTATGCACTAACATAAGGTCAGCTTCTTGTATAGTATTAAAATACCATATTTGTTGTGCTAATGGGTAATCTTGCCAATACCAATTAGGACCTTCTTGCATTACTGCTATTTTATTACAATATTGTTTTAATTGGTTTATGTCAAATTGGGGGTTTTTCTTAGGTATGATAATAACACCCAAATCATATTGTTGATTAGGGGGTTGATTTATATTCCAGTGATCTGCGTTTAGAGCACACATCCATGCCAACTCTGTTCTCATGTTTGGGTGGTTTTTAGGTACTTTACCTTGATACCCCCCTTCTGTAAAAAATGCTATTTTCATTTTAATATATCTTTCCAACTATATGATTTAAAATTAGGATTAAATAAATTATAACAATTTTGTTCGCATAATTTATTTGCCTTTTCATACCAATTATGTGTTTTTCTTAAAGCACCTATATTAGTTTTATCTTCTATGCCTTCTTCTCCTTTTATATAAGAACGTTTATTAGGGTGCTTTCTATTGTGAACTAATAATATGTTTCTTATAACATATTGGGGGATATTACCTAATACTTTATTAGTCATATGCATAAAGGCAGTATCTTCATGAACAAAAAATACTGATTTAGGGATATTAACCCCAGCTTTGATTACTTCAGAAGATATTACTAACCCACAACCATTAAATTTATGTTGTGGTAGTATGTTAACTTCTAATTCTTCAGTTCTAGAATTAATCTTATTCATTTCTTCTTTAGACATTGTATATCTTAAGCTCCACCAATTTTCAATATCCCCTTCAATAAAAGGTTTATCTGTAAAATCGGGATGTTCCAAGGGTTTCCAACTGTTGTCCCACATTTTGCATCCCCCAAAGAATGCTAAATATTTAGGGTTATTATTTTGGAGGGAGACTTGGTGGAGATTATTTAAAACATTAAATGTTTGTTTAGGTATTAATGAATCAGATTCACCCCACATTAGTACATCTACAAGTTCACAATATCTAGAATTAAATACCCTTCTATAGTCCGCTATAGTAATTAATTCTTTAGTAAATTTAACTTTAAAATTAGGATCTAAAAGCTGGGATATTTTATCTTTACATTCCTTTAATTGATCACTACTAATACATTTTTCTAAATCCTGATTTAAACAAACAGTAAAATCAACTAATACTTCACCCTTATATTCATTAAGTGCATCTTTCAAAGAAGAAATATATTCTTCTATAATTTCGCATTCATACCATTGGATTAAACACCCTATTGCAAATTTAGTTTTCATATTTTAAATTTATCTATATTATTTTATATTTTTTAATGTATTAAATCCTATTTTTTCTTGTGCAAAAGGAAAATTATTAATAGATAAATATTCGCTTAATGCCGATTTATACTTACTGTTCTTAAGTTCTGGTGTTAACCATAAAAACTCTTGTACTAAATACTTATCTAAAAAAGGATATCTAGTTTCTATACCATAATGACCAGCTATGTATTCTTCTTTATTTAAATATTTTATTTGTGTGCCATCCCAAAAACTATCCCAAGGCCAAAACCCATTCAAATTATTTGGGAATAAACCCCCAAATTGGCTATGGTTATATATCTTATGACCATTGAATCCATAATCGCTCATAATTTCGTCTGCTCCTTGCCCAGAAAAATATATTCTTCTGTTTTCTTTGTTAGCTCTAGAACAAATAGATGCTAGTCCAAAGGAAGCTTTATCACCTTTAATACTATAACCATTATATATAAAATTTTCACATTCCCTATCTATGTAATGTTTATTATTATCATATTCTTGTCGAGTTAAATGTATAACTTCATGGTTAGGGATTAATTTTATTCTTTCATCTATAATTCTTTTATTTTCTGGTCCTATTATAGTATATGATTTAAAATCTAATTTTTGTTTTAATAATTCACAAGCTATAGCACCACTATCATAACCAGAACTAAGACCCAAATACATCCCATACTGAACATTTTTAGTACGTTTACGAATGCTATTTTCGAATGCCTTTATCCAACCATCATAGTGAGTTTTATATTGGTTAATATCAAATATAAAATTTTCAAATTCTTCTATTAAGTTAAAAGTTTTTAAATCAAAAATTTTAGTTTTATTAGCATATAATTTTTGGCCCCGGTTAAATCCTAACTGAGTAAGTTGGCTATTATAAGACCCTACACAAAATATTTTATCCTTAAATTCATACCATAATGGTTTACAGGCAAATGTATCTGTAGATATTAATAATATATTTGAATTAAAATCTATTAAACATATTGCAAATTCTCCATCTAAAAGTTTAGTAAAATGAATACCGTGTTCTTGGTATAAATCAATTAAACATTCACCATCTGTTTTATAATCCCCAAAATCTGAATAGTTATATATTTCTCCATTAAAAACTACTCCTATATTATCTTTTATAAAAGGTTGGGTAGTTTTTTCACCTGTTAAGTGAAGGAGATTATGTAAAAATTGGATTTCATTATAAGTTACTATATTAGTACTATCAGGGCCCCTCTTTTGTGAAAACTTATTAGAATCTAATAGTGATTGATTTACGTTTGTTATTCCTATACTACACATTTGAATATATTTCTAACCAATGATTAATCATTTCATCCATTAGTTCATTAAAACTATATTTAGGTTCCCACCCTAATTCAGTTCTGATTTTTGTTGAATCGCCTTTAAGGTATGGTAATTCTTCAGGTCTTAAATATTTAGGATTTTGTACTACATAATCCTTATAATCCATACCTAGTCTTGAAAAAACAAAATCACACATTTGTCTTACGGAGTGGGTTTCACCTGTAGCAACCACCCAATCCCCGGGTTCATCTTGTTGTAACATTAAATGCATGGCACGTACATAATCATATGAATGGCCCCAATCACGGTATGAATCCATATTACCTAATTCAAGTTTATCCTGAAGCCCTAAAGATATTCTAACAGCCCCTTTAACCACTTTATTAGTAACAAAATTACTTCCTCTTCTTGGGGATTCATGGTTAAATAATATACCATTAGTAGCATGTAGCCCATAGGCACGTCTATAGTTCCTAACTATATTATAACCAAATACCTTAGAACAACCATATGGTGAAACTGGGTTCATAGGTGTGGTTTCTCGTTGGGCATTGTCTTCATCTACAGATAATCCAAACATTTCCGAACTACTTGCCTGATAAAATTTAGCATTAGGGCATGCTCTTCTATATGCTTCTAATACGTTAAGCACACCTAAAGCATTTGTTTGTACTGTAAATTGGGGGATATCAAAACTAATTCTAACATGTGATTGTGCTGCTATGTTGTATATTTCGTCAGGTTGTATTTCATCTAATAATCTTTCTAACCCACCTTGGTCTAATAAATCACCATAGTAAGTATGAATTCTGTCTTCTAGATGGTCAACTCTACTCTCTTGATGTTCTGGGGTAGAATTTCTTCTTACTATTCCATGTACTTTATAGCCTAGTTCTAATAAATACTCGGCCAAGTAACTTCCATCTTGCCCTGCAATCCCGGTAATAAATGCTTTTTTCATAATTATTTTGTTTGTAAATAAGGATCTGTTTCCCTGATTTTAGGGGCAAATATATCCATTTGTGTTAAATCAGGCCAATCTTCTAATTTCCACTGACGTGGCTTAGTTTTAATAGCATCAGGTAGTTTATCTAAACCTAACTGTGCTGTTTCAGGTGTCATATAATAATGATACCCTATAGTATTTATGTTTTGGTTTCTCCATGGTATATCTGGTAATCTACCATCATAAGACATCTTTTTAAGTTGTAAAGCAGCTTCTTTATTATCTGTTAATATAATACCCCCCCTACCAAGAGCCAAATGCTTTCTGTATTGGAAACTAATATTCATAAAGGTTCCCTTGATATAACTGTTAGGTTTCCATAAAACAGCAGCATCGATTACATTAGGAGTTAAGTAATAATAGTTTTTCCAATTTTCATCTTTCCAATTTAATTTTAAGTTTAATTTTTTAGCTAAAAAGGGAATAGATAAATAAGTTCTTTTAGGCACATCTATATAATACACAGGATCATATCTAAGACATAATTCTACACCATGTGTACATGAATCTACAGCTACAGCAAAGGGTGCACCAAAAAAGTCTGCTATTTTATTTTCAAATATTTTTACTGTTTCAAAGCTCATTTTTTTGCTCTTACATTTAAACTTATTAAGGTTCCTTTATTTTTATCCCCTTTAGGGTTAAGGTACGCTTGTGAATGGTCATCATTTTGTTTATGAACTTCATATTCTCTCCAATCATATCTTTCAATATTATTATATGTTAATTCATGAAGAACTTTTTGTAAACTATTAAAGTCATAAGTCGTTTTATGATATATTGTTTTATCTCCCATTGGCATTCTGCCATAAAGAGGACCTATTATATCCTCTAAACCAACTAATCCCCTATTATATAAACTACTCATAGCTTCAAAATCAGGAACAGCAACTCTTAATTCACCCCCGGGTTTTAAAACTCTATACCATTCTTTCAAAACTTTACTTACCTCTTCCCTGTCAAAGTACTCTAATACGTGAGAAGCGTAAATTAAATCTACAGTATTATCTTCATAGTTTAAATCTGTTATAGAATGACTATCTAAATGGTCGTAATTACCACCATCAATGTGTACCCATTTAGGGCCAAAATTTCTCCAACCACAACCCATATTTATTTTTACCATAATATTTCTTTTATTTTATAAAAGTTTTATCTAATTTTTGACCTTCATAAGGTCCTGTTTTGTATTCATATACTAAAGTATTGTCTTCTAATATTTCATATGTGTGACCACCATATAAAGTAAAACTAGCATCACCTGGCTTTAATATTGGTTCTGCGATTATTTTATCATCTATGTCATAAAAAACACATTTTACACTACCCCTAATTACTACCCATGACTCTTGTGCAATTTGTTCTGGGTAATGTCTATCTTTCGTAATATGTTTATGGGGTAGGAATGTTTTTCCTTTTTCCATTCTTAATGTTGCACATTGGAGAAAATTATTTTCGGGTATCACTTCTTTCCTTCCTTGAAATTCGTGAATTCTGTTAATGATGTGTAATAATCTACCATCAACTTTTGAATATATTTTTTCCATTATTTTTCTTTTAAATACCAAGCTGTCTGACAGAATGTACTTCGACCTTTATCAAAATTAGTTTTTGATAGTATTAAAATATCAATTAATCCATCGATAGCAGCTTGTTTTGATATTTTAACATTAAATTTAACAAATATTTCTTTGTTTTTTTCTTTATCAAACACTCTAATATTATTCCATGAGCCTTCATATATTTTTTCTGTATATGATTGCTTTTTTCTGAAAAATACTTTATCAGTAAATAAAGATTTAAAATGCATTTCTGTTTGATAATCATCTGAACATATAAAAATGTTTGTTTTTGTATTGTTTTTAATTTTTTCTTCGAAATAACTATTCGGTTTTCCTAATAAAAATTTGCCATCTGTTCTCCTAATATGGAGTCCTGTTGTAGTTGTATTTATATTATTAGCTTTACAAAATTTATTTACTTCATCTTTAATATATTTTGTAGGAATAAATCTTTTTAAGATATTAGATCTATACTCTTCCGAAATATCACTATATATGGTATCTGTTACAGTAGCTATATTATCTGGATATGATAGTTGATTACCTATTAGTGATGGAAATGATCCAACAACAGGTGCAACTTCTGGTCTTGTATCTGAGTATTTACCATAAATTTTAAATACATTCATATCTAAACCATCTAATGTGTTTATGACAGTGATGTTTGTTGGTAGTTCGAACAGGTCAGTAAATTTACAATCACATGTTTCTTCATTAGGCCAATATAAAATGATTTCTCCTTTAAAATAAGTTTCATTAAGAAATATTCCATTAATTATACTGTTAAATCTATTACCTAAACCACCAACTGCATATATAAGTAATTTGTTTTTCATTTTATATAGTTAAATATTTTTTTATTAGTGAATCAAAACCATGAGTTCCATATATTCTATTGTTTTGGTCTTGTTCTGTGTTTTTAGATATACTTGATCCCTTAAGGTGGATTATAAAAACATCGTTAGTATATTCTTTTTTATTGTGGCAACTAACTAATAATCTAGGGGTTTCATGTATTTTTATGTAAGGGTGTTCTTCTACGGTTTTACCCAACATAGGGCTTTCTTTAGCTCTAGAAGAATTTTGGTTATCAATATTTGTAACCCAATGTCCTACAAATTCTAAACCTTCATCATTAGGACGAATAACTACAAAAGAACCTAAATAAGGAACATGGTGTGGTTTTCTAACACAAAGTTGGACGTTAGCATCAAATGATAATAGTGGATTAAGATCCTTCATAATAATACAATCTGCATCTATCATCATAACCGGTATAGATGTTGTTTTTAATATGTTATAAAGAGATTTGGTTTTTGAAACAACAGAACTCATCCACCCTTTACCCCAGGTTCCCCCATCATTAAAATCACTTACTATATTAGTACTTATTATTTGTATATGGGGGTATTGATTAAAGTATTCTTTATCCTCTTTATTTAGTCCGGTGTCCGTTAAAAATACGGTGTCTACCTTAGACATATCATTATTATCATATAGTGAGTTTATAAAAATTCTCCCATAATCAAAATAAGAAGAGTTTAACGTAAATAATATATTATACTTACTTTCCATAGCTCACTATTAACCCTTCGGGGCCATTTAATGTAAAAGAACTTCCATCTGGGCGTACTATTGTATGTCCTTTATCGTGTCCTATATATTTTTCTATTTTTATATCTTCACTAAATCTGATAAAATCATCTATAGCTGATTTTACTTCAGTGGTTGGGGGTATGGGATGGGAATAATCATCAAAAATTAAATACATACCTTTATTTGGGTCTAAAAAAGTAAGAGATCTATTTATATCTTCAATAACATTATTGTACCGGTGTACACAATCTATAATAGCAACATCAAAATATTTAGGCAATTCGGTGTATGTGCTATCTTTGTATGCATCCCCCTTAATAAATGTTATGTTGTTTTTTTTACTACAGTGTTTTTTTGCATGTTCTAAATTAGAATCGTCATATTCTATAGTATAAACTTTTTCAGATACATAAGAAAGAGCATAAGTTGTCCATCCTTGATTAGTTCCTATTTCTAAAGATCTTTTTATATCTTTATCTTTTAAAAAAGAACACATGTCTTTTTTCCATAATCTACTTGTTGTACTTTTCCACCTACCTTGTTTATCAGGGGTTTCATTTATAATTTGATCTATATTCATTCATATAAAGTTTTATATGTTCTTTCCATCCAATAACTTACATGTCTATTGTTTTGAGGTATAGCGTTAAAATGATAAACGTAACCTGCATCTAAAAACCTTAATTCGTCTGCAAACCACGAATGGGATGGGATATGTAAGAGGTTTTTTCGAAATAAGTCTTGGAGATTATAAGCTTCTGGTAGATATTTTGTATTAATAGAATGTTGTTGAACCAAATAATTTATAATTGTTTGGTCAGTTCCTGCTCTAATTTTTTCATTTAGTTCATTTATTAATCCAATATTTTTAGTATAATAATTTTGAACTTCACTATAAAAAGAAATATGTTCTTTACTTGTAATTTGAAAACCCCCATTAAAATATTTCCAAGGTTTAACTTTAGGTTCATTAGGAAATAAAGAGTTGCCCCACTGCTTTATACTTCTAGTAACCCATTCATAACATCCATTATTAAGTACTACTCCAAATTTTCCTTCGGTTTCGTTAAAAAAATTAGGACAATTTGGGTGAACTATTGTGTCAGCATCTACTATTAAAACTTGATTATATTCAATATTATTATGTTTTAAAATATCATGAACCCAATACCGTTGTAAGGTTATTTTAAATTGTTGGGGATCCATTATAGGTTTATCCCATTCTATAACTTCGATATCATCATATTGTTGGGCCCATTTTTTCCAACTAAATACTGAATAATGATATGGGGTATTTCTTCCATCCCCCATATCTATATTAGGTATAAATACTATATTTTTAGAAGTAGTTGACATGCTTTTCATACTTAATATGTGATAATGAGTCTAATTGTTTTCTGATCTCTTCTGATTTTTTCTGATTCCAAGTTATTCCTTTTTCTCTAGTAGTTCTCCCATCTTGTAACCCTAACCCTAAATAATATTTTTTAATAAATGTAGGATCTATAGCAGTTTTACCAAATTCTCCTTCGTTGTAAAAGTTATATACCTTTTCATTTGCAAAAGGGCTTCCATCAGCTAAAAACCAGTTCCCTGTGGGGTATATGTCTATACTTCTGTATTTAAGTAAATATTCTCCATATAATACAGCTTCTCTTGGTAATGCTCCTGTGGTTTGTTCTAGGTATATAAAAAATTGTTCCATGTTCATCCCGTTAGCTTTGAGCATATCTTGTATTTCTCCCCACACTTGGCAATTCCACGGGTAGGGAGGGGGGCCCCAAGCATATAGTTTAGAGATGCTTTCATTGTCTAACATTTTTCTAATAGCTTTAACGGTTCTATAAAAGCAAATCCCATAATACGATTTTTTATTTAATCCTTCAATTACAATTCTATTTTCTAAAGGAGCATCCGTCATAATAGTATAGATTGTGTCTTCAGTAGCCATAAAATCGCTTTTTTTAAAGTCATTTATAAAAAAATTATCTGAATCAGGGCATAGATAGTTTTTAGCTACGTTTAAAGTATTAAAATGGGTCTTAACTATTTGTTGAGTTCTCCACCCATCTAAATTTGTAGTTAATTGGTATATATCTTCATCTGCTATTAATGTATAACCTTCCGTTCCTAGTTTGTTTTTGAATAAAGGTATATCAGATTTAGGGACTGATATATAAAGAGGGATATTTTCTATATTGTGTTTATCTACACTCTCTTTAAATCTTTTAGTTACTTCAACATCAGGACCATAAGATTTAACATATATTACAAAATTTTCCATTATATGTCATTTATTGAATTTAATCTTTCAAACCTATTATCAGCCGGATTAGTAGATGAAAGAATTTTTATATTAATATTGTTGTTTTTACACCAATCATAGAGTTGAGGGGTAGTTTTTATAGCTTCATCAGTTTCTTTAATATTAGGTTTATCAGCTATAGTTGATACTGGATCTTTACCCGAATAAAAATGTGAACCCGTTCCTATATCCCACCCTACTGTTATTATATTACGACATCCTATATGTAAAGCTACTGGGATAGCTGTAGAATATAATATTGTTTTTCCCCACATAGTTTGGGCTTCGTTTCCTAACATCCAAAGTAAATCAAAATTACCTGCTTGTATTGTATCTTTATCAGTAACATAAGGGGGGTTTAGGCAAGGAACCCACATATCACATGGGTGGTTGTTATCAACTATAATATTTAAATGTTCTGTGATATAAGATTTAGCTACATTAAAAAAACTAATCGTATTTTCTATATTTTTATACTTTGTGGGGTTTTTTCTATCCATACTCCATAAATTTTGAATATGGAAATCAGAAGTTTCCCTAGAAACTGTATATGCCTGTTTCATAGGCATAATAACTAAGTCGTCTCTTTTAGAAAAAATATTCCTCATCTCTTCATGGTCATGATCATTTAGTGAAGGACCTGTAGCTATAATTACTGCAGTTTTTCCCACATATTTATCCTTTAAGACTTCTAATCGTTCTTCTATAGAGGGTAATTTAGATATTTGTTCTTTAAGTTGTTTAGTTATTTTATTCATGATTGATTAGAGTTGAATATTCTATATCGTTTAATTGAAAAAGATTTTCAGCTAAGGTAAATTGCCACGGATAATCAATATCAAAAGCTTCTATTGGACTCTTCATGACATATAATTCTGGATCGTTTTTAGTTTGCCAATTACCTACCCACTTTCCTTTCCCTATACTATCTAACCTAGAAGCATATAAACAATGAGCGGCCTCATAGGTAATATCTACAGCTTTAGTATTAAGTAAATCTTGTCCCTCGGGCCATTGATTCAACATATTTCCTTTACTATCCCAAAAATAATTTTTATTTTCAGTTACGGCAAATAGCCCTTCATTTTTAGAATTAATAAAAGTAGAAATAAAGTTATTTATAGTTTGGGGTTTTAAAAAGGGATTACAACCACTAACCATTACAACATACTTATAAGGTAATTTATCCCACCAATCAAATAGTGTTTGAATTCCTTTATCTACATTAGCAGATTCATAACTTCTTTCCCATATCCGAATTGGATAGTTTTTACCTATATCTTTAAGTTCATTTTCATATACAGAAAGATAAATCTGTTCCTTAGGTATATTGCAAGCTAGTAGTTTTTGTAAAACTAAATCTGTTAAAGTTGAACCACAAAATGGTTTGGTCATTTTTTGTGGGATTCTTTCTGAATTTAATCTAGCTTGAACTATAAAACAAATGTCATCTATGTTTTTCATTCAACAGGGTATTAGATTCAACATTGGTTTTTAATTTTTTGCCTATAAAAAGATCCTTATCCCCCCACTTGTAACCATCACCTGGGCTTATCATATGTAAATCTTGTTCTTTTATTATATCTCCCTTAACTAAATTTTTATTAAAAGCTAAAGATCTTTCTAACTTTACCTTAGCAGATTTAACTGAAGGGTTACATTCTATTTTAGAAGTACCTAAGCTAAACTCTAAAGCCCTTATATTATGAACCATTTTAATAAATGTTTCTATATCAGCAGAACCAGGATGGTCTGTTCCTTTCATATTAACATCTAGGGTTACGTGTTTTTCTATGATATTAGCACCCATAGCTACTGCAGCTACAGGGATATGTGTGCCTAATGAATGGTCTGAATATCCTATATTATAAGATTTAAAGGTATGTTTTAAATAATTTATAGTATTTAAATTAAGATTTGTATATTCGGCTGGATATTGAGATAAACAGTGTAATATACTTACATTAGTTTTAGGTTGTAATATTTCTAAAGCATGTAAAAGATCATTTTCATCTGCCATACCCGTTGATAATATTACAGGTTCTGGTCTTTTAGCTAAAGCTTTAATTAAGGGTATATTTGTTAAATCTCTTGATGCTACTTTTATCTTATCAACACTTACCATATCAAGTAGCTTTAAACATTTTACTGAACAAAGAGTTTCTACAAATTCAAAACCTTTAGACTTAATATATTTTCCTAATTCTGCATGTTCTTCATATGATAATTCTAAATATTCTCTGTGTTCCCCATAAGTTGCACCAAAGCTATTAGGGCCTGTATAGGGACGATCCATGCCTTCTTTAGATAGTTCTTCAGATAAATCTCTTTTAGTTAATTTAATTGCATTAACTTTATTAAAACGATTACCTATTATTTCATCATAAGGGTATCTATCAAGTTGGTCTATTAATTTTTTAGCCAATTTAATATCACCATTATGGTTTTGACCTATTTCAGCTATTATATAGGTTTCATTTTTATTTTGTTTAAACATCTATTTCTTCTATTCTTTTTGTTTTATCACAGATTAACAAATCATAATGGGGCTTTTCTCCGGTACTTAGGGTATGATATTTACAACCCCATTCTTTTAATTGCCACTGTGTTAAGGCAAACCAATCTAAACCAGTTACAGTACCTCTAGCAGTATAATAAGTTATCTCATGACCCTTATCAAATAGTTTATTAATTTTTTCTATATTTAGCTTATTTGGTATTGCTAATGGGTATTCTCTTCGATCTTCGTAGAAACAAATAGTTTCATCAATATCAACATAAATTTTCATAAAAATTCTTATTTATAAATCCTAAATTATTCGCGGCATCACCTGTGATCACTTGTGAAATTGAGGGGATTTTAACTTCACCTACTTTTAAACACCCTACATCTATGATTCTAAAATCAGAATAATCTTCATTTACTAAAATATTATTAGGAAATACATCAGAAAAATAACAACCTGTAGCTTGGTTAAATTTTTTATATTCGTCTATTACATCAGAATAAAATTGTTCTGCTTGAGCTTTAGTTTTAAATCTGTTAAAGTGGGCTTGTTGTCTTGATTTAAAAACATTCTCATCCCACCAATTATTAGAGGATTTAATTAAGAATGGGTACCATCCTTCATAGTTTTTAGTAACTATTAAGTCTTTATCTAACCTAAATATTTCAACTATTTTATTTTCGGATTGAGTATAATCAAGGACTTTTTGTACTGATTCTGGGTTATTAATTAAATTACTATCTACCCATGGTTCATGTCTGGGGATTATAAATAAATCTAACCCCCTATCACTATCTTTCCATATTAGGTAGTCTTTAATAGGGGTATGATCAGATAAACTACTATTATTTTTAGATTGTAGTGGTATTATATCTACCCCTTTAGTAGTAATTATACCAGTACCCTTAAGATATATATCAAGGGTATCATCTCCCCCATTTTGATGTTTTTGTAGATTAGTTAAAGCATCATCACACGCCCTAGCTAATTCTAGAAAATCATTAACTGTGTAATCCATTCTTAAATTTTTGTAATGGATGTGCATTTCTTCCCCAATGTTATCTTCGATGTCTAATCGATGATGCATTTGGGTATCCCTTAATTGGGTTTTTGTTAAAACTATTACTCCTGGGTTTGTAGCCATATTAATAATCTGTATATGTTATATATTCTTCAAATAAATTATCGAATTGTTTGTTTTTTATTAATTCTAAAGCTTTACTACCAAACTTAAATAATGCTATTTCTAAAGCATAAGATAATTTATCAAAATCACATTTATCAACTAGTTGATCTAATCTTTCTTTATAATGTGGGGGTGTTTTTCGTTTATCCCAAACTATTCTACATACTGTGTGTACTATAGAAGATTCAGGGGACAAAACATATTTCCACATATCGTTCGTTTTTACACGGGTATCATAAGCATAATTTTCAAACTGTAAGTCAACAGGGACTAATACATTTTGTTGGATTAACCCTTTATAATATAATCCAGTTTGAAGATCTATGTGACATTTATGAGAATCAAAAAATTGAATGTGTGGTTCGGCATGGTATAAACAATGGGGAACCGGTTGGTTTATTAAACCTTTAAACCCAAACTCTTTTTGTAATAAATTAATTATAGGTTCTTTTGATTCTTTAGGTATTAAAATATCTACATCATCGTGTGTTGATAATATAACAAATTTACTGGTTTTTTTAGATATAGCATCTATTACTTTTTCTAAAATTTTAATATCTCCTGCAGGCATTTTTATAATTTTTTATATTCTATTAATTGATTTGCACTATTAATGACACATGAAGCAAATTGTGTAAATTCTTCTAAAGTCATTTCTATTCTAATAGAATTATTTTGAATGTGAATCCAATTATTTTTATTATATTCAATTATAAAATATTCAGATTTATTATCTTTAAATTCTGCTCTACCTAGTATTTTTTGTACTACTCCCATTATATCATACTGTATAGTTTGTTTTGGTGTTCTTGCCTACTTATAGTTTTAGGATGAATTAGGCAGAATTCTGAATTAGCGGGTAATTTAGTTTGACTACTATGTCCATGTAGTACTTCATGTACCTTACTTATCCATTGTATTTTAGGAGTATTTTGGAGGATTCTACATTGATAGTCAGGGAAATTAATTCGGCCTTTATTATCTTTTACCCAACCCCACTGTTGTAAATGTTCACTAGTAATTCCATCTACAGTATTAATTCGGGGAACCCAAAATACTTCAGTTTCAGGATTTTCCTTTAAAAAATAATGTAATGTAGTAATTAAATATTCGTCAGGTACTTCATCAGCGTCAACCTGAAAAATCCAATCCCCTGTACAGTTATTTTTTAGGTTGTTTTTAAATGAAGCAAAATCTAAATTAAGAGGAAATTCAATAACTTTAATTTGATCTTTATATCTATCTAATACTTTATATACATTCCCCGTAGTATTACCTTGATCACACTGTACTACTATTTCGTCTTCTTTTCCTTTATACTTAAGAAGGTGTTGGAGTAATCTATTAATTTCTTCATGTTCATTATGAACAGGTATTGCGTAACTTATCTTCATGATTCAAACATTCCTATTTGCTCAGCGGCATCCATAAAACACATTTTATCATATCTTTTTATGTTTTTAATGTCCATCTTAAATTTATAAAACTCACCCGGATTATTTGGATCAGGGTATTTTTCTTTTTCTTCTTCTATTATGGGGACTGCTTTAACAGCTGCCCAATACCAATCTTGGACTCTTTTATTCCACTCAGGAAATACCATTCCGTTTTCTTGTAAGTTAATAACTTTTGGGTACCAAGCCAAATTATTATGAACTTGTTTTAAATCTTTTATTAACTCTGCGGTTTGGTCATAATTTTCTTTTTCAAAATCACTTCCATCAACTAATTCACTTGTGGTAGTCATACCACATGTCCAACACAAATAAACTTCATTATCTCCACTTGAGGTTTTGGAACAAGCATCTGACCCACAACAGGGGCATGTTATTAAATTAGTATCCATTAGCTTATTTTATTTAATTTAGGAAGTTTTAATTTAGGTAATTCAGGAGAAGAATTTTCTTTTTTTAACTTAGGAAGATTTAGTTGTGGTAACCCAGACTGAGAGTCTTTTTTCTTTAATTTAGGAAGCTGAAGAGGAACATTACTTACGGGTTTTATTTGATCCATATAACCCTTTAATATTTCTGTCATTTTATCGAAGCTAAAATTAGTTTTAAGGAATTGGGTTTGTTTTCTACTGTTAGATATATACTTTTTATAGTTTTTATATACATCTTTTAAAGCTTTAGATGCTATTTCGGTATTTACATTAAACCACTGGGCTTGTTCTAATAAAAAGTCATTAGCTGCCGATTTATGGATGTTTTTTAACTCTCCTCCTAATAACACGTTATATTCGGGGAGGATAAAGTCGGTATGCCCACTCCAATTAGTAGTAATTACGGGTTTACCAGTAATAGCTTGTTCGAGTAATGGTCTACCAAACCCTTCACCTTTAGTAAATGAAACAAATGCCTTAACTTTTGGATCATTATTAATTTTATTAAGTTCTTCGTTTGTAAATTCACCATGTAAAATATAAATATTAGGAAGATTTACTTGGTCATCAAATTTATTTTTAATTTTACGAATACTTTTAAGAATTTCTTCTTTATCTAGTAAACTGTAATCTACTTTATTGATTTTTAAAAGTAAGGCGGGTTTGGGGCCTCTTTTATTAAAAGTTTTTAAAAAAGTTTCAATCATAACCCCAACATTTTTTCGGTCTTCACCAAACTTACCAGGTAACCAGTGTCCTGTAAATAAGAAACAAAAATTTTCATCTATATTATTAAGTAACCCTGATTTTTCGGGTTCTTTAAAATATACTTTAGTATCTAATCCTTCAAATAAAACCTCCATAGGTTTTTCCAGTTTAAAGTTTTTTACAGGATTACCGTTTTTATCGTTTTGAGTGATTTGAATTTCTTTAAAAAGTTTTTTAGAAAAATTAGAAGATATCAAATTAAGATCCATATTATTACACCCTTCAATAAATGTAGGAGGTGGAACTGTAGATTCAATTCCTGCTGTAACCCCTATATTAAATTTTCCTATACGTTGGAATTCATTAGGTACTGTAATTTGGATCCAAATATCTGGTTGTTGGGTCATATTATTTATAAACCTTGATCTTAGGGGGTCTGTTTTACTTAAAAAACCCCATGGGGTGCTCCCCCATACCTGGGGAAGGATTTGAATGCTCCATTCATCTCCTTTAGCATCTATAAGAGAACGAACAAAATCACGAGAACGGTGCCCATATCCGCTAAATGTATCTATAGGGCAGCTAACTACACAATTTGGTTTCATGATAAAACTTCTTTTAATTTTTCTTTAAATTCAGGGGTATACTGAATAGCATTAGGATTATAAGTTGATTCCCCTTCATCAACCTTTTCGATAGTATATCTTCCCACAGGTTCCCACTTTTCAAATAAAGTATCTATGTGATCAATAAAGTTTTGACCCATACCCGAAGCGGTCATTCGAGCTTCATCTGAGAGTAACCATTTTCTACCTGTAAGGCCTCTACGTTGTATTTCTTCCCTTCCTAAATTATAACACTTTAAAATAGCAAGACCAGCATCTTCTACATCTACCTGAGTAGCATAAATATAAGGGGTAGGAGGTGAACCTTTTAATGAACGTGTTTTACCAAACATTGGAATTGCCCACTCACCATGATCTTTATACTGACCATTACTATTAGTAGGGAACTCAGGGGTAAAATTAATCCAATCGCCATTTTTATCTTCAAAACGCATTTGGTCTTGCATTCCCCCTTGAACTGGAGCAATCGCCATATTACCAGCCATAATACCCTCTGTAAGTGATAATCCCCACCCCTCATTATCAGTCATCATAAATTGGGCGTCGGCTAGATTATAGTAGTAATTTAGTTGTTTTTCATCACATTTACCGTTAGTAAATTTGATTTTAGCCCTTGTAGGGTCACACATAGTTTTAATTACTGCTGGTATATCAGTACCATTATTATCTACTTTATCAGTATGCATGATAAGTAAACAACGTTCTGCTTGTTCTTTAGTAAGTTGATCAGTAAATACTCTCCAAGCAGTAACTACATCACCAGGGTTTTTACGACGAATATTTCTATTATTCCAAAATAATACAAAATCATATTCTTCATCTTTAAAGAATTTTTCTTTAAATACTTCAAATTCTAAATCGTTAGCTACAGGGAAAAATTTATTTTCATCTATACCATGGGGAACATATTGAGTTTGCCATTCATGTTTTGGAAAGTCTCTGAGTACATTTTTAACTAGGTTTTTAG
>VMHT01019710.1_pt1 | contig 30942 bp, 52 predicted proteins | sample 4693611 | NCBI WGS metagenome assembly VMHT01 (sample SAMN12280063, study PRJNA550983) | marine metagenome | isolation source: seawater sampled from same location over 5 years 0.02-0.2 micron viral filtrate | place: USA: collected off the coast of southern California halfway between the port... ... | reverse complement strand
CACCTGCCCCCTGCCCAGCCCCCCTGACTGCGTGTGCATGTGATGGCATAATGCGTCCAGATGTGCGCTGTCAGAGCCAGTTAGCCACTAGATGATGTGCCTCTACATCTATGGATGTAATAGATGATGTGTTTCATCCCAGTTGTGCCAACTGTTATGTTATCAGTCGCCATTCTGAAAGAATGATGTGAAGGATTGGATTTGAAAACTGTCATTGCGTTGCAATGCCGATGCATCTTTTCTACCCTACCTTCGGTATCTCAAGTCCAATGTTGGACTACACCCCCCTAACAGCAAGGCTGTTCTTCATTTGTTCTGCTCATCATGGCTGGTCTCATCATGTGATGTACGAGTTTCACGCACCAATTTCGGTAACGTAGTTACCTGCAATCCTAGGCGAAACGGCAGGGGCAGAGGATGGCACATCACATCATGACGCATCACGAAAAGGCCGACCCCAAATACTCTCTCATTTGTTACGTGTTACATAAATAATATCTCTCCCCTTGGGGTGAGAGAGATATTTTTATTAGTAACACTTCAAATGAGGAGAAGTACAATGACAAACCAAATCGCAACAATCTCTGCTGAAATCAACACTCTTGAAGCTGAAGGCTTTGCCCTTGCCAAAGAATGGAAGTCAATCTGCAAAGCAGATAAATCACGCTTCACCAAGTCTACGAAAGCCGATGGCTTTGATACAAGGCTTGGCAAACTTATGTTTGCTCTCAAGCAAGAAAGCAATGGTCGTATCCCTAGCCAAAGGCTAAAGGATTGCGGCATCAATGGAATTGATAAGCGTAGAAGAAGTGAAGCACTTTGGTTCGTTGAAAACGAAACTGAGGCAAGACAGTTTGTTCAATCCTCAAAGAAAGGATTTACATCCCTGACAGCTTTACAAGCTGCTATGAGGAAAGCTGAGAAGGCTTCTGAGCCAAAGGCTGAAACACAGGATGAGCCAAAGGCTGATACAGAGTCCAATGTTGGACTAGACAGCGAAGCTGATACAGCAAATTCAGAGCCTTTATCACCTAGTGATATTGCTTTGGAAGCACTTATCCAGTGCGAAACAAATGGCGTAGCCATTAAGGATTTCATGCTTGCTCTTAAAGAGCAGTTAGAAATGCTTGACACAAATCAGGCAGTAGCATAAGCTACTGTCTAACCATTTTTGATTATCGGAGATAATACAATGTTAGCACAATTATTTCTCATCCTATTAGGATGCATCACATTCTCATTAGGCATTTGCCTAATCTGTTTGTCACTCATTTACACAGTAAATCATGACACTGTTTATGCCTTGATTGCAATGGCAACAGGCTTTGGTGGCATTATGTATGGAATACATATTTGTGAGGAATCAGCATAATGGCAAAGCGTCATATCATCCCTATGGGCAAACATAAGCCTGTCCGGTCAAGCTGGGCGGCTATGGATACACTAGCCTATAGCCGTAGCTATGAGCCTGAGACACGCCTTGAATACCAGTGTTTTGTTACTGGTCAACAAGCCAGTATGATTGCCTCGTATGAAAAGCACAAAAAGATGCTTGACAAGCGTGAGGCAATCGCTATTCTGGATTCAATGCTTTAGTGTGTAACGTAATATATACTGATACTTTAGTGAAAGTATATATTACTTATACAACACTTAACCAAGTCCAACGTTGGACTAAACATTTTCGGAGTTAAATATGACTGTAGAATTTAATATGCAAATTGCAGTGAAAAACATTATCGCTATCAGACGCAAAGCATCGCCTGAAGATGTAGCACATGGCATTGCATGGTATGCAGAAGCGTATGAGGAGTGCCGTATCATAGCTGACAGGTTCAAATTACCTATCCACATAGTGGTAGGTGTTGTTGCGGCACTGTCACCAAACAATCGCTGGGAATTGAATATTCGCAATGCCAATGATTTGATTTGTGCCTTTGCTTGTGGTAGCACAATGGATGATGTATCAGTATGCACTTACACTGCTATGAAGCAAAAGGCATGGGATATCCTGTGCAACTGGAAGTCTCTCAATCGCAATTCATCTGAAGATGATGATGTGAAAGTGGCACTCAATGGCAAGAAAATTGTATGCTTCTACGAGAACATCATGGGTGATGATACTTGCACTATTGATGGTCATGCTCGTAACATTGCCTACAATGAACGTGTTACTCTTACCGATGCTAAGACTAGCATTGGCGTGAAAGAATATGCCAATCTGCAAGAGGCATATCGCCAAGCCGCCAAGCGTTGCACTGTCAATGGTCGCAAGTTCAAAGCATACGAACTGCAAGCAGTTACATGGGTCACATGGCGCAAGATGCACGGCATCGCTTAACCCTTATGTATATCTTATGTGATAAATACACTTGAAACTTTAGTGAAAGTGTTTTATCACTTAGATATACTAGACAAGTCCGATGTCGGACAAAATGGAGATTGAAAATGACTGAATTATTCTTAGTGCTGTACTCACCCAAAGATGAAACATTGTGGGAGTGCTATTCTACAGTGCATGACCTGTCTGTAGCGGCAGATATATCGCTAGAGTTAAACGCCAAAGGCTACCGGACTAATGTGCAGTCTGTGTTGCTGGATGAGTATGGGCAGGTGATGGATGATTAGGCGTATCAATCCCGTTGCCAAAGCGGTAGCTATGAGTAGGCGTAAAACATCTACTCAGGTAATACCTGACAAAAAGAAATACAATCGCAAGAAGGATAAAGACAATGCAAATCAAAATAGAAAAGATGAAAGCACTAAAGACTAAGCCACGCAAAGTAAAGCGTGATGATTGGAAACGTACTCGCAAAGTAATGCGAAAGGCAAAGCGTGAAACACAGGAGAGATGGTATGCCTAAACATGACTTTACACCAGCTAAAACGTCAGAATACCTTGAAAGTTTTGTTGAGTTCTTGGAAAGAAAGGCTAGTAAGGCTTCCAACAGAGATGAATTGGAACGTCTTACATCTTTACAAAGAGACGTGCATATAGAGTATTTAGCAAGACTACACATTGACAGGGCATGGATTAGAGTTAAACTGGAAATGCTAAAAAAGACTAACCCTCTCAAGTCCAACATTGGACCAACTAACCAACAGTAAAAAGGAGATATTATCATGACTATTCAAACTATCACATTTCATCAGCGTTCAACAGGTAAGACAGGTCAGGTGCTTGCATCACCAGAGATTGAGCGTAAGCTGTCTAAGGTAGAGGCATTGTACAAGCAATATCATGGTGTAAAGCTAGGCCGTTACAATTTCTATAACCTTGCCCTTGAGTATGCTCGTGAAGCAAAGGCAGAGGCAGGTGGTTACTTGCAGTACACAACAGAGGCTATTGCTGGCATCTTCTTGGATGCTATGCACAAGGAACTGGGCAAGGCTGTGCGTAGGAAGAACACAGACAAGCCTATCACTATTGAGATTGGCAGTGTAACTGTAGACAATCTACGTGACCTTGCTCGTCAGGGTCGTGGCAAAGCAAGAAAGGCGGTAGCATAATGTATTGGGAAGTAGGTATGAAGATTGGTGCGGAGCGTGGGCAGGTAACTGTCCACCCTCAGGCCCTTAAGCATAGCAAGTGGAGCAACGCAGTGGAACACGCTATGGAGATGGCACAATCACTGTATCCAAAGCACAATATTGAGTTTGACTATGTAAAGGAGTATGACAATGACTGACCTTATATTATCTGACTATGAGAAAGAGCAGTTGATATATTACTACAGGACAGAGGCGTATCCTGATTGGATTTCTAACTGGCTACCTAAAGATGTAGAACCAAGCACAGGCCGCTATACAACCTATTCTGTGTATGCAGGTGAGGAATACGAGGAGATGCACTACGATGGCATCCAGTTTGCAGACAGCGACAGAATGTTTGACTTGTGTATGCACTTCGTTGATGGTAAAGTGTGGGTGGATGTTTATGAGTGCGATTGGATTGGTGATAACTGGGAGACTAATTGCAGTCGTAGCTGGACACTAACAGAGGAGATAGATAATGAACTGCTGGCACTGTAACACAGAACTGGTATGGGGATGTGACCATGACGCAGAAGCATATGGATGTGAAGATACATATTTAATAGTTAGTAACTTGCATTGCCCTAATTGTGGGTGTGATGTAGATGTATATTTACCAAAGGAGAATGATGATGAATAATTTAGAACGAGGTACAAAGCTATCACAATCTGTGAAGTGGGATGGGCAAGCCATTTTTGAGATTGCCCAAGCTGCATTTGAAGATGCCAACTTCCATACCTTTAATGAGATATTCACTGAGGCATGGAATAAATTCAATCAGGAGAGGTATGATGCTAGCTGAAGCACTTGTATGCCTAGCACTTAACGTGTATCATGAAGCCCGTGACCAACCCTTTATTGGGCAGGTTGCAGTGGCACAGGTAGTGATGAACAGGGTGCGTGATAACAGATATCCGAATGATGTATGCGAGGTAGTCAAACAAGGTGAGACATATTCGTGGAAGCCTGACTTTCCTGTGCGGCATAGGTGTCAGTTTAGCTGGTACTGCGATGGTAAATCAGATAAAACGCCTGACAGTACAGCATGGGAGAAAGCCCTGATGATTTCTTACGGTGTGTATCACGGCAACTTAGATGATTTCGTTGAGGGTGCTACACATTATCACGCATCCTATGTTCTGCCTGAGTGGGCAGATACAAAGACAAAGGTTGTACAAATAGGTGAACACATATTTTATAGATGGGAGAATGAATAATGGCACACATTAAATACACAGAAGATAACACACCTTACATATCCAATGATTGGCACATTGAAGATGTAGAATCAGTGTGTGAACAGATGGAAGTAACACTGACCAAAGATGAAATGGAAGATGTACTGCACTCTGTTGCAGATGGCTTTGATGCTAACTATGGTATAACATGGGATAACTTTGAATGGGCTATACAAGACATCATTGATGGAAGGGAGAATGAAGATGCCTAAATACAAATTACATGGAACTATGTTCACATATATGGACGCTATCGTTGAGGCGAAGGATGAGGAAGAAGCCATTGCCTTGGCTGATGCAGATAAAGTAGAATGGTATGAGGTTGGTGGTGATTGGGAACACCATGAGGATATGGTATTTTTAGAAGAGGGAGATAGCAATGAGCAAGAAGAATAAGACTACATTAGAACTGACCCCGATGGAAGCTAACGCTCTGATGGTCATGCTTGACAGTGAGATAGAAACCATCTTCACATATGATGGTATTGACCCGATTGCAGACTGGGAAAGTGCAGACCTGTATGCCTACCGACTGCTGGCATACAAAAGGTACAAGCAATGGTACATGGAGAATCACGGTGATTAAACACATCTGCCAGCATTGCAAGAACACCATGCACATACCAAAAGAATGGTTGCTATATGCACACAAGCTGGTATGCTATGTGTGTAGTAATGAGATAAAGCATAAGGAGAATAAAGATGAGTAACATATACAACTTAATTATGGACAGTAGACACAACCCTCTGTCCCACATACCTGACACAAACACACGGCACATGGTGATGCAAGTATTGGCATGGATGTGGTGCATCATATTCAGTATGTATCTGGGCAGCATTGTTGCCTTTGGTATCAGTGCCGCAATACATGCCTTGGTTATTGCTGGTATATTCATTACAGTGGGTGTGTTTGAGACAGCCAAGCGTAAGCCTACCTATTTCGGTGGGCTAGGCCGGGGCAATGGGGGTGAACATGAATGAGGAACTACCACTTGACCATGAGCCTAGTTTTAACCATTGGGCAAAGTGTATTGCCAACGATGACATAGCTACAGGCTATCACACAAACTGGAATCACGCCTATGAGGATGCATGGCATTCACTGGATGCTGAATACAACTACAGCTACAAATATCAATGGGGGTGAACATGAATAAGATAATGAGAAGGCTAGGACTAAAAGATGACTACGGCTACTGTGACACCAGCATCGTTGGGTTCATTGTAATCTGGTCTGCGTTTGGCTATATGTTTTATGTAGCCATAGATGGGATAGTAGAAAGGATAGTAGGATGAATAGATTTATTATTGACCATCACCCTGTTGAAATCGCAAAGCAACTGTGTGATGAACACATTGTAAAGATGGTATTGGAAGAAGCACAGATGCTAAATACTGCGGTGCGTATCCATGCGCCTGAGTTTGCAGAGGAAGCTGACTTGTATAAGAAAGCATATGTACCTCACCCCTGTACTGTGTGGGTACGAGATAACAAAATGAACTATAGGTTTGGCTTACGCCTACTCAAGGCTATGAACGAGGAGTATATGTACAGATACCCTGTCAGGAGTACGGGGGAAACAAATACAGGTCACGCATCCATGCGTCATTTTGATGCACTGGTTGAGGCTCAGAAGTATATGCCAGACCATACAAACTTTGTGACCCCTCACCCTCAGTGCTTCAGTGGGCTTGACCATCTCAAGACAGATGAACACTGGCCTATAAAAGCATATCGTGCATTTTACAGGGTTGACAAGATTGAGTTTGCCAGCTATAACAAAGGGCGTAGTATGCCACATTGGATGAAAGGAGAAGTAGCATGAGCAAAAAACTAGAGAACATGACACAAGATGAACGCCTTGCCTATTGGGCAAAGCAACAGGAAGCTGAACGCAAAGATAGACAAAAAGCTATTGATGCACTATCTACTGAACAACTACTTGCCGTGCATACAATGTACAAACTAGCTAAAGATATTGTAGATGAAGCGTTGTATGGTGCTGGTGTGCGTTACATATACTGTGATACATTCAATGAATTAGAGGACACAGTGCAGATAATAAATAGACAATTTAACATGGATGGGCGATAAGTAATGGAAATAATTGCCGGAATTATTATTGGTAACTTGATTATTACATTCATAGTTGCTAGTATATAACACACTATCAGTTGACATTTAACAAACAGAAGGAGACGTATTATGCCGTTTGATATTCCAATGCAGGACATGATTCCTGAGAACCTTGACTTTGCTGTAGAGTTTGAGCCTACAAAGGTGAAGGACAAGAAGTATGTAATCAATGGTGATACAGGCGAATACATTGGTGTCGTAGGTGACACATTCCAGTGTGCATCACACACAGATTTCTTTGAAGGTGTACACAACACTGTGACTGAGAACTTAGGTGAGGCTGAGTGCGATAGCATGAACATGAAGTGGCGTACTGCTCGTCAGAATGCTTGGGCTATGCTTGACATGACCCTGCCTAATGTGACTGCCCGTATTGAGACAGACAAACACAGCACTACTATTGCCCAGCGTATCATTGCTTTGCATGGCATTGATGGTAGCTGTTCTAACCAGACATTCTTTGGTGCTATTGATTTCTTCTGCACCAATGGCATGATACGTGGTGAGCATGACAAGATACGCAGGAAGAACACTGCTAACTTTACAATGGACAGGTTTATTCGTGACCTACGTGAAGCTACGCAGTCTTTCTATGCACAGTCAGAGCGTCTGCAAGGCTGGGCTAACAAGCCTCTGTATGTAGGTGATGTTAAAGCTATGCTTGAGACACTGCTAAAGTCTGACCGCATGGCAGAGAAGATGTTCGGCTTATACAATCAAGAGGCGAGTGTGCGTGGACAGAATGTCTGGTCACTGTACTCTGCCTTTACTAACTATGCCAGCTATGCCGATGAACGTAACGGCTTCAACCTACGTAACACTGGCAAGGATACAACGGCTGTGTCCATGTTCCAACGTGAGAACAAGGTATCACAGTGGATTGAAAGCAAGCCATTTAAGGAGTTGATTGCAGCATGAAGACCGTAGAAGATTTAGTATTGACATACTATTCTTCCAACGATTTCAGTATGTTGAGAGAGAAGTCTAAGAAAGACTATCAATACTTTCTCAATGTGCTGGTCGGTGAGTTTGGCAATGAGTTGTATAACGAAGTGACAAGTAAGCAAGCTAAACACGCATATGAAGAATGGGTAAAGCGTGGCATCACGTTTGCCAATCATGTGTGTACTGTGTCATCGCTTGTGTACAGGTACGCAATGGAGATGGAGTACACCACTAACAATCCTTTTGCTAACATCAAACGTAAGACACCTAAACAACGCAAGGTTGTATGGACAGAGCCAGACATACAGAAGTTCCTGACATTCTGCTACAGTGACTTTGCTTATCGTAACATTGGCCTGATTGTACACATGGCATACGAATGGTGTCAGCGGCTGGGTGACATGCGATTACTTACATGGGATGTACTGGACTTGGATGAACAGAAGCTGTTTCTTGAACAGTCGAAGCGTAGGGCAGAGGTAACTCTACCTATCAGTGATGACCTGACAGCTATGCTGGTACAGCAGAAGGATGACTTCGGCTTTCAACAGTACGTTGTTCCCCGTCCAAGACCCGTCAGTGGCTCTTATCATCCATACAGTATAGATAGACTGTCTAAAGCAGGTCGGCAAGCTATGAGGCTTGCAGGGCTAGCAGAGGAGTTACGCCTGATGGACTTGCGTAGAACAGGCACAACAGAAATGGTTGAAGCTGGTGTCGGTATGGCACAAATCATGTCGGTTACAGGACATAGTAACCCGCAGTCAGTTAAACCATACATGAAAAATACATTTGCGAGTGCAAATTATGCATTGACGACACGAGAAATGCATGATATAAGCATACACAAGTGCCGCACAGGAGAGTGATACATGTATAATAATATATTAAACACTATAAGTGATATAGATATACCTAATGGTAGTACAAAGAGAATGAATTGTCCTAATTGTAATGGGTACAAAACATTTACTGTCACTAACAACATGGGTTCTCTTGTGTGGAATTGTTACAAGGCTTCGTGCAATATCAAGGGCGGTACTCGTGTTCATCTTACGGTAGATGACATACGTGCTGGCTTTGCTGGTGCTGAAGACTTTGCTTCTCAGGAAACATTCAGTATGCCTGAGTACATCGTGCCAGCTAACTTCGATGTGGCTGAATGGGCTATGGAATTGTATGGCCTTGACGCAGAGGAGTTGGGCTTGATGTATGATGTCAAGGAGCAACGTGCTGTCTTTCCTATAAGGCATGGTACAAAGTTTGTGGACGCAACAGGACGTGCATTAACAAATCGTTTGCCTAAATGGAAAAGATATGGAAATAGTGGCTTGCCTTACGCTCATGGCTATGGTAAGGTCGCTGTAGTTGTTGAGGACTGTGTGAGTGCCGCAGTTGTAGGGAATGACGTATGGTGTGGGGTTGCCGTGTTGGGTACGTCACTATCCGAATCACACAAGAGGTATCTCTCACAGTTCTCAACGGCAGTCATTGCATTAGACCCTGATGCACTGCCAAAGACTCTGGCTATGGCTAAAGAGTTACGAGGTTATGTAGATAATGTTCGTGTCTTACGCTTGACAGATGATTTGAAATACCGTAATCCAATAGACTTTGAAACCCTAACCCACATAGGAGACTAACAACATGGAACTATCATTAGTACGTAGCCTTATGGACAAGTCGTTCTACGATGACCATCGTGGTTCTAAATGTCCTGACCGCCTGTTCAGTAAGGATGTACGTAAGATTAAACAGGCAATTGATACAGCAATGGATAGGTATGAACGTACCGTTACGCCAGATGAGATTGAAGCATTGTTCATGTCTAACAATCCAACGCTGACTACTGCACAGAAGCAAGCCTTTGCTAGTTTGTTTGCCTCTATCAAGAAGGAACAGCCTATGGGTGGTGACATCGCACAAGAGGTGCTGTCTAAACTATTCCAGCAAGTAGTCGGTGAGGATGTAGCTAACATAGGCTTTGATATGGTCAATGGTGATGCCACTACACTTGAAACACTACGCAGTCTGCTTGAACGCTACGGTGATGACTTCGTGCCTAACCTTAACATTGAGTGGGATGACATCAGTATTGAAACACTCATGGCAAAGGCAGAGTTAGAAGCACGTTGGCAATTCAACCTACCTTCTGTAACACGTAAGGTAGAGGGCGTAAGTGGTGGTCAGCTTATTGAGGTAGGCGCAAGACCCAACACTGGTAAGACATCCTTCCACGCCAGCTTGATTGCTGCACCGGGTGGGTTTGCACATCAGGGTGCTAAGTGTGTTATCTTATGTAACGAAGAGCCTACCCACCGTGTCGGTGCTAGATACCTTACAGCAGCAGCAGGTATGTCTGCCGCAGAGGTGAAGAACAACATGGGCAAGGCTAAATCATTGTACGAACCCGTGATGAACAACATCAAGATTAAAGATGCAGGTGGTCGTGATATGCCGTGGGTTGAGTCTGTATGTAAAGCATACAAGCCTGACATACTGGTGCTTGACATGGGTGACAAGTTTGGTGTAGCTGGTTCATATTCCAGACCGGATGAAGCCTTGAAAGCCTGTGCTATTTATGCTAGACAGATAGCAAAGACATACGACTGTGCTGTATTCTACATGTCACAGTTGTCGGCAGAAGCAGAGGGTCGTACTACACTGAACCAATCCATGATGGAAGGTTCACGTACAGGTAAGGCAGCAGAGGCTGACCTTATGATACTGATTGGTAAAGCAGCTACTGTCGAAGGACAGGAAGAAGATAGTCCAATGCGTCACATTAATATCGTGAAGAACAAGCTTAATGGCTGGCACGGTATGGTTAATGTTGAACTGGACTACAAGACAGCGAGGTATGAAGGATGAAGATAACACTAGACGTAGAGAACGTAGGACAGAAGAGGGATGGTAAGTTACACCTTGACCCTTTTGAACCTGACAATTCTCTTACTATGGTCGGTATGCTTACCGATACAAATGAAGAAAGGCTGGTCACGTTTGACCATCAGGACTGTGAGCCTACGCCAAACGGACACGCTTTGGTACAGGAGTGGTTAGATAAAGCAACTGTACTTATCATGCACAATGCAGCACATGACCTGCTGTGGTTGTGGGAGTCTGGCTTTACATATACAGGTGCTGTCTTTGATACTATGCTTGCTGAATATGTGTTACAACGTGGGTTGAAAGAGCCACTGTCTCTTGAGGCATGTGCTGAACGGTACGAGTTGGACACACAGAAGCAGGATAGTTTGAAGGAACACCTAGCCAAAGGTGGTACTGCATACAACATGGAATACAACAAGCTGGCAGAGTACCTGTCTGCTGACATCCATGCTACACAGCAGTTATCTAACAGACAGATGTACAGATTAAATACACCTGAAGATGCGGGACTTATGAACAGTGTCGTGCTTACTAATGAAGTATGCGTTACACTAGCCCGTATGTATCAGCGTGGCTTTACTGTAGACATGAACGCACTACAAGAAGTACATGATGAGTTCTTGCAAGAGAAGGAGACATTGATACATGAGTTACAAGTACACGTTAGGAATCTTATGGGTGATAGTCCTATTAATCTTAATAGCCCAGAGCAGTTATCTTGGGTAATCTATGGACGCAAGGTTGTAGACAAGCAGTACTGGGGTAATGCCATTGACCCTTACATGGGTGACGCAGACTTTCGTAGTCTAGTTGCTGGCGGTACTGAGCGTGTTTACAAAACTAAAGCAGAGCAGTGTTCCCCATGCACTGGAACTGGATACATAAGAAAGGTAAAGAAAGATGGAACACCTTTTGCTAAACCAAACAGATGTACGAATTGCAGTGGGTCTGGTTATTTGTTTATACCTACTAAAGACTTGGCTGGACTAAAGTTCAAACCACCAAGTGCTAAGTGGGCTAGTGCCAATGGCTTCAGCACAAGCAAGCAGAACCTTGAGACACTAGAGGGTGCTGCTCGTGCCAAGGGCATGGATGATGCAGTAGACTTCCTAGCTAAAGTACGTAGGCTATCAGCCGTTGACACGTACCTCTCTTCATTCGTTGAGGGCATACGTATGTTTACTAAGCCTGATGGCAAGTTGCATGTACGTTTGCTACAGCATCGCACATCAACAGGCAGGTTCAGTGGGGCAGACCCCAACATGCAGAACATGCCAAGAGGTGGTACATTCCCTGTCAAGAAGGTGTTTGTATCTAGGTTCAATGGTGGCAAGATACTTGAGGCTGACATGGCACAGCTAGAGTTTCGTACTGCCGCATATTTATCACAGGATGGAGTTGCAATTGAAGAAGTATCTACTGGATTTGATGTACACAGTTACACCGCTAAAGTTATTACCGAAGCTGGTCAGCCTACGGATAGGCAGACTGCAAAAGCACACACCTTTGCGCCCCTTTACGGGGCAACAGGGTTCGGACGCACACCTGCCGAAGCAAAGTACTACACACACTTCACAGAGAAGTACGAAGGTATCGGGCTTTGGCATACCCGATTGGCTAAAGAAGCTATAAACACACGTAAGATTACCACACCTTCTGGTCGTGAGTTTTCTTTCCCCGATGTGGTACGTAAACATAATGGTAGGGTATCACACTTTACACAGATAAAGAACTACCCCGTACAGTCGTTTGCAACGGCAGACATCGTGCCTATTGCACTGTTGCATATTGATAAACTACTTGACGGTATGCAGTCATGTGTGGTAAATACTGTACATGACAGTATCGTGATTGATGTACACCCTGACGAAGAAAGGCAGGTAATAGAACTAATCAATCGAACTAACAATGAGTTACCTAATTTGATTACGTTACGATGGGGTATTGACTTTAATGTACCTCTTCTGTTAGAGTCAAAGATAGGCGATAATTGGCTTGACACTAAAGATGTTATCTGATATAACTATCAAACTTTCAAAATGTATAAGGAGATAAAACATGACACAAGTAATGACTATTGACACTAACAACTTCGCAGCAATGGCTTCAGCTATGGGCATTGCGTCTGAAGGTGGCACTGCAAAGAAGCAGTCTAGCACACTAGCACGTCTTCGTCTGAACCATTCACCCATCTTGGGCAGTGATAAGATTCTAGTGAAGGGTGGTACGTATAAGCTAGACGTTCCAGATGGTGGCACATACTATGGCTCATCTATCAAGATGCGTCCATACCTACAACGCTTTATGTATAAGCGTTTCATCAAGGGCATGGGAGACCAGCCAAACCGTTACGTTAAGACTGTGATGGCTAACGACTTGAACATTGACCTGAAGGACAATGATGGCGGCTTTAACTGTGGCAAACCTGCTGGTTACATTGCTGACTTCAAATCGTTACCAGAGAAAACACAGGACTTAATTAAACAGATTAAGCGTGTTCGTGTTGTGCTTGGTACAGTAGAACTGGTTGATGCTGTGGATGAGAACGGTAATGAAGTACAGGTTGACGAGACCCCATTTATCTGGGAGATTGAAAACCGGGATGCGTTTAAGAGCGTGGGTACTTTGTTTACTAAGCTGAATAAGATGAAGCGTTTCCCTGTTCAGCACACAATGACAGGTAATTCAGAAGAGCGTAAGCTACCTAATGGTAACAGCTTCTACCTTCCTATTGTGTCACTTGACCTGTCAAACACACTTGAGTTGACAGACAAAGAGCAAGACACCTTCGGTGACTTCCTATCATGGGTTGAGAACTATAATGAGTACATCATCAATGCTTATGCAGAGAAAGCTACCAGCAAGAACGATGAGGAACTCGATGATTTGAACATTAATGATGTTGTAGACATCGAAGTTGATGAAGAGGTAGCGTAATGAATCACCCTGCTGAAATGGCGTTGTATCAGTACATGGAAGATGCTGTCAAAGGCACTACTACCATGTCAGATGATACCATCCAACAAGTTGCACAGGATGTATCAGATGCACTAAAGCGTCAGTTCGGTGGGGGCAATAAGCGTGACGGGTTTGGCTTACGTATGTCTAACATAGGTAGGCCATCCTGTCAGCTTTGGTTTGAAAAGAACAGGCCAGAGACAGCGTTGCCTCGCCCTACAACATTCGTTATGAACATGATGCTTGGCGATATTGTTGAAGCAGTGTTTAAAGGTTTACTTAAAGAAGCAGGAGTGGAATATGAAGATAGCAAAAAGGTTACTCTGGAGTTGCCTGACCATTCTATTTCTGGGACATACGATATTGTCATTCGGGATGCAGTTGATGATATTAAATCAGCTTCCGATTGGTCATACAGAAACAAGTTCCAATCATACGAGAGTCTGGCAAGCGGTGACAGCTTTGGATATGTTGGTCAGCTTGCCGGATATGCAGCAGCCTCTGGAAAGAAAGCTGGCGGCTGGTGGGTTGTAAACAAAGCCAATGGTGACTTCAAGTATGTACCAGCAGATGGTCTGGATGTAGACACAGAGTTAGTTAAGATTGAAGAGAACATAGACAAGGCATTGAGTGATGACTTGGAGAGATGTTTTGAACCAGAGAAGGAGACATTCAACGGTAAGGAAACAGGCAACCTTGTACTCAATAGGGGATGTACATTTTGTTCATACAGAAAAGCGTGTTGGCCTAACATGAAAGAGTTACCTGCTGTAAAGTCAAAGGCACGTGACCCTAAGATTGTTTCCTACATTAAACTATCAGAGGAATACGATGCCGCCTAACTTTAAACAATTTAAAGCGGCACGTAAGTATGGGTATCGGTCTGGCTTAGAGGTTAAGATTTCAGACTATCTTAAAGAACTAAAGATTGACTTTGGTTACGAGTGTATTAAGATAGAATGGGAAGACCTAGCCTACCGTACCTATACACCAGACTTCGTGCTTCCCAATGGGATAATCATTGAGAGTAAAGGAATGTTCACAGCCGCAGATAGGCGCAAGCACTTAGCCATCAAACGGCAGCATCCTAATCTTGATATACGATTTGTCTTTGAGAACAGTAGACGTAAGCTACGTAAGGGTGCTAAGTCTACCTATGGAGAGTGGTGTGATAAGTATGGGTTTCAATGCTACACACGTATCATCCCAGAAGAATGGCTCAAAGAAAAAGGCAAGAACAAACACCCCGCCTTTATTAAGTTTGGTGGTGGCAAGATAAAAAGGAGAAAGTGAACATGGAAGATGAAGAATACACAGCTATAAAAAGAGATGATTTCGTAGTACGAGTAAGACCCTTTAAAGATAAGAAGGGTTCATGGAATGGTGAGATTGATATAGCGATTATAACCCAACCTGAAAACAGTTTCGATGATGAGGACTACTTTCAACTAACGCACTTCTGTAAGATGCTTGCATCTACTGTGCCTATAATGGAAGACAATGAAGAACTTCGTAGCCTAGTCCATGAATATGTTACAGATATTGTTGACAAGGAGAGGGAGTATCTGGTAGAACTAGAGGAAGGTCCGAAGGTTATTGACAGAGATGATAACATCATCACTATTGACTTTGGTACTACAACGAAAGGGAGTGCATGATGACAAGCTACAGAAACATTATGATGAAGATAGAAGAAGATGCAGAACGGGCTAGTAAAGAAGCCTATGGTAATGTGGACATGGTAAACAGCCCACCACATTATAATGAAGCTGGCATTGAATGTATTGATGCTATTGCTGCAGCATTGGGTGAGGGCTTTGAGTTCTACCTACAAGGTAACATCATGAAGTATCTGTGGCGTTACCGTTATAAGAATGGCACTGAAGACTTAAAGAAAGCACGTTGGTACATGGATAAACTAATCACAGAAGTAGAGGGCTGCTACGATGATAAGAGTTAAGATGTTTATCACAATGGATGTAGACCCAGATGATTACCCTGTACCAGCCGATGAGAATGTGGCAGAGGAAATCGAGGAAAGTATACAAGAATACTTCTACGATATAGAAGGAATACAAATCAAGAACATTAGAACAATACAGGAGTGACCCTATGTTAAGTAACCATTTACCTACAGATTACCAGAACTTTATTGCTCTGTCTCGTTATGCGAGATGGAAAGAGGACGAACAAAGAAGGGAGACATGGAGTGAAACAGTCACACGATACTTTGATTATCTTACTGGGCATCTGCTCACTAAGCATGATTATAAGCTGGCTGATGCATTAAGGAATGAGTTAGAGCAAGCTGTCCTAACACAAGAAATCATGCCCAGTATGAGGGCATTGATGACTGCTGGACCTGCACTAGACAGATGCCATGTAGGTGGCTACAACTGTTCTTATGTACCAGTAGATAATGCACGTGCATTTGATGAGACTATGTATATTCTTATGTGCGGCACTGGCGTTGGCTTCTCAGTAGAACGTCATCACATCGAGAAGCTACCCATTGTAAATGAAGACATGCATCAGACAGATACAGTAATCAAGGTAGGTGACAGTCGCCCCGGCTGGGCTAAGTCTCTACGTGAACTTATCTCTTTGCTATATGCTGGTCAGATTCCTAAGTGGGATGTATCAGAGGTACGTGCAGCAGGTGCAAGGCTCAAGACATTTGGCGGTAGAGCATCTGGCCCTGCACCGCTAGAGGAATTGTTTGAGTTTATCATTGACAAGTTCAAAGATGCAGCAGGTCGTAGGCTGTATCCTATTGAGTGTCATGATATCATGTGTAAGATTGGTGAGGTTGTAGTTGTCGGAGGGGTCAGACGCAGCGCACTCATCAGCCTATCCAACCTGAACGATGACCAGATGGCTCATGCTAAGTCAGGTATGTGGTGGGAAAACGAAGGACAACGTGCGCTTGCAAACAACAGCGTTGCCTACAAAGGAAAGCCGCAGATGGGTACATTCATGCGTGAATGGCTTTCACTGTACGAGAGTAAGTCAGGTGAACGTGGCATATTCAATCGTAAGTCTGCACAGGTACAAGCAGCTAAGAATGGTCGCAGAGATTCGGAACAGGACTTCGGGTGTAATCCTTGTAGTGAGATTATCCTACGCCCATACCAGTTCTGTAATCTATCTGAGGTTGTTGCACGGGCTGGTGATACTGAAGAGTCATTAGGTAGGAAGGTACGCCTAGCTACTATTCTAGGCACGTTTCAATCCACATTGACAGACTTCAAGTACCTGCGTAAGATATGGAAGGACAACACAGAAGAAGAACGACTGCTTGGTGTATCCCTAACAGGCATCATGGACAATGCATTACTTGCTGGTAAGGATAGTAAGATAGGTATGAACATTAGCGGATTGCTAGAGCAACTAAAGTCTGTTGCTGTAAATACAAACGCTAGTGTTGCAGCAGAGTTGGGCATACCACAGTCTACTGCTATCACATGTGTTAAGCCATCAGGTACAGTATCACAGTTGGTAGACAGTGCATCAGGCATTCATGCCCGTCACAATCCGTACTACATTCGTACTGTTCGTGGCGATAACAAAGACCCGTTGACACAGTTCATGATTGCTTCAGGTATCCCAGCAGAACCTGATGTCATGAAACCTGATTCAACTACAGTGTTTAGCTTCCCTATGAAGTCACCAGACTTGGCAGTAACACGTACTGAGATGTCAGCTATTGAACAGCTTGAGTTGTGGCTTGCATACCAGCGTCATTGGTGTGAACACAAACCATCCGTTACAATCTCTGTAAAAGAAGAAGAGTGGATGGACGTAGGCTCATGGGTGTATAAACACTTTGATGAGGTGTCAGGCATCAGCTTCCTACCATTTAGTGAGCATACATATAAGCAAGCACCATATCAGGATATTGACAAGCATGATTACAAAGAGGCAATGAAACAAATGCCTAAGTCAATTGATTGGTCAAAGCTGCAAGACTTTGAGAAGGAAGACACTACATCAGGTGGACGTGAGTTGGCATGTACTGCTGGCGTTTGTGAAGTAGTGGACATAAGTGCAGCCTAATGTGGGAGTACTGGTGTAAGGCAATGGGCAGCAAGGCATACGATGATGATGATGACAAAGCTAATAAGGTAGCAATACTACGAACAGCTTGGGTTATTCTTCACGTGCTTGCTTGCCTAGCCATTATTCTGCACAATACGCAGAAGATGGACTGGTGGTAATGGTATGGAAACAAGGCGAGGGGTGGGTTCAATACGACCCACCTAGAGGCCACCCCTGCTATGCAGAATGGATGAAACAAAAAGAAAAGGAGAAGCAAGAAAATGCTTGACGATACAGGACAGTTTACGTTACTATGGTGGCAATGGTGGTTGCTTGCAATGGTTACACTTAACACAGCTTTGAATACCGTTGTATTCTTTAAGCACAGATTTAAAGGAGATAAGAAATGAGTTTACGTCAGGTACTTATCAATGCTTCCCGGTCACACTTTGCTGGTCATATAAATAAACACCTCGCAAATATTGAGGTGCTATTAGAAAACCCAGCAGGTATAGGTGAGCATCAGGATATACTAGAGGCAATAGAAATGGAGTTGGCGCAGATAGCTGACTACCACGATAAGCTAGAGATGCTAAGTAAGTTCTTTATTACACAGGAAGAGGAGAATACAGATGTCAATGAAACCGATTAAAGGAGCAGTTAACCGTAGATTTAGACCGTCTTCGTACAATAGGAATGATTCTCTTGCGAAAGAAACAATCATTGCATACCTAGAAGCGGATGGACATACCATCCTGAACTCAGAGGAAAACTATTCGTTTGACATCAAGAGTGAGAAGAACGGTAACATCTACTACAGTGAAGTAGAGATGAAGAACCAATGGAAAGGAGATTGGAATCCAAGCTGGAAAGAAATACGTATACCCTACCGTAAGCACAAACTAATTAATAAGTTCGAGGAAGTTAAGTCAAACACTACATTCTTAAACTTCTATGTGATACGTGGGGATTGCAAGCAAGCGTGGCGTATCAAGGATACACTACTTGAGAAGTCAGAAGTGAAAGAGGCACAAGGCTTTAGGATTGAGAAGGGTGAACACTTCTTCCACATTCCTTATGAAGATGCCATACTCGTGGAGTTAGAAAATGAGCATAGAGCAGCAAGCTAAAGATTGGATGAAGGAGAAATACAAAGATATGGAAATGAATGACTACCAACGCAAGTCTGTAGAATTTGCTATATATCCCAACTCACATAGCATTCTGTACCCAGCACTTGGGCTTGCAGGAGAAGCAGGTGAAGTAGCAAACAAAGTTAAGAAATTCATACGTGACGGGTATGACCAAGAGAACTTTGAGCAGAAGAAAATTGAACTTGCCAGTGAGATAGGAGATGTGCTGTGGTACTGCTCTGCATTGGCACGTGACTTGGGCTACAACCTTTCTGATATTGCTGCTGAGAACTACACAAAGCTATCAGACAGGAATGCTAGAGGAAAGATTGGCGGTGATGGTGATAATAGGTAGGCATAAAAAGAGGGGGCGTAATTGCCCCCTTGCTTATGGTTTGTATGCTTGTTGTAATCCTTTACCTATTTCTGCTAATGCAAACAAATCTTCTGCACTTGCACCGTTAGCAGGTCTTTCATTTTCCTTTATAAACTCTGCTGCTGCAGCCTTACGTAAGTCAGAGGGCAATCTACGATATGCAATCATAGATGCTATGTACTCTGGTGCTTCTGAATTAACAGTGTTACCGTCCGTAAGGTTGCGTTTAGCATCCCTTATTTGAATTTTAATGAGAGGCTTTATCTGACTGTTAACATACTTCTGCTCACTCATCTCTTTTTGTAGCGACTTATTATTACGGTACGTGTCTCTCAACTCTTCTTCATATCCCTGTGCTGCACTAACAATACCCGGTATCAGGTCACGAAGCTGTGCATTTTCAAAGTTACGTATACTTTTAACTTTGGAAGTGCTACCCAATTCAAACTCAGATAAGCCTAGACGTTTGATATATTCACCTTCTTCACTATCCCTAGTTCGCATACTTAAACCCATGCTAACTTTATAGCCAGAACCTACTCTACTAGGTTTTTCTTGAAATAGACTTTCACGTGTCGGTAAATTAGCTTCTTCTTCAGCGGAAATAGTATAACCACGTGCATCTAAACTTCTACGTATTTCATTACTAAGTGTGGTAGTAAAGTCTAATACAGGGTCTTTAGCTGAATCCTTGTACTCTTCACCTCGCATACCTAACGCACGTTCTGTATCAATTACCTGTGCAAATGGAACAGCCCACGTTGATAGATAGTTACCCAACAAACGGCCTGTTCTTCTAGCTGCTGCCTCATTCGTGGTTAAATCAGAACCACCAGAAAGTTCTATCACTTCATCTACAATGCTATTACCTACACCAACACGTATGTTAGTACCTAAGAATGTCTCAGCAAACTCTCTACCATTCCAAAAGTCGCCAAACGTACCGTCTTTTAGCCTCTTAGTTGCTTCTCCTAAATACAGCATTTGCCTAACAGGAAATTGTGGTGTAGTATCTAGTACTGTATCATCACCTACTGCTAGTTCTTTGTAATCTGCAGGTGCATCAGGGTCACTACGAGCCATGTAAGCCGCCCCCACAGCACCCATACCTACTAAGTTACGTGCAATACGCTGTCTATCTTTTGCAGTTAACGCAGTACCCTTTGGATACTGACCCATTAGCTTTTTCGTTAGGGGTATAGACATACCACCTGCATAGTTACCCATTAACTCTAGCGAGTTAAACATAAAGCGTGGGAATGGCATACCCACCGTTAGACCATTACGAGTGATAAACGAAGTAATCTCTCTGAACACTTCATTCTCAGGTTGTTTAGCGTAGGTTACATCAAGTGCTTTATTAGTGGAATCAGCTATTAGTTCTTTAAATGACCTAGCATCTTTAGGACGAACACTACTAGCATCATTTAACAAATCTGGTAGCTTGCCGTCATTCAAAGCGTCTATCAAATCAATATTATATTCACGCTTTGTTAGTCGTTCTAATTCACCTAAAAAAGAACCACGCCTAACTAAATATTCTTGCCAACGGTTGGCTGTATTCAGAACGCTTACAGCATCTTCTAACTCAGATAGTATAGTATCACCAGCCCTACCTAATGTGTTAAAATTCTTAGTGTACTCTTTGCCTCTCTCGATGCCGAATATACCTCTGTCAGCATACTCTTCTGCCTGTCTCTGTAGTTCACGTTTATTTAAACGCTTTCCTTTTTTTCTAGCATCCTCTTTAGCCATCTTGATATATTGGTCTATTTGCTTTTGTCTAGGAAGCCCTCTTCCTGTGCCTTGCTGTAACTCATTAAGCTGATTAAACATCAAGTCAAACTGCTTGCCTAACTCTGGACGTTTTAAAATAAAGTCTACGTATTCAGCAGCATCTATTTTTGCATCAGGCCCAAACATGTACTTCATATTAGCAAAGCTACCACTCCAGTTTTCCCTATCTACCATAGATTTAGCACCAGCTTTTATCTTACCGCCAACACCTTCTGCTCTACCCATATTATAAAGAGCAGTATCCATTAAATTTGCAACACTATCTAATGGCGCACGAATACCAGCAGAAGTTAAGTTACGTGCCGCTGTAGCAACTTGAGATACAAGACCACCTCTACGTATTCCCTCTATACGCATTATGGTATTACGTATAGAACCTTGTTGTGCTTCAGTTGCCTCTCTCTGCAACTTCTGCATTTCATTAATAGGTCTGGAGCGTTTAATCTGAGAAAGCCTATTAAGAACTTTACCAGCTTCTGAACCAGAACCAACAACAGCAAGAATATAATCTTCAAAAGAAAGATTGTATTTGTTTAATATATCAATAAGTTCATCGCCCGGAAGTGCTTTAGTATCTACTGTCAGGTCCAATAGATGGTCTATAACACCATATTCTTTACCTCTACTGCCATCAATATTAGTAAAGAATTTAGGTTCAAAGGCTGAAGGTACACGCTCTTTTAGTTCTGCAGTTGCCGCCACAAGACTGTCTAGTTTTTCTGCTTTAAGTACTGGTGTTACTAAATCATCATCTGCTGTTTGCATTTCAAATAACAGCTTAGATGTATCATCTTCAGCAACAACAACATCTTCCCCCCGTGTAATTACATCACCGGGTGTAGTTTTTCTTTGTGTAAATTGTATCTCTTTTAATGTTTCTTCACCAGCTTTACGAGCAGCTTCATCATCAATAACTTTAACACCTTCAACCTCTCTCGAAATTATTTTGCCTGTGGTCTCCTCAAAATTGGTGATAAGTTCATTTTTAAGAGCAGTATTTTCTGCCGCTACCTCTACAGCAGCAGCTTGTTTACTTGCAATGTTTTCTTCCGTAGCGTTTTTAGCTATGTCAATTCGCATACGCCTTCTGTTAAAGTTTTCAAGAGCGTTTGCTTCTTCTTTTGTTTCCTTTAAAGCTTTTTTTAACAGTTTATTAGCTGTGCCAGCGGTTACTGCAGGTACTTGCGTTCCTGAAACTTCCAACATAGCCATAATATCTCTACCGAATTTTTTACCTGACGTTTCAGGGGTGAAAGGTATTAATTCCTTTCCTGTCATGCCCATAATTTTATTATCTTTATCAAAGGTTTCATGTATAGCACGGGTAAACTTCTCCGCAGAGTCGGTTACCGTTTCTCCAGCACCAAAAGCACCAGTTAAAAGAAGACCCAAAATATCATTTGAAGTTTGTGCTAATACATTAGACAACGGTTGCAGCACTTCAGGAACGTATTCTTGAGAAGTTTCCTTTATGCCCAAGAAATCAGAAGCACCTGCAGTTATTCCGGGGATACCTTCATCCCCAAATATATTACTTTTTAATTCCCTTGTTGTTTGGTAATCAAACACTTCATTTGTTTGCTCATTTACATCAGGAGCATCAATAGGTTCTAGCCTTATGTTTAGTTCAGGGTTTGTTTCGCTGATAGGTACACTTGGTACATACTTAAACCCTTCAGGAACTTCGCCTGTACGCAAGTAAGCTGCCTCTGGTGTCTCAGATTCAGGTTGCTGCTCTACTACAGCATCTTCATCATCTTCATCAAACGCAGAAGTAAGGTCTAAGCTACTGGTTGAAACAACGGGAGATGCAATTTTTTTATCGTCTTCTTCATCTTCAAATGCAGAAGTAAGGTCTAGTGCCATCTATTTAATACCCTATTGTTTGGCCCGAATAAACTTAGTACCTGTCCATATACCGTACTGCGTACCTTCTTCGTTAAGGGCTATAACAGTACCCTTCTTCAGATTTTCTCTGCCGTATAAGTTTAATGCATCTTTTATGCCCAGACTCTGAGAAGACATTATCTGCTGTACAGCAGCGTCTACTTCTGCACTAGGTGTAAATGCAATTTGTGCCGTAGATGTATTTGCATCTTTTGCTTTTTGATACTCTTTACCTACATCACTTGCAAAGTTAAAAATCTTTGCATTATTTGCTACACGTAGTTCATCAATGTATCGCTTAGCTTGGGGTGGCATGTAACCCTGTTCATTAGTCAATCGTTTAGTTAGTACATTTAATGCAGTGTCTATACCACCATAATAGTCTGACTCATTACCCTTTAAGACATACTCAACTTTATCCCCGATGCTCTTTTGAGGAATGTTTTTAAGCTGCAAATCTATACCAGCTTTAACCATACTATCTAGGCTTTGTTTGGAAAACTCAATACCACCTACGCCATCTTCCTCTGTTGTGGCTCTAGTGTAGTCATTAGCACCTTTAACTGCATCATCATACATGCGTTCAAAGTCTTTTGTTTCCTGCTCGTTCAGCCCACCTTGCGATAGCTTTTGAGATGCATATACAGCCATATCTTCAAAGCTGCTAAATACAGGATGTTCTTTGCGTTTTTCAGCAGCGTCTTGTTGTTCTGCAATACTCAACTTTTTAGAAGCTACGTCAAGAACATGACGTTCAGCCTCTTGTATTAACTGTGCTTGACGCTGCAAGTCAGCAACTTCATTTCTGGCATTATCTATTTTCCTCTGCTCTTCCGCAGCCGTTGCTTGGTCTTTAGACCTTGCTTCCGAAGACTCTGCAATGTTCATCTGTTGTTTAATACGTTCCTTGTTTAGAGAAGCAGCATCCTTTTTAAGAATAAACTCTTTTTCTGCCATAGTAAACATACCAGCTTCACGTTCTCTTTTCTTAACAAGTTCGGCTTGCTGGGTAGCAGCTTTAAATTGTGACCTATCAATTTGTGCCTGTGCAGTTTGTCCTAAACCTTCTGGAACAGAAACCTCTGGTAGTGGGGCTTCCTCTTCTACCTGTTGCATTAACTGTTTACCCACATCAGGTTTAAATAACTTATACAAACCAGATGCTTCCATTTCTTCTGTTTGAAGAGGAAGACTTGTAACAGTACCAATATCACGAGATATAAAGTCAGTAAAGTTAGTGGCTTCCGCCCCCTCTTTAATTGGGTCAAACGTCAAAGCAGACTTTACATCAATACCTGCTTTTTCATTTTCACGCAACTCAGAAGCTAAGTCTTTACCACCAGCAATTGTTTTACCTGCACTATTGTATAGTTGGATAGCTTTATCCTCATCACCGCCTGTATAGGCAGCAAGTTGGTCAAGAACATCACGTAGTTCTTTCTTATCCTTTTCTTTTTGTTCTAGTTCAGCACGTCTGCGAGTAACACGATACTGACCCATACCATCAATGCGGTCCTGAGTACGCTTCATATCGTTTTGCAATTGCTTATCTACAGCACTCGCAGCACCTGATACCATTCCTAAAAAGAAACTCATGTTTTATCTCCGTGCCATTAGGCCAGACTTAGGCTCTTCTTCTTTTACTTCTTCTACTTCTGGTTCTTCTTCAGACTCATCAATTTTCTGTTGCATCTCTTTGCGAACAGCTTCAATGAGTGTATCTTTAGTAGTATTATCTGGTGCATCAGTAAGACCACTATCATACTTTACCCCTGCGTTGTCTCCGATAAGCATAATCATTTCCATAAGCAACGGCATTACCAACATACCCACATCCACAGTATGCTTACCGTCCATTACACTTGCAAGCTGTATCGTGTTTGCAAGTGTAGTTACTGGAACATTCATTTCCAGAACATCAGCCATCTGGTCCATAAACTCATCTGTAGACATACGCTCAAGATAGTACTCAACCGCTTCATCTACAGTGGTGTATTGTGGTGGACTTTGCCACGGCCTTGCACCCAACTCGTGGGTCAATGACATGCCGGGAATAGGAGCATCAAACATCTTGCAATCTTTCTCTTTCTTTACGTAGGAGCAACATGTGATGCCCTACCTTAAATGCAGGTTGCTTTGTTCTGCCATCTTGTTCATCTGACATAGGGTTTCTTGTAGGAGCAAGCAGACCTTTGCTGTCATTACGTTTTGCTGGCACATTTAAATTTTCAATGTCCATGCTATTATATAATTGCTTTGCAGGATTAATAAGCGGCACTTCTTATCTCCTTACGTTCTACTACAATATCCATAAGTTTCTTTGTCATCCATTTTAGTATAGGTTTGTTACTAATAAACTTAGCGTATGCTTTACCATGCTTACCATACAAGTTTCTAAACCATGCAGGGGCTTCATGCTTTACCCACATACGGAATATAAACCAACGTGGGTCTGACTTACCGTATACTTCACGTCCTACCCAACAGAACTTGGCACTGATAAAGGCACTACCTAGTGTACCAATCAATCCACCTACTGCACTACCAGCAGCAGTCTTTGCTGACTGTGCGGCTGTCTTAGCACGTTCATCTGCATTTAGTGTAGCAATAGCCATATCTGCATAACGGTTTAACTCGTTCTCTGCAGATGTCCATGCCCACTCCATAGTATCAGAATAATAGTTCCACAGATTATCGTAGGCTTGTTTTGATACATCTACGATTGCAGTAGCATTAAGTTCGTTAGCACGATTAACTGCGGCAGTATCGGCAGTAGCAATTTCTCTGCGCCACTGTGCATTAGACTGTGCAATTACAAGCTGGTTCTGCGCATTAAACTGGTCACGCTGATTATTGAGTTCCGCATTAAATCTTTCAATAGTATTAATCTGACCTGCGTTAAACTGTGCCTGACCATTTGTCTGTGCTGCATTAAACTGAGACACTTGATTAGACAGGTTAGCAAAAAACTGGTCTGTTTGACTTTGTGAACTTGCATTAAATTGACGTGATGCATTTTCTGCCGCTTGGTCAGTAAACAGAGATTGAATACGCTGCTGACCTTTAAACAGTTCAGTCTGTTGTTGATTAGACAGGTTAGCCATATCAACCTGCAGGAAAGCATTTGCATTTTGTACAGCAGACTGTTGGCGATTGTTTAAGTTTTGTGAGTCTAACTGTGATAATGCTGCTGCCTCTGCCATAACCATTGCTTGGTTATTAGACAGATTGTTTAGGTTCATTGTGTTAGCAATACGAGAGTTTTCTAACGATACCTGTTGTTCAGCAGTAAAGTTCATATTAGCTACATCAGCTACCTTTGCAGCATTCTGTACTTTAGCTTGGAATGTTTGGTCAAACTCTTGACCTAAGAACTTTGCACGTTGCTCTGCAGCAAGCATTGCTGACTGTTGACGGTTAGACAAGTTCTGCTGTTCAAAACTAGCAATGACACTTGCATCCGCCTGTGCAATAGGCAGTGATGCTTCCATAGCTGCTTGCACAATAGCCTGACCAGCAAGAGATGAAGCACCTAAACCACGTGCAGCCATCTGTGCATTAGCAGTACGCATAGCACCAGCGGCCCACGCAGGTGGGTTAGTACCACCAAACTGTGTCATCAGGTTAGCAAGCTGACCCTGTACTAATGCTTGCTGTGATGGCTGTGCTGATGCAGCAGCAGCCTGTGTCTGAGCAGTAGCTTGTGCAGCTTTAGTTGCATCCACACCTGTACCACTGATAAGTTCACCTTGTTGAATCTGCCTCTGTTGAGGATTGTTCATCAGGATAGCATTGCCCTGTGCAGCCTGTAGATTGCCTACAGACGAGGCTGTTTGTTGTGCAGCAGTTACCTGCGCACGAGGGTCTTGAGGGTTAGCCTGTGCAGCTTGTACAGCGTTTACAGCAGTATTTACAGCACCTGATGCCATATCAGCTTGCATTAAGTTAGCTTGCATTTGTTGTGGCTGTGTAGCTGTAGCTGTTTGTGCTACCGCAGGGCCAACAGCAATAGCACCTGTTACTGCACCCGTACCTGCAGCTACATCTTGTGCAGCAGTAGCAGGAGTAGCAGCAGCTTGCACTACACCGCCTGTTGGCAGTGCAGGTTGGAACATGCGTTGTGTAGTCTCTTGACCAATATCTAAAGGTTGACCAGCCGTTGGTGCAGTGGCTGTAGTTTGAGGTGTGGTAGCTTGTACTGGATTAGAGCCACCTGCTACATTAACAGTACCTGCAGTAAAAGATGGGAAACTAGACTGTGCAGGAGCAGAGGCAGAAACGCTACCACCGGGTGCAAACTTTTGTACTGCACCACCTTTAGCCATCATACGTGCAGCATTGGTGTACTTATCCATCTGTGCCTGACGCTGTGGGTCACTTTCAACAAACCGTTGAAACTCAGCCATGTTGCCAGAGTAACCCATAGCACCTGCAATCTTGTTAAGTGCCTCTGGCTTAAATGCCTTAAACTGCATCATGATTATTTACCTTTATACATATTCCAGAGTTTCCACGACACGTATATAACAGACAGCAAACCAAACACGAGTGCTACCCACTGGTTAAGTGCTGGCAACCAAAGTGGTGCAGACACACCGCCTGTTGCTATGAGCAAATCATCTGGCTTCATTAGTCAGCATCCTGAATGGTATTACCTTCAGCTACCCACTCAAGGATGGCTGCGTAGTGGCGGTTGGCTGGGTCAAGTGGAACTCGCATTGTTTCGCCATCAATTACAACGTCTACTGCAACATTATCACCAACACTTACATAAACATTCTCTTCATTTATGACTTGTGTTTCTTGTTCTTTTACATATTTAGCAGACAATATGTTAAGATTATTTTCCATGTTTATAACTCCGCATCAAAAGCATAAATATCTCTGCGACTAATTGTGCCAGATACAACGCTCATATTAACTTGATAAGCACATCCATCAAAACTTAAAAAACCTGTGCTAGAACTATTGCAGTTACTTGCGTTTATATTTTGAACATGACTTGATGTTGGCGTGGCTCTCATTGTGGTAGGGAAAGAAAAGTTTGACGAAAGAGAAATATTTGCACCATTCGTCATATATTCAGAACCTTTGTTTAGATAATATTTTCCATAATACCTCTGACACCTAGCCAACTCATCCCCATAAGACCGATGTTCAAATGGTGTGGCCTGTTCGCCTAGTTCTAGCTGTACGCCTGTGATTTGCCACGTTGCGCTAGAGTCTGTTAATACATCCGCAGTATGACCGTAGCCAAATTGATTAGCATCATAATTTCTCCAGCTAGAACCATCTACAGTGCCTCTGCCTGAACCAGAACTCATAACCCAGTAAACACCCATACCTAAATCATTATTGTTATCTATAGTACCACTTGTATCACCATCAATAGTTATGGTCTTATATTCCCATGTGTTGGCTGTGTTTATAGTGTAATTTTTTGTAATGCCCCTTGCTGTTCCGTCTGCTAGATAGAACAAAACAGCGTAAGTGCCTGTTTCTGTACTTTTCACCCAAAAAGAAAGTGTCAAACTTTTTGCGTTGCTCGTACCAAATTTTAGATGCTGAAGATTTTGACCTTCTATAGGCTGATAAACCCCTGCAATTTCATCTGAGTCTAATGTCGTTTCTGCTGTACTTATCACAATTTTGTGTGAATTAGAAAACCCGTCTGGTGCATTGGTATCTTGCGAAACTGTAGCAATAACTTGGTCTGTGTTTTCTTGAAACCAAGCAAATCTATCTGTAGCTTTATATTGACCACTGCCTGAAGTGTTAGCACTCGTCCCCCTCTGGGCAACTTGCATCGCACCATTGATAATCAGATTTCTGTTTGACAGGGCTGTTTGCGAACCTATCAGTGCGGCTAGTTCTGCTGCTTTACTCATGCTAGGTCTCCCATATTTTGAATAGAAACATAGGTTGCGTCTGCATTCGCACCACCACCTGTAAAGTTGGTCACATGCAGTATTTGTATTCTATAGCTTCCCGTTGCAATATACGAAGAATTTCCGACCCAGTGCTGATTCATGTTTGTGCCTACAGTAGCACTGATGCCAGATATTGAATAATTACTGCTTGCCATAGAACTTGTATACGTTGCCGTGTAATCACCAGTGCCGTTGTCTGTCATACTGGCAACATTCAACGAGTCCGATGCCGCTGCACCTGCATTGGTAAGCAGCCAGACTTTTGCACTACCCTGTGCAACAAAACTGGTGGCAATACTGTTGTTCCCAGCGGCATCCTTCAGGGTGTCTACTCTTAGTTCGCTTGCCATTATGCTAAGTCTCCGTGTGATACAGTTCTAACTGAAGAGTCATAATAAGCTGAACCTGTATAAACTGCTGTAGCCCATTTTGATGTAGTCAAATCCCAAGTCCACTCTTGGTCAATATTATTATCTATGCTAAAAGTCGGAACATGATTAGCACTATTAAAAGAATTTATTACGTTGTGGTGTTGCTTTCCTGTATCTGTATCAGTCAAGCTGCTGATGTTAAAACTATCGTTTATGGTTGTTCCAGTATTGTTTGTATTATTCCAAGCCTTCGCCAACCCCTGCTGCAACTGCATAGTTCCAGAGCCACCTTCACCAGTAACAGTAATGTTGCCAGACGCTGTGTTACCTCTTAGGTCATCTACTTTAAGTATGCTAGCCATTATGCGAGGTCTCCGTGTACTGATGAATTAACAAATTCCATATCATCAATTGCCAAAGTATCTGGTCTTATACAAGTAATGCCGTGTGAAGATGTTGCAAAGCCACTGTCTTGAGATGTTCCGCAAGCGCATATTCTAGGATAAGTTTTAGCACTATCCCCAGCATTTACAGAAACCGAATAATCATCGTTGTTCATGCTATTGGTAAAGTTGATAGTGTAGTCTCCAGCACCTTGGTCTGTTGCAGAACTAACCGAAAAACTATCCCGCAGTCCAAAAGTGTTTCCATTAAGATTAGCCCAAGCCTTAGCCGCACTCTGCTTCGTCAAGGTAACAGGTGACGTACCATCCTTTGCCGCAATCTCATCTACGTTTAGTACACTGGTCATACGATACTCCAATAACCGTTAACAGTGACGGTTGCGTTCTGTGTGATTGGCCCAGCCGATACGCCATTCTCATCGCTATCAATAGTGATGTTTGCAGAGATAGTCTGACCATTCAAACGGATGATTGAGTTGTTGCCCTTGAACGGGTAACGGTTATCCGATTCAGTCTTGGTGTAACTATTAGCAATGCTGAACGTATCATACGATACCATCTCAACAATGTCATTCAGAGATGCCCCTGTGACCAGCACAACACTTGTGCCTGTCGTAGCAGCGTAGTCAGTACCCGGCTTGAGTAGCACACCATTCTGATACACGTCTAAGTACAAGCTATCCTGATAGGTTAGTGTCTTACTGTCTGCGTCACTACCGCTAAAGCTAGTCTGACCAGCAGTAGCTTGGTAGACAAAACGGTTGCGAACACCGAACTCTGGGGATTTACCTATATATGGCATTATGCAAGGTCTCCTGTTAGGATACCAGACACATCATCTGGTTCAGCATTAGATGTTACCCTTGGGTAATACGAGCGATAATAGCACTCTGTAGTTGTTTCAAAACCACCAAAGATAGACATTACAGCTTCAAGTTCATCACTCGTTAAAACACAAGTCCATTTGTTATTAGCCATTGTGTTTGTTAATGTAACTTGAGAATAGCCTGTAGCATCTGTAAATGAACTAACATTATAGCTATCATCAATAACACCGTTGTTGCTGTCTAAATGCCACCATGCTTTGTTCAACCCATTAAGCACGTTAATGCTGGCAGAGCCTTTGGTAATAGCAGTGCTTGTAGTCACATCACCCGCACCAGATACAGTTCCAGTAAATGCAAATGTATCTGCAAGGTTAATACCGTCAGCTTGTGTTTTTGTCAGTGCCATTTATCTGCTCCAAAAAGGGATGACCCCTACGCTTATGCGTAAGGGCTATCACCAAGTACGTCTGT
>VMHT01075203.1_pt1 | contig 30955 bp, 32 predicted proteins | sample 4693611 | NCBI WGS metagenome assembly VMHT01 (sample SAMN12280063, study PRJNA550983) | marine metagenome | isolation source: seawater sampled from same location over 5 years 0.02-0.2 micron viral filtrate | place: USA: collected off the coast of southern California halfway between the port... ... | reverse complement strand
TCGTTTCCAACGTGTGTGATTTCTCCTAAACCAGTTACATTATCTATTTCATAACCTGGTTGCCATCCTGATTTGTAAAAGTTATTACCTAACTCTTCTGAGGATAGTTTCTTTTTCTTAGGCATAAAACCTCCTTTAGCCCTGTTAAGCACAGTCTATAGGGGTTTACGAAGAAATTGTGTATTTAATTAATTTATTTACTGACTGTATTAGTTGGTGTAATTTGCTTTTTTGCAAACTCTTTTACTACAACTAATGCTGCACCTGCTCCTGCCATAGCTGCTAATTGTACTGTACTAGCTTCTATTCCAACAAGAGGAGCTGCAATTAAAGCACCGATGAAAGCCTCAACAAATGTCCAAAATGTTTTTTCTAACATTGATTTAATATCTGCACTCATTTATAATCTCCTAGTTTATTAATCTACCTTTAAGCATAGCAGTCAAAACTTGAATCTCTCCACTTATCTCTTGCAATTTTTCCTGTACATCAGCAGGGTTCATATATGTAGAGCCTGATTTGTTTGATATAGATTCTTTTAAGTTTACATTAGAGTATTTAATTGTTACTTTCTCTCCTGCAACTAAAGCATCTCTAACTTTAGGATACATTTTTTCATAAGCTGTTCTACTGGACCCAATAAAACCATCTTTACTTACATCTAAATCTTGTTGTGTGTTACCCACTAGATAACAACCTGCCGTGCTTTCATCTGTATTCCCTGAATGCACTAAAATAAATTCAAAGTTAGGTACATCTTGTAGTTCGAGCATACCCAGGTGCCAACCTTCTCCATACTTAGCATCGTATCTAGCCTTTGTACGTGTATGAAATCCTCCAACAGTTCTAAATTTTATTTCATACTCCCCTAAAGGTATAGCTGTTTCTGAATAAACTTTCTTATCTCTGACCTCATCTTCGAGTCCATAACATTCAAATACGTCATCAATAAATAACAAGCTGTTAGTTGCATCCTCCCCGAACTGTGTTCTTACAACATCTAATTTCATTTACTTACCTCCACAACAACCTTGTCCACAACAGTCCATGTTATTCTCCCTTCCTAAATCCTATAGTCAATAGCCATATTGCTAATGTAATTACGGTGGCAAGCCCCGTGATTTGCCTGGCACTCCCGGTCAAAGTCAAAGTAGCAATGATTAAACCTACTAAGGTCCACGAAAGGTTTAGTGTTTCTTTAATTGCCTGGACAAACCAGTTCCATATTTTTTTTATCATAGACTTCTCCTAAATACAAAAGCTGCCATACTAACTATTCTAGTCAGAATAACTGGCACAACCACTTCTTTAGATTTATTTCGTTGGTCTTGTGTCATATCATTTCCAATGTTACCTATAGTTATACCGTCAAAATCTAAATCTACAAATGTTTCTATAGGATTTTCTAAAAAGGCTTCATAAGTTTTTTCTGTAACAACGTCAGCAAGTGTGTAGTTTTCTACATCTGCATTCTCTACAGCTCTTTCAACGTACTCTTCTACAGCTTCAGCTACAACTTCATCTTCTTTGACAGCTTTAGCTATTATCTCAACATCTTCTGTTTCTACTTGCAATACTTCAGCAACAACTTCTACTTGTTCTTCTGTAAGTTCTTCTATCTCTTCAATAGCTTCTTCAACTACTGCCTGGACTATCTCTTGTACTTCTACTGATACTTGTTCCAGGTTCTGTACACCTATGTCATTGACTTCTTCAATAACTTCTATTACTTCTTCTGTTTCAAGTTCTTGTACAAACTCTTGTATTGCTTCTTCTTTAGCTTCTTCATACTCTACTAACTCCTCTTCTGTATATTCTTCTAGTTCTTCTTCAGTTACTTCAGGAATATCTACAACAATAATCTCTTCAATAACTTCTTCTATCTCTGCAACTTCTTCTTCTAACTCTTCTTCAGTTAGTTCAATAACTTCTTCTTCTTTAAAGAAGTCAAAGATTTCTACAACTTCTTCTTCAATTATTTGTTCTTGTTTATCTTGGTCTTTGACATCTTCCTCTTGAATTGTTTCTTCTCTGATGTTGTCATCTCGTAATATCTCTTGGTCCAACTCATCTTCTATTATTTCCTCTTCTACTTCTTCTTCTATAATAATAATAAAATCTTCAGGTATATCTATAAACTCAACTTCTATTATCTCTATCTCTTCTAGTTCTTCTAGGTATTCCTCAACTTCAAGTATTGCTTCAAGAAACTCTTCTGCTTCCTCTTTAGTTTCAAACTCATATACCTCAAACTCTTCTTCACGTTCAAGTAACTCAACTTCAAGTTCCATTTGTTTTTCAAGTTCAAGTACTTCTTCTTCAGTAAGCTCAATAAATTCTTCATCTTCATACTCGTCTTCCACATCATCATATATAAAATCATCATCGTAAAACTCTTCTCCGATTTCTTCCATATCTTCTTCTTCAATGATTTCAATGTCATATAACTCTAGGTCTCCTCTTTGAACTTGGGCGTCAGTTAATGCAGCACCATATAAATCAAGATTTTTTTGTCTTTCATTATCTCTTTCTACTGTACCATCTTCTATTTCTTCTTCTCTATATTCACTAACAGTTCCATCTTCCATTACAACTTCAAACTTTTCAGGCTCAGGAGGTGGAGGTGGAATATAAACTACAATTTCTTCTTCAGGTTCAGGAGGTGGAGGTAGAGTTGTGGTAGTTGTGGTAGGCATAATGTACTTAAAAGATATATCATCTAACAATGACCAGTCATTTAAAAATATAGTAAAGGAATCTATAAAGGTATCTACTGTATCGTATATGTTGTAAATAATCTCTTCAAACATAGTTTCATCTGATACATATTGTTGAGCTTGTATAGTATTAGTTTCAGTTGTTTCATCTGTATGAGTATAAGTTACACTACCTTGATTGTTTACTGCACCTACAATAAAACCTACTTCGTATATTTCTATGTCTAGTTCTTCTTCATCTACTGTTATTGTGTCAGGTAAATCAAAAGAATAATTAGAACCATCTCCTCCGTGTTGTTGATATTCAAGGTTCATACAAAAATCTGTACAACCATACTTACCTGTCCAAGTATCATCTATTACAATATTATTTTCTACTTCATCTCCATCTATATCTAATTCATCTTCAGGTAATACTATATCTGTAGCTTGTTCCCACTCAGGAATAGTTGTTGTTGTAGTTGTAGAAGTAGTAGTGGTAGTAGTTGAAGTAGTCGTTGTAGTTGTAGTTTCTTCAGGAATAGTAGTTGTAGTAGTTGTTGGAGGTGGACCATCAAAGGTTTCTACTTCCTCTGTTTCTCCTGGGATAGTCGTAGTAGTAGTGCTAGTAGTAGTAGTGGTAGTAGTACCTGAAGTATCTGTATTATTTTCATTAGCATATAAAGGTAATGGTAGCAGTAAGAAAACTGCGAATATAACTCGCAGCATTACATTACAATCGCTGCAACAACTCCACCTAGTGCTACTAATAGCGTAAGTACTTTATAAAACTCTGCTTTATCTAGCTTTGCGTCTAGCTTTTCTTCTAATCTATCAAGTCGTTCAATAACCATATTGAGTAATTCCTTCTGAGTATAGCCATTGTTGTGTGTCATTTATGGTAGGTCCTCAGGTCTGCTTATCCAGTCCCATTCTTCATCCCAGTCGTGGTCTATTATAAGTGTTTCAGATGTGCTTAAATACTGTAGTAATTTGTATATTTCTTTTACAATAAATCCAAAAATAAAGCCAATGAGATAATCCATAGATTGGATTATAACATACAGGTTTATTCTTTTGAAGTTCTGTAATTTTTTTTAGATATGTGTAACTTTCTCATAGCAGTTTGTACTTCATCATATTCTGCTTCAGTACCTTTTCTTACATTAACTTTTAGATTTAATTTTTCTCTTTTATATAACATTACATGTATTAAAGGTGTGCCTGCTTCTATATAAAAATCATCTTTTAATACTTCAAATGGAAATGCTGCATAACCCCATTTATCTCCCTCTACTATTCCAGTTAAACAACGTATGTCTTGTCTAAAATGATAAAAAGGGTCTTGATACATAACATTATATCCTTCAGGAATCTTAAACCAGTAAGGCATTTGCAACTTTAATACTTTGTTGTCAACAGTTCTACCTAAATTCATGTACATAGTTTGCTCTATTGGATGACTGTCTATGTGTAAATCTATATGGTCATCATAAGCCATTCTAATACTTGCATCATAATATTGTATTTTTTCGCTGTTCTCATCTTTAGAAGTAGTAAAATAAATATTTGTCCACGCAGGTATTACAAATCCTGTAGTAAGTACATCTTGAATAGCAGGACAATTCCTAGCACCCATTATTTTTTTATTTTCTTGTCCTTGGTTGTATTGAAAACTTTCAAATTGTGTAGAAAATTTTTGTTTTTTATACCATTCAGGTAAAAATTTATTAGCTAATTGAGGTGGATACATTTCTATTAAAGGTTCGTATCTTTTTAATTTAGGGATTATTTCTATTTCCATAATCCATCCTTTCCACCTTTTAAAGTATTAGTCTGCTTCTATCCATCCAGTTGTATTATCTGCTTGGTAAGCATCTTCATCCCAATAATAGTTTAAACCATCTGTAGGATATACAATAGGTGCTTCCCATGCCCAGTTAGAATTAAGTGTCCAACTATTAAAAGGTTTTGGTAAATAAAATACATCATTATCTGTATCGTAAATCATTTCTTTACCTGCATAGTTACCTCTAAAAGGAGTTCCTCCAAGTAAATGAGAGTTTTCAAGTGTATTGTAAGAAGTTCTTTTACAGGTTTGTCCACGAAAATCTCCGTACCATGCTTCCCAACTATCAAATCCTTCAGGAAGTGTATCTGTATCAGTTTCATCTATACCGGTAATAACTTCTGTTACTATGTTTTCTCCGTTTAAAAATGCGTAATGTGCCACTATGTTACCAACTCACATTTCCTGTTCCTGCTGTAAATGTTACAACAGTATCTGAGCCATCAGTTGCACTTGATGAAGTTAATCCTGCACCAACTGAAATAGTACCATCTGCTGTTGGAAATCTTAATATGACAACACCGCTACCACCTGCACCGCTACCACCGCCACCACCACCACCAGTGTTAACTGTTCCTGCATTTGCTCCTACTGAGTTTTGTGCTGAAGCTCCATTACCGCCACCTTCATTACCTGAGTTATTTGGAACAGAGTTATTTCCTGCTCCTCCTGCACCACCACCTGCTCTACCAACAGAACTACCAGTTATAGAAGAATTAAGACCTGAACCTGCATTACCACCAGTTGTTAAACCTGAGTTATCTGCAACACCACCATTACCTGAGGCTCCTCCACCGCCACCACCTGTTGCAACACCTGAACCTACTGCTCCACCGCTACCACCATTAAAACCTTGAGCAGTTTGACCTGCACCACCTGCGGGATTATTGAATCCTGCACCACCGCCGCCACCTGAACCACCGTCAGCACCTGCGTTACCATTATTACCTGTTAAGTTTCCACCACCACCACCACCTGCTGATGTAATGTTGCTAAAAACGCTGTCACTTCCTGTTGTAGAATTACCACCGCCACCACCAACGGTAACTGTAAAATTAGTACCTTTCTCTAAATTTGTAAGAACTGATTCAGTTGAACTATTTCTACCAGAGTCTTCTGAAGCAAAGGAATTTCTGTAGCCACCGCCACCGCCTCCACCGCCCCAAGTACTATTACCTGAACCTCCGCCACCGCCTCCTGCGACAACTAGATATTCAACTTGTGATATTGGAGTTTGTGCTGCAATTCCACTACCGAATCCTAAATTTTGATAACCGAATGATGTTGGTCCTGCCATTTTTTAAGCCTCGTGGACGTCATCTATGGTATAAAATACCTTTATTCCTATAAGTTTTGCATCTTCAGCAGCAGTGTCATTGGAATCTCCAACAACTCTTGCTACATTAAAGTAACACAACTCTCCTGCTGCAGGAGAACCTGCTATTGTTACGGCTCCACTTTCTGCTGTTATGTGTAAATCTTTTGCTGTTCCTATGTTTGCATCATCAACAACTACTTCAGTTCCAAATGCTGTATTTAAACTGTCATCATTTGCTAAAGCAACTCCTGATAATCCCCAAGAAACACCATCTGTATCAGTTGTTTCTGCTGTCCAATATGCTTTAAATGTAACTGTTCCTTCGTTCCAATATGAAGGCATAGCTACTGAAAACTGTGCATGTTCTTCTGTTGACGCATCAAAATCTAATGTAAACAAATCAGGTCCTGTATTACCACCTGAATCTGCTCCTGTTATTGCTGCTGCACCATTTGTTTGTGTTGGATACATTGCTGCTGCAGGAACCCACATTGATTGTTTACCAATTACATCGTTTGATATAACTGAACTAGCTGCTGTTAATCCTCCACCTGCAAAAAGTGTAGCTACATCAGCAATGGCTTCTTTAGATTGAGTACCAGTTGCACCACCATCTAAGAAAAGTATATAGTCTCCGTCAGCTATAGCTGCTTCAGCAGCCTCTGTTAAATCAACATCTATATCAGTTCCATCAAAATCGATTAAAGCACCTGCAGTAAGATTAACTAAATCTGTACCATCAATAGCAACTGTCTTGCCTGATGCCATATCAATACCACCATCGTCAATATCTAATATTTCTGTATCATCAATATATATAGAAATTTTTCCATGATTAGCTGTGCCTGACGCAGTTGATGTTGCAATTTTAATTTCTTCAGCAGTTTTGTTAGAACCACCATTTAGTACTTCAATAGACAATGCTTCAGTAGCAGATGTTCCCATTTTAAGAGAAACATCAGCATTGTTAGCATCGTCAAATATTGTTAAATCGCCACCAGTTAATGCTGTTATTGCTTGGGAGGCATCTACAGATATGACTGAGCTTGAAGCTGTAAGTCCTGTACCTGCAAATAATGTAGCAACGTCTGCAATAGCTTCTTTAGCAGCAGTGCCTGTAGCACCACCATCTAAAAATAATATGTAATCGCCATTAGCAAGTGCAGCTTCTGCTGCTTCTGATAAATCTACATCAATATCTGTACCATCAAGGTCTATTAAATTTCCTGCTGTAAGAGCAGAAGTAGGTAAGTCTGAGCCATCTATTGCAAAAGTTTTACCTGAGGCTAAATCAATACCACCGTCATCAATGTCTAGTATTTCTGTGTCATCAATGTAAATAGAAATTTTACCGTGGTTTGCAGTGCCTGAAGCAGTAGAAGTTTTAATCTGTATTTCTTCTGCTGTCTTGTTGCTGCCTCCATTTAATACTTGTATAGATAATGCTTCAGTAGCTGAAGTACCTAACTTAAGAGAAACGTCTGCATTGTTTGTGTCATCAAATATTGTAAGGTCTCCACCTGTCAAAGCTGTTATAGCTTGTGACGCATCGACTGACAATACACCGGAACTAGCAGTTAAACCTGTTCCATCAATAGCTGCAATAACATCTGCAAGTGATTCTTTTTTAGTTGAGTTAGAATCATCAGCATCAATTATTGCTATACTATCTGCTGCTATATCAACCGTTGCTGCAGTCAAACCATTTAAGTCTAATGTAAATGTTAAATCGTAAGGGTCTCCATCTGTACCTGCATCTGTGTCAGTCCAGTTAATATCAAGACCACCTGCATCAATAAATTTAACTTCTCTTTGTGTATATACACCTGAAGCTACAGCAGGAGCTATTGTTACTTCTGTTCCGTCTCCATCTTCTAATACAAAACCTTGTTGAATAGCATCATGTGCTTCTTCTATGTGTTGTTTTACTACAGCTAATCTGACTTGTGTTCCTGCTGCATGTGTTGGGTCTGTTCCATGTTTTGAATCTATGTCTCTTGTGACTGTTGCTGCTGCATGGTTAGTTCCTGAAGACCAAAGAATAACTTCTCTGTTGCTGTCATTGTCAGGGTCGATTACTAAATATACAGGTGCATCAACTCCTGGGTCATCTGTTAAGTTTATAGTTGTGCCACCACTAGCTAACTGAGCAGCTAATGTTGTCTCAAAGGCGTTTACTAAATTAGTTTCTCTTGCTGTCATTCTTCTCCATTATACACATTTAATTTGAACATATAGTTCATTTTATTATCCAAATCTTACTTTTCCAAAACTATTTACTGCGTAAATATTACCTGATGTAACACTACCATAAAGTTCTTGTCTTGTCCCTCTTACTGTAATAATAGCATACTGAGTTACGCTTCCGACTTCTGCTAACTGTCCTGTTATAGGATAAGCTATAGATTCTACAACTCCTCTAATTACTTCTGCAGGGTCAAACAATTCTAAAGTTACAGAACTTCCTTCTTTATCTTTTAAAGATTGATAAATAGTTTCTCCTAAATTTTTAACAGTAATAGGTTTTCTAAAAGGTCTTTCTACTCTATCACTTAAATTTACAGGTATCTGTACAACTACAAGTTCAGGTCTTGCTAATGCCCTAGTTTGTATTGCTTGTATCTTTGGTGTTTTATCAGCTACTGCAGACTTTATAACAAGTTTCATAGTTATATACCTAGATACTTTTTGAGTTTGTGCAGTTACTGTTCCTTCTCCGGAAATAATATTTAATGCCAGGTCCCAATTAGAATCATCTTTATTATTTATACTTTCTAAATTATCCGATATGTGTAATTCAGCAGATGTACCTGACTCAATGTTGCTTGTTTCTATCTGTGCTTCTACAAACTGTTTCTTTTCTGCTGTAAAAAAGTCTGCTGCTGCAGTAATTAAATATCCTTCTGTCTCAAAGTTACTTGTTTCTTTATAAAAACCACTGCCACCAACTATTGCTACAAGTTTTTCATCTACTTTGTTTATACCTTTTATTAATCCACCTGCGTCAAACTCAAGGTCTCTAGCTATACCTGCAGTAGGTAAATAATATCTCCATAGATATGATTCACTAGCAGATTCTTTTATACCTGTATAGATAGAATCCCTGGTTGTAAACAATGTCATAGGTTGTGCAGTAACAGAATCTATGTTCCATTCTTTTATAAGTTGTTGATTAGCTAGTACATATAAATTATCTGATGCAGTTAACCTAGCTCTATATAATCTTCCTATAACTTTTGATGCAGAAGTTTGTACTTCTTTTGTTCCATAAAATATTTCTCCTTGCACTTCAGCAACACATGTTGGTATTTCATTTGAAGATAATTCTGTCTGACCATTAGCAGTAAATGTTCCTGTAACATCTTTAATTGCATATATTCTTCCATCAGTTGCTGTTGCTAAAATTACTGCACCAACATCTGCAACGTCTGTAAATGTTTGACCGGAAGGTAATGTAATTACTGCTGAACCAACTGTTGTAGCACCATCGTATTGATGAATAGCATTACCGATTGTTACTAAAAACTTTCCTTTAACAGAAAATATCTTATCGTATATTGCTGCAGACATTTTTTGTGTAGAGGTTCCACCACTTGTAAGTGACTCTATCTCTCCTGCAGAACCATTGTTTGCAGTTATGTATAATAAATCTCCGTGTGCAGCTAAACCTTTTATGTGATACCCTGCAGTTAAACCTGTAGTTACTGTAGAAAAGTTATCTCCTCCATCTGTTGATTTTTGTAGTACGTTGTCGTCTGCAATATAAATATCTGTTCCTACAATAGCTAAAGCATTGTCATCATCTGTTGACGAAAAAGAAGTTCCTGTAGATATCTGTGTTGTATGAAGTAGTTGTATATCATAAGATGTTCCTCTATCTTTTCCAAATACTTCAACACCTTTGCTATCCCAAAATCTTTGTATGTCAGTTGCACCACCATTTCTTCTGTGTGCAATATCTAAATTACTACCACCTGAAAAATCATTACGTGAATATATACGTCCTAAGTTTCTTGTAAAGTCTTCTGCATTTTGTCTAACATCTATCTCTTGACCTCTAACATCAGAAGACTCAATAGTCATCTGTCTGTTAGGTCCTACGGCTGCTCTAAATAAAAAGTCATCAATACGAAAATCGTATCCTTTTCTTTTTGGATTAGAGACATCTCCTCTTGTAGCTATCCTAGGCATTATGCCTGTATTCCGTAAACCAACCCATCAACAGAAACTGACTCAGGATATTTTGCTCTAAGATATTTTCTTGCTTGATTAATTAACAACTGTTGATACTGTAACAATGAATTTCTTATGCTGTTACTAGAACCTATAGGATAACCTGATACTGCCATTTGTTCTGTAATGTATTGAGTTGTAGCAGAAGGTATATCTTTTCCTGCCATCAACTGTGCAGCAACTCCTGCCATAATTATTGGTTCATATTCAGGTTCTAAACCTATTGATGATAACGAATCTGATTCTGCAGTTGGTTCTACAAACTTCTTTTTAAATGTTACAAAAGCTGTCTGACCTTGTGCAATATTTGAAAACTGTATGGCGTGAACAACATTAGGTCCTGTTGTATATGTAATAGTTCTTGATACTCCGTCTGCATCTGTAAATGTAAAAGGATTAGGAAGCTCTACTAAAGAACAAGTTACAGGTAAAAAGCTAACTCCTGTGCTATCACTACCTGAAGCAAAATCTGTATATTGTGATATAGCACTTAGTATTGATACTAAATAATTAGAATCTCCTGGAGCATCGTATGTTCCAATTAATGAATAACCTGTAGAAGCCGATAGTTGTTTTGTTTCTACAGCAAACAAAGTTGGAAACAAATTATTTATTTGGTCTTTGACTGCTTCAAACACAGCTAATCTTGTAAACGATGGAGCTATTTTTACAATTGCACCTACGTCATGTGAGTCTGCTGTTGTTCCTCTTACACCTCTTACTACTGTAACAAAGTTATTAACAGTATCTAATCCTGTACAATACAAAAGCTCTTGGTCTATTTCTAATATTGTTCCTGCATCCATGACATCTTCTTCTTCTTGTGTAAGAAGGTCAGCGTCAAATGATAATGTTGTTGCACTAGAACTTAATGTTGAAGCAACTGATGTGTAAGAAGTAAGTTCGTCAGCAGGCTCTAGATATTCTCTAAAAGTTCTATCTACTAAATTTCTAACTGTTGTACTCACTAAGCACCTCTTTCAATTTCTTTGGCGTATGCAGATATACCAAAGGTAGCCATTGTGAACTCTCCACTTTTTTCTGCTTCATCCTCTATAAGAGATACAGATGATTCTATTTCATCAGTTCCTTTAGAATCAATGTCGATTCGAAATTCGTTTTTACCTTCTTTGAGCATTAAGAGCATACCCATGTTTGCTCCTAACTGTGTCTAAAGTGTAATGTTAAACTTCTGTCTGCTGCTTCATTGCCGTTAGAAGTTACTCTTATGTAACCATTGCTAGCAAATGCCCATCCTGAAGGGTCAACTCTTACCATATCTCCTACAGATATTGTGTAAGTTACATCTGTTCCGTCTGTTTCTTTTACGTCAACAAATGTACTGTTGTCCATTGAAAAATCGAATGTAACACTAGAGCCTGTCATAGCTGCAGGGAATTGAATACCACAAAGTAGCATTCCATCTGTAGCAACACCTAAAGAGTTGCTGTTGTCTGCTGAAATATCTATTAAAGCTGTTTTTGACTTAATCATACTTTCCTTACTATAGCAGAACAATGGGAGCAGGTGGAGCTACTCCCAAAGTTCTTTAACTTAAATTACGCTACTGCTTGAATTTTGCAGTGATATGAAGGAGGTCCGAATTCGAATCCCATCTCCATATAAATTGCTTTTCCAATTCTAGCGTTGGCATCTTGGTCTATGTCACGAACAAACACTGTTCCATATCCTGGGATATTTGTGAACACTGGTTGAATGTAAGCTAAGTCTAAGATGAAAGCAGTATTATCAGGTAGGATATCAGGGTCGACAACCATCATTCCGATTGAACCGAATGGGGTTACGATTGTATCAATATCTATACCTGCAACATTTCTATCTCTAGGAATGATTGCTCCTGCTATATCAACTGTACCTTTAACAAGTTCGTTGTTAAGGTCTAGTAATTGTTTTGGACTAACAGCTAGCACAGGTTGGTTCATTGGTGCATGGTTATCATACATCCTCTTTAACGCACCTGAGATAGTTGCAAAAGAAAGAACTTGGGCTGACCCAGTTCCATCTCCTGAAGCGTCATTGTAGAAACAGTTACCACCTAATGGGTTAACTGCTGCTGTGTTGTTAGCGTTCTTGCCTGTGGTAATCCACACGTCAAGACCGTACATTTCTCTAGTTCCTGACCCAGGTGTGGTGTTAGCACCATCTGAGAAAGAACCGTTAAATGCAAACCACTCTACTTCTCTAGCTACTTTTTCCATAGCTTTTTCTAGCTGTAATGCAAATTCATCATTTACTGGGCTACCACCAAATAATCCTAGTTTGTCGCCTGCTGTTACTGTTCCGTCTCCATCGGAGGCGTTAGCAATATTAGCTGACAAATCAAAAGGATTTTGGTTACCGGTAGATGCTAAAGCTGTGTAAGTCATTTGTACACCCTTATGGAAAATCTGAGTTACATAAGTATATGCACTTCTATCTCTTCCAAGATATTCTGTCGGGCTAGCACCTTCTTGTCCCTTAGTAGGCTCTGAAGAAATGGTTGCATTATCTTCTACTTGGACTTGCCAAAATGTAGAGTTTAATGTTTTACCACCATTCAGACCACCTGCTGCTGAGAGTAAAGGTGTTCTTTGACCACCAACTTTAAACAATTCGCCAGCAAAGTTATTAATGTTTTGTGCATAAATCGTACTGTTAGTTAACGATATGTTTGCCATTTTTTTCTTCTCCTATAAATTGTCTAAATTGTTTATTTTTTTTAGAAGAAGTAAAAGATACTACTTGCTGTTCTTTTTTGCTTCTTCTATTGCTGCAAGTTTTAGACGCATAGAGTTTTTGACATCGCCTTCTTGTTCTGATTTTTTAATTGCTTCAACTAAATCATCAGAATTAAAGCTGTCAACTACTGAGTTTTTCGTTATGTTAGTTAACCTTGTTTGGCTATCTTGAATTTCCTCACGAATACCGTCTTGTTGCCCAACATCAGCTCCTGCAGTTACTCCGTATTCTTCTGCTGCGAAAGTTTGTATTGCTTCAACATTTAAGTCTCCACTATACACCTGGCTTATAGCCTTACCGATACCTTGTGTAGTATCTAGTCCTGCATCTTTAAACACAGAAACCTTAGCTTGTGCCTCAAAAACTTCTAGCTTTTCTTTGAGAGATTTATTTTCTTCTCTCATTGCTTTCCAATTTTTGTCTTCGCTTACTTCAGATTCAGAGTTCAACTCTTGTTCTTCTGTCATATTCACTTGTCCATTTCTCTAATGTTTTTTTACAAGAGGTCATCAGGTATCCTCTGCCTATATTTACACTACTTTTTTTATTTGGCAGGTCTTGTTAGTAGGCATCAAGACCGTATTCGTTCTAGGTCAATTTTAACCACCGGACCTAAGTACAGTGTCAAGATTATTATAACATATTTATCTAGATGTATAGTTTAGATTTATATTTCTTCTAGACCTGTGTATTGTCCTGTTTGTGTTCTGACTGCTCCAGTTTGTGCTGATGACAAACCTGCTTGTTGTCCAAGTATTCTTTCTATTCTTCTTTGTTCTGCTGTATCTCCACTTAGTCCACTAACAATATCTACTACTTCTGTAGTTCTACCTTGTTGTTGTGCAAGAGATTGTATTTCTGTAGCTTGTCTAAAAGATTGTCTTGCATCACGTGCCGTCAAACCTTGCTGTCTTAATGATTCAGCTTGAGTCAAAGTTATATCAACACCTTCTGCAGCAGCAAGACCACCTATTTGTCCACGTACAATATTTTGTGATACAACTGATGATGCGTCTATTGCTCCTGTTGCTAACTGCTGACTTATGTTAGGGTCAATAGCACTAGCAATTATTTCTGCATCTGTTAGTTCTTGTCCAAAATTTAATTGATAATATTCTTTTACCTGTGGTAAAGCAGTTAATACATTTTGATATACAGATTGTACTCTCTCCCCAAATTCTTGAGGAGATACTACATTCTCTATAAGTGTTTGTATTCTTTCTGTTGTAACTATTAAATCTGAATTTACTCCTAGACTTTCTATTTTTCTTTTATAAGAATCTACAATCTGTAAGTATTCGCTTTCTGTATATTTAACTGAGACTCCATCAGGATTTAAGTTACCAGGAAATGCCTGTGCATATTCTGTGCTTTGTCTCATAACATTACCTGCTTCAGTTGCATCATTACCACTATCAATGTATGCGTCAATATACACTGATAAAAGTGTATCAGGAAAGTTAGGTCCAAATTTAGATTTAGCTTCAGATATAATAGCTGCTCTAGCTGTTGATGATAACACTGCCATTATGTACCTTGCCCTCTTACAACACCTCTTGATTGAGAACCAACACCTAAGAATGAACCAATGTCATCTGTAACTTTATCCATAACATTTTTATTGCCATCATTCAATCCAACAGTTGTTAATATTTTTGTTGCTTCTTCTTGACTGTTTGCATTTAAAACATCTATCCAATCTGCACTTGTTTCGTCAACTCTTCCTCCAAGTAATTGAAAAGAAAAGTTTCTCCAAGGTTGAGCTATTTGTTCGTAAGTTAAATTTTCATCGTAGGTTTCTGTACTAAATAAAACTTTTCTAACATTTTTTAAATCATCAATTACCATCTGTCTACCTACTTGTTCACTTTCTGCGTTACGAATCATTCCTGCATACTTTGAAACGTCTTCATACTGTCCGTATAAAGGTCCTAGATATTCTAATGCTAAAGCTTGTGCTGTTGCAACCCCTGCTTGTGTTGCAGTAGGTTGTGCTTCGGAACCTTCTAACCATGATGTCAAAGCATCTTCTCTTGCAATACCTGACATAGGGTCTCCTAATGCTTTAGCTTGATTTAACCATGTTAGTTCTGTCCAGGTACCTGTAGTAAGTTTATTACCAAACCATTCTGTTAAAGTTTCTCCATTATAAGTTACTTGGTCAGGATTAGTGACACCATTTTGTCTTAAGGTCTCTCTAGCTTTTATACGATTATTACTTAATAATGCTTCAGCGTCTGCAGGTAATTGAGATAAATCTTTATCTTGTGATAGCAGTAACCAGTTTCTTTCTTCTTGGCTATGTGTCTGCCACCAATTTGTTCCTTCCCATTCGAAGTCTGCTATATCTCTATTTTCTACAACACTCTCTAACCATAGTGAATACATTTCATCATCTTCCATCCATGGTCTTACAGCTTTAACTCTGTCAAAGTTAGAAGCTACTTGTTCAAAAAATCCACCAACTCCTGATGCCTCCATGTTTACTACATCTACTTCAACTATGTTTCCTGCTTGAAATGATTTACTCCATTTGTCTGAATCTGAATTTATAGTTTGTTCTTGTGGTTTATCTACAGTAAAAAAATTATTTATCTGTTCGTCTGTAGCTGTATATGCCATAGACAATCCAGTACGTGGTATATCAAATGCTATATATTTTTGTCCATTAACATTCCATATTTGTCCACCTAATCTACCAAATAATGGGTCATCTACTTCAGTTTCTACTACTACAGTTTCTGTTTCTTCTGTTTCTGTTTCTTCTGTTTCTGTTTCTTCTGTTTCTGTTTCTTCAATATTTGCAGATTCAGTTGTTGTAGTTGTTGTAGCTGTTGTAGTCTCTTGTCTTTCTTCAATTGTGTTTTGTGCTTGAGTAACTGCTGATTTAAGTTGATTTGCAGTATTGTTTATTGCTGTACTTCTGTCAACATCAAGAACACCTTCAGTATTTTCTGCTTCTAGTTTAAGTTTGTTAAGCCTATCTTCTTCAATATCTTTTTGATATTCGTCACTTAACATGTAATCTTTTTTTGCTTGTGCAGTATTTTGTGCAGCTCTTGCTACACCAATATCAATATTTCCAGTATCTTCAATACTTTTTTTCAAAGCATCTCTTTGTTCTTGTTCAATAGCTTCAAGTGTTAAAAAACCTTGACCTGCTACTGTATATTTAAAAGGAGAATCAGATGCTTCTTCCACTGCTACAGCAGTTCTTACTTTTGCTACTTCACTTTCATAAGTATCTTTATCAATACGACCATCAATTAAATCTCTTAACAGTCTTCTTTCTTGTGCGTTTGCCATTATAAAATTCTAACTCTTCCTCCACCACCACCTGCACTTACAGGGGTCTTTGGTGTTTCAGCCATTGTATCATAAACATTGTTAAATAAACGGTTATGTATAGGTTCTGTTAACTTGTAACTTAATGAATATTTTTCTGATAAGGAGTCTTCTGTAAATCCTTTCCAAAAATCTTTACCAAAGTCTTTAATACTTTCGTTATCGTCCATGTTTTTAACAGCTTCCTCTATCCCATCCACTGCATCAGCAAGTAACAATGCACCTTCATATACTGCATACAGTGTTAATGCTGCTGATGATATAGAACCTATTCCTAAAGTTGCAAGTAATTTTGGAACTGCAGTTCTTATTGCAACATCTCCTGGGTCTAATGCTCCTGCTGCTTTACCAGTAACTCTTATAGCATCTTTTGTAAACTTCTGAGCAGAATTAAATATCTGTTCTCCTATTTCTTTACTTGATTCTAAAACTCTTGCAGCTTTTGCAGCTAACTCAGGGTCAATAATATTACCTAGTTCTTGTGCTGCAGTGAATTGTATTAGGTCATCAAACGGTCCTTTAATTAATTTTTCCATCGTTGGTACATCTGTTCCCATTAAAGACATACCAGGAGGTTTTATGTCGCTCTTTGAAAAACCTTCAGGTAATTCTAAATCATCAACAAATTTTGTAAGATTTTTAACATTTGTTTTAATGTAATCATCTAGTGTTGTTTTAGGATTAAACTTTTCATCAAAAATCCCCATTTGAAAATCATTAAACTGTGTTTCTACGTTTGGTAAACCTTCTGCAATTGCTGCAGCATGAGAATAGCCACCGTCTATTTCACTTAAATCTGCAGTTAAATCAAATATTGATTCAAAATCATTTGTTGCTTCTGTAAGTTTAGATACAGTATCATAACCTAATGGCATTCTTAAATGTGCTTTCACTAAGTTATTAAATTTATTTTGAAAATTAACAATATCAGAACCAAGACGGTCTTTTCTTCTAAGTATTTTTTTAAAAATCATAGATTCAGGAACCATGCTTTTAAGTTCAAACAATAAAGATTCTTGTATACCAAATTGCAAATCTGCAGGCACACCTAAAGAATCAAGAAAAATTTCTACATCAAGTATTACATCAGCATGAGTAGCACTTGCATCAGTAAGTAACTTACCTAGACCATATTTTTTTAGAATCTTTCCGTTGAGACCTATCTTTTCAAGTATCTCTTCAGGAGTCATCGTTATCTCTAACGCCTCTTAATACATCAATAGCTTGTCTAAAGCTATCTGAGCCGGACATATAGACCTGTGCATCAGCTTGTTCTCTTGCTATGGGAGGAAGTCCATTAACTGCTCTTTGGCTGTTAATCTGTGCTTCTACTAAATCTACTAACTGGTCATAAGATTTTTGAAATGTACCTGATGGAACTTGTTCGACATACTTAGAATCACTAGAGTATTTATTTCTAAACTCCATCTCTCTTCTAGTTCTTTTTGTAGGGTCTACTGCTTCTTGTACCACGTTATCCTCGTTGTCTACTGTTGTTGTTTCTGTACTAGGTATTGTAGTCGTTGTTGTCGGAGGTGTCATAGACATTTCATTTTCTATTGTTTGCTTAAGTTGTTGTGCATCTTCATTGTTTGGGTCATCAAACTTATCAATAGTTAAAACATACAACTCTTTCATAGCTTCTTTGAAGTCATCTGTCTTTGCATCTTTTAACTTTTGCTCAAGCATATATTTAAAAACAAGTGCGTTGTCTTTTAAATTTGCTTCTGTTTTAAACCAGTTAGCAGCAAACTCTTTTTGTTCACTGGTAAATCTAAGTAAACTTTCTTGTCCTGGTTGTGCGTTGTTTGTTACTAAAACTTTATCTTGTTCATTTGTAACTCCTGGTACTTCTACTCCAAGTTCTTTCATAGCTTTGTATATACCTGGTGCCATTGAATTTAAGTTAGCTTGAAATATACCCCATGATGGAGATTCTTTATCTAGTGCATCTCTAGTAAAAGGTACACCATTAACTCTTGATTCGTAAGCTGCTATAGGCACAACATACTCTATAATTTCTTCTGCAACACCAACACTTTGTAGTGCTTCGATTACCTCTATTGTGGTATATGAATCAGGTTCCATTACCTAGGAACTGCTCTTCTACTTAAGTTTGTAAGACTGTTTATAGTACGTGCAGCTCTAGCTCCTATTTGTCCGGCAGCTTCAGACTCTTGTTCTAATTGTTCTCTGCCTTCAAATACTTCATCTAATACTCCACCAATATCTTCTTCTAATCCTTCTACATCAGGTTCTTGTGCAGGTGTGCCTGGAGTAAATGACTCAACAGGGTCAACTATTCTCATACCTTCTAACCTTGCAGGTGTATATCCAAACTCTGCAGGAGTTCCTTCTGTTAAGTTTGCACTTGTTCTATTAAAATCACTGGTTATAGAAGTAACTCTACTTGCAATATATTGTGATTCTTCAGCACTTAATGCACCACCTTTTCTGCTTCTAGCTTTTGTAAGTGTGCTATCTAAGAGTTCATCTAGTTGTTCTCTTTCAATTTTAGGATTGCTAGTAATCAAAGACTGTCTAGCATTGTAATCTGAACGTATTGCAGCTAATGCTCCTAACCAACTTACTTTACCTCCACCATTCATAGCAAACTCCATAAGTGTTTTTATGCCTTTTACAAACTCTCCATCAGGTGCAAGACCTACAGTCTTACTTGCGTCTATAATTCCTACGCCTGCCATCTGTGTTTTAAGTAAAGCTATGTTGTCTTTATTTAAATCTCTTGCTACTTCTCCTGGGTCAAAAGCAAAATACACATGTCTAAATCCTTGTTGTTTTAAATACTCTTCTGCATCAATAAACTTTTTTACTTTAGTTCCTTTAAAATCTATTTCTGATGGGTATACATTTTGAAACCCTTCTCCTAAAGGTTTGTTTCTATCAGGGTCTCCTAATAAATCAACAACAAACTGTGTTGTATCTGCACCTGGTCCTGTAGGTTCAACATTATCTGTATCAATAATATCTGATACTGCTGCTGTTCTAGGTATATATATGCTTCCTGCCATTATTCATTAACTCCGTACTTAACTACTTCATTATAGAACACTTCTTCAAAGACAACACCAAACATAGGTTCTTTCTCTATTATTTTTGCTGCCTGGAAATATAGTAAATCTCTAACTGCTTGTGCTTTTTCACTATCAGTATTAGCTACCCATTCAGCAGCAGCTAGTTTTGTAGGTTTCTTTTGTGCTAACTGTACACCTTTAAGTACATCATCTCTATAATCAGTATATTCTTTTACAACAGATGTAAGTTCAAACTTTGCAGCTCTTGGGTCATTGACTAAAGCTGTAATCAATTCAGCGTTTGCAGAATAATCTGCACCTTTTCCTGTTTGATAACCAGGTAAATCATCTAACAATTGTGCTTTTGTTACTGGGTCTCCATAAGCTAATGGAAACATTTGTGATAAAACAATATCTACTTTTGCTAATTCTGCTTTTAATGCTTGTTGACCTAATCCTGCTTCTTCATACTTTCTTACTTTTTCTGCTTTAGCAGCACGTTCTACAATTGATGCAGCGTATGTTGAACTCTTATAGTAAAACTCTTCTTTAGTCTTAGGTGTTATAGTTCCTAATCCTTTTAATGTTCCGTATCCTGAGTAATCTATTTCTCCTTGTCCTAAACCGTCAAACAAATACAATACGTTGCCACCATAATCATCAAACAATTCTTTTTCATCTACATAAAAATCGTACTCAGGTTTAGTCATAGGTATTTTACCTTCTTCATTTATTGACTTTCCTTGTACTTGCATAGCTGCAGAAGTAAAACTATCTTCTAAAGAATATTTATCTAATCCTAAAAATCTAACAATATCTTTTGTTGCCTGGAAGTCTGCTTCTTTTTTACCCATAGTAATTGCATACTCAATTTTCATATCTCTCCAAAAACTATGTATTACAGAAAGCTCAACAAAACCATTCCATACAAGTCCACTAGATTCTCCTTCTTTTCCATACCATTCTTCGAATGTACTATCTTCTAAGTCTGCTCTATACAAAACATTCATCTTTGGTACTAATGGGTTTACATTTCTATCCCATGCTTTTAACTGATAAATGTTATCTCTAATAGTTGCTGCTTTGTTTAACAAAAATTCTGAGTCTTGTACATCTTCAGGAAATAATATTGCTGCTATCTGTGTTGCCTGTGTTGTTGCTAACATGTATAAATCTTCATCGACACCTGCAAATCCTAATCTATCTGCTACTGCATTTAATAAATTTTTACCTGTTGCAGGCATAGTTTCTTCAATAAGAGCTTGTGATACTAAATCTCCTAAATCTCCTGCACCACCTTCAAACGGTAAACCAAACTGAAATATAGTTCTTTCTAATAATCTTCTAGCTTCAGGATTATCTGCTGTAATTAGACCTACTGGTATTGCAACTACTGGACCAAGTGGAGGAAACAAGCCACCACCTGCAACACCTAGTGCTGACAATGGAAAACTTCTTTTAAGAATAATGCCACTATCTTCTATACTCATGTCATCTTGCCATAATCCTTCGCCTCCACTTTGTACATAAGACTCTAAAGCTGTGCCACCTACAGGAATAATTAAATAGTTTTCTCCAAATTTATCTTTGTATATTAAGTTTTCTTCTAAACCTTTTCTATAAGCAAATGCAACTTGTGCTGTTGCTTTAGTATTTGTTGTTCCTAGTTGAAACCATCTACCTAAAACTTCTCTATATGCTTCAAAGAATGGTAGTCCTACTCTATATGCTTCAGCTACATATCCTCTTTCTAACAAGTTGTACAACAATCTATTATGTACTTCAAATGATGCTTCTGCTGCTCTTCTGTCTAAGTCATCGTATGTCATGTTACGTGTTATATCTGTTCTTACATTGTTGTTATCCAACACCATGTGATAATCTAACTCAGTTAACTCCTGAACAATAGGACTTTGCTTAGGATTGTTTATAACAAACTTGCCTGTTTTTTCATCTAAGAAAGAGTTCAAACCACCACGTTGTGCAATAGCTACTGTATCTTCGTATTTAACATTTCCAAGTTTTAATAAACTTCTAAGCTCTTTTGTGTTTGGTGTAGGGTTATCCTTCAAAGAACTTTTAAAATCTTTTATAACTTCATCAACATTCTTATTTGTATTAGGACCATAATGTTCTGTTAATACTTTACGCAATGTGTTTTGTTGTTCTGTAGTTAACTTACCGTTAAGAACTACTTCTTGTTTATTTACATTAGAGTAGTATGTTCCTATTTTTGTATTCTCATCTCCTAATCTAATGTTTGCAATATTTTTATCTGTAGCATAAGCACTTCTTTCTGCATTTTGTAAATTTACTTGAAACTCTAATTGTGGTTTATTCGTTGCTCCTAAAACTCTAGGTGTATGAATACCTTTAGAATGGTATGCAAGAATAGTTAAGTTATCATCTTTTGCTACAACAGATTGTTTTACAATCTTAGACATAACATTATCTATTTCTTCTGCGTCTAATCTTTTATCTGCAAGCAAACGTTTAGCTTTTGCAACCATATCATCAGATAAATTTATAGCTTTGTTAGGGTCAAAGTGATTTTCTAACATTTCTGCTAAAGCATTTCTTTGAGCAAAAATCATGTTGGAATCTATGTAATGTAAATATGCCTGTTTAAAAGTTGGTATACGTACAAGTGCAGCTTCTGACTGACCTACTGTAAAAAACAATGCGTCAGTAAATGCTTTAAAATTATTTATAATTCCTTTAGTTGAAACTTTTTCTAATCCAGGAACTGTTATTGGTAACTCTGCTGAATTTTTATTTATTATTGGTGTAAGTGTATTTTTAATTCTTTGTGAGTTTACTGTCCTTAATACTTCAAAATCTCTAATATCAATTTTACCAACTTTACCTTGAGCAATAACTTCTATAAGTTCATCAGATGCTCCTGTAAAATTATTAATTGTCATACGATGATGTTTAACAAAATCTAAAAAGTCTTTTTCGTTTTTTATTACAACAATATTATTTGCTCTACCATCTACGTTTTGTCTTGACATAATCTTTCTATTAAGAGAAGCTATTTCATCCATTAAATATTTGTTACTTTGTATTGCTTTTACAATATCAGCATCAGACAATCCTTGTCTTATAGCACCTGAAACTATAGGCATAAATGGGTCGTGTGCCATTTGTGTAACTAGATAATCAATATACGTTTCTATATAGTCATTATCTAAATCAAAAGCCAATGTACTACCATCTGTTTGTGCTACATTTTTCTTTCCTGTTTTTTCTACATCTACCCAAGTACCATTGTCTTTTCTAAACGTACTTGTAAATCTTGGGTCTCTTTCATACAAATCACGTACTTCAGGTACACCAAATTCTGAGTTACCTTCTGTCAAAGAACCTAATGTTTTTCGAAATTTAAGTGGTAATTTTTCTGATAACTTTCCACCTTCTATTGGTTTTGTAACTCTAAAAGGTCCTCGTAAACCTGTAAGTGGAGCTACGTCAACACCTTTATTTTTTAAATAACTAATCATTAAACCGTCAGGGTCATTAAAAATCATCTTCATGTATTCTGCAGGGTCTCTAAATATAGAAGCTAGACCTTTTGTAGAAACTCTTAACATGCCATCTGTAGTTATTTTTAGTGGGAATGCAATACGTGTTATAAGTTGTAATGGCATCCATACTCTTGATATAAAAGTAAATAATCCTGTTTCTAAAGCAGATGGAATATCCATAACTAATTTTTTGTATAAAAAACTTTCGTCAGGTAAATCATCAAATGCACCTTTTGTTATTTGTCCTAATGGTGTATCAGGGTCAAAAAATGTTCCTTTGACTCCCTTATCTGCTTCGGCACGTATTGAAGCTATGCTTTCATCTACTTGATTAGAACCAACAATTTTATTTCTTAATCTTCTTCTTATACCTGTATGACGTAATGTAGCTCGTAAGTCAGTAATGTTTATTGACAAATCCATAGCTTGTCCTGCCATACCTAATGCTTTTTGTGACCATTGCACTAATTCTTCTTCGTTAATTATTTGGTCTGCATATTGTGCTTTTACAAATGGGTCTACAAAATCATCATCATAATATTTTGAATTTTGTGCAGGTCTATATGTTTTACCTGTATCACTAAATCCTCTTACATCATCTAAACTTTCTTTAAAAAATAACTGCAGCTCATTATCAGATAAACCAAAGGTTGCTTTTAATTGAATAGCACCTTCTCTCATTATTAACTCGTCATAAAATATGCTTTGAGCTAATTTATAATTTTTATCTTGTATGGCTACATAAAACTTTTTAGACAAATCTTCTATGACTGGTGTAGGAACACTCATCATTCTTCCTTGTTTTACAAATGTATCAACAGACCTTGATGTATCTGTTAGAAAAGCAAATGGTCTTGAAGGCAATCTTATGTCTGTTCCTAAAAAAACATCTTTAACACTTGATGTAGCTGTTCTAATTTTACCTTTTGCTTTTGTTCCACCACCTCTTATGTAATTTGCAGTAGTAGTATTTCCTGTCATAGTATCTGCTATGTTATCTAAGAAGTTATCACTAAATACTTTTGGCTGTAAATGGAAGTCTCTTGCATTAGAACTCATCTTTCCGTTTACTCTTATGTCTGATATATAACCTCTAGTTAAAGAATCTTTTATAATATCAAAGTATCCTTGTGGATTATCTACAGCATTATCTGTTATACGAAATGCAACTTCAGGACTAAAACCTCTCATAGTAAGTTCACTAAACAAAGGTGCATCTGCTTCTGCTAATACTTGTACTTTGTCAGAAAGTATTCTTATAGCATCATCTTGTCCTTCAACAAAAAAGTCTGCAGCAGTTCCTCCTGCTTTTAAATGTTCATCAAGTTGTTTACCAACTCCTGTTAATACTTCTTCACTAGCAACTCCTCTACCACCAACGCCCACACCTTTGCTTGCCATGATAAAAGGGTCAGTCTTTATCATTCCAAGTAAGTTAGAAGTAAAACCTATCCAAGAGTTAAATCCATGCTTAGGGTCAAACTCCATATCACTAAGTGCATTCTGTTCTATTTCTTCTATTTTTGTTTTTGCTAACTCATAATCATCTTTTGTAATAGAGCCTACATCGTATGCTGACTGTAATAAAAATAAATCTACATCTGCTTGTTCTTGTATATCTTGACTTACTGCCATCTTTGGACTGTATTCTCCTGATAAAGAACCAGTAAATGTATATCTAACTAAGTCTCCAAAGTTAGATGCAATGCTTGCTTTTTTAAAACCTTCTCTTGTTTCTTCTGCTTGGTCTAAATATTCTCCACGACCAAACCAACCTGCTAATCCTTCTTGACCAATACCTCCTCCAAGTATTTCATTAAAAGCCATTTGATAAACTTCAACTGATTCATTAAGTGTTAGTTTTCTTTCTATTCCACCAGTTTTTATTTTTATTTGTTCTGATAAAACATCGGGAAACGCTTCTTGTATAACTTGTAAATCAGATTTTTGTAACATAGGATTACCTAAATCATCTACTAAGTTTTTACTCATCAGATAGTTTCTTGCCCTATCTGATACATAAGGTGCTTGAGCCACTGTTTCTTTATTTAAAATATTGTTAATAAAATTTTGTTCTTGTCTTTCTGCATTAATAAGTAAAGACTTAACACCTGCACCAAAAGATTTTACTTTTATTCCTAAAGGCACTTCATTTTTTTCTGTATCTTTATCTCCAACGTATCTTGCAAAATCTCTATCTATATTTAATCCTTTACTTTCTGCCCATTCTGCTTGATATGCTTTTTGTTCTAATCCAATAGTGTTAACTAAAAATGTACTACCTGTTTCAAATATAGAGTTAAGTGCTACTAACGCAGCATTTATTGCAGTGCTTTTTCTAATTTGATTTTCTCCAAACAAATCTAGCTGTGTTTGTCGTTCTATTTCTTTTGTATTGTTTACTGCATCTTTTATTTTTGCAAAAAACTTTTTAGAAAATTCTACTGTTGGAGATGTTTCTCCACTTGAGTAGTTATATTGTTGTGGTTTTGTTTGTGTCCACAAATTGTAATATTGTTGATTTGTAAGGTTTATAGTTGCAGAAGCCATAGCTAAATCATCTGATTCAAATGGATTCATACCTTTAAAGGTTGTAGTTTTATCAGCTAGTGCATCTATGCCATCATCTCCAAGTATATTTTTTTGCACATCAACAGCTTGTTTTTGTGCATCTTTATAGTATTTATCTTCTAATCTTTCTTCTCCCCATTTGAGATAATAAGAAGCCATTAGAACCTACTTGTTAGTGATGGAAACTTCTCCAGTAAAATTGCCTTTACAATTTCAATATCATTGTTAGCAGTAAACATTGCTTCGTTTTCTCCTAACTCATTACCTGGCTCTTGTAATTTTTGTGTAGGTGTAGCAAATATATCTTGAACAGGCTGTGGTTGTGGAGTAGGTCTAGGAGCTGCAGGTAAAACTGCTTCTTGTCCTGGAGATACTGCATCCACTTGTTCTTGCAACATTTGTGTTTGTCCTGTTGGGTCTCCTTCTGCTCTAGTAGGAACTTGTATTTTCTTTTTTCTTACCATGACTCATCCTCTATTTCAAAACCTAAATTTACATGTATCCACACACCAGGTATGGGTGTAGGAATCATTATATCTCCTAAAGTTATATCTGCGTTTGTTTCTTGAGGTCTTTCAGGAAAACCCATATCATCCCAATCTTCTGCATTTATTATGTCATAAAATTGTTTTTTTAATTCTTGTTCGTAATTAGCCACCTGGTACTCCTTGTTGTGGTGGTCCACCTGCTAATCCTGCTAATACAGAAGCAATATCTTGTGGTCCTGGTTGACCTTGTGGTTGTTGTTGTGCAGCACCTATAATTGCTTCTTCTTCAGGACTTGTCTCTTCCTCTGCTGTATAAAATTTGTCAAGTATCTTTGTCATTTGTGCAGGATTTTTTCTTATCTCTGCTGCTGCCATAGTAGCTTTTGGATTACCCTGGGCTGCTTGAGCCATTAATGATTCAAACAATACAGTTTCTGCTTTTTCAGAATTTATTCTGTTTTGTATGTTTGTAATATTATCTAACCCATCTAGGTTTTCTTGCAGTGTTTGTGTATCTATGATACCTTGCTGTTTTAATTGTAACCCAGTAATAACTTTTTGTGGTTCGTCAAAACCTGCCATTACTCCATATACTCTTCTTGTCTTATACATTTCAGATATGTCAGAACTTGGTGTGTATGATTCCTTATAAGCTGTGCCTTTGTGCATTCCTGCAATGGGTTTTCTTTTATTAGGATACATAACTTCATCAAACTCTAATCTCTTAGCATCTATTTCTTGTAACGCTTCTCTTAAAATAACTTGATACTCTCTAACGTGCATAGACGCAGATTGTCCTAGTTCTTCTAATCCTCTACCAGTAACAAAACTGTTAGGAGATTGTCCATCATCAGATACAGGATAAGCAGAACCTAAACGTAAATGTCTTTCTAATCTATCTACTTGTTGAAATAATTGATATGGAAGATTATTCACTGGTTTAGAAACAGATGAGCCTGGAGCTAAATAGTTTACAGCAAATCTACCTTTACGATATTTACCGGATTCTATTTCTCCAACAATATTTGTTTCTGTAAACACTGCATCTTCCATAGCAATTGTTCCAAGAATATTTATTTTTGCCATGTTAGCCATTAGACCTATAACATGTTGAAATTGACTTTGCATTTGGTCAAAAGCAAATCTTTTTGCTACAACAAACATTGGTCCACTCTTTAGTGGGTTTGGAATAAAGTCTATAATTTTTCTGTTTTCAGGTAAATATATATACGTACCTTCTGTGTCCATGTATTCAACAACTACTTTGCCATCGCCATTTTGATTAGCCCATGAACCTGCAGAATCGTTGTAACTTAACATAGTATAATCATTTTGTGATTCTGCTTGGTCTCCTATGATTGCTGCTTTTTGTTCAGGGTATTGTTCTAACAATGTAGATAATGGAACTCTGCTTATTATTGCCATATCTTTTGGTTGTTGGTCATTACCAAACGGTCCAGGATAACAAGTAAACGGGTCTCTTATCATTGCACAAGGATATGGGTTCTTGTCTTTATCAAACTTTGTAGTTATTGTCCAAACAACAAAACCATAACCAGGTAGCCATCTACCTACTTGTGGTAATTGTAAATGTAATTTTTGTAAATCATCGTATGCACCAACAATACGTTCTAGTTTTTCTGATTTCTTTTTAGCTCTTTCCGAATCTTTAGCATTTATAATATCTACTTTTAAGTCAGGACTTCTTCCTAGTTTTTGTGCAAATCTTTCTAATGCTGATAAAAATAAGTTTGGTGCAGGTAGTTCATGGAAGTCCATACTTGAACGTTCTCCAAGTAAAGCACGTACAGCTTCTTCTCCACCATTAAGAATGTCACGTATCCTAGCTCTATCCACCATGCCTGATTGATTTATTTTTCTTAAATAATCTACTCTGTCGTAAAGTTCGTCATTAGATTTTACCATTCGTCCCTATTCCATAATCCTTCGTCAAAACTACTTGTTTCATAATCAGCAAAGCTAGGCACATAATCTGTGTCTAGTTCAGCTAACCGTTCTTTTTGCATACGTCTAATTGCTCTCATTGGAAACCAACTAGCCATAACTATGTCAGTCTTTGTACCTACTGTCTTGCTTTTGTTCTTAGCAGAACTAAAGTACACTAACTGACTTGTATATAAGTTTACCTTCTCTTGAGCTTCAAAACCCATATAAGGTAAATTAATTATACCTTCTTGAAACGATGGTCGCATAGCTGTAACACCAAATATAGGGTCAAACTTGTTTGAGTACGTTTCATGTCCTTCTAAAAATATACCATGTGTTGAGGCAAAATCACGTATAGATTTATCTTGTCTTATAGCTTTCTGAAATCCGTTTTCTTCTATAACCCAGTGAGAACAATTATATTTTTGCCACCAATCTTTTATAACTTTTAATGCTTCAGGAATACCACCACCTAAATTATTGTGCATATCTACCATGTACATAACTCCATCAGCAGGACCATAAGCCCATAAAAATGCAGCTTGATAACCAGTAGAGGCAGGGTCAAGTCCTGCAATAAGACGTGTGCCTCTAGGTACCTGCCCTATATCCCTCTTTTGGTCTCTACATGCTTCAATCTCTTCACGACTAAATAAACTTAATCCTTCAGGCATTGCAACATTTAGATAAACCATTTCAAATATAGCTCTACCACCTGTTGTGTCTGCTGCACGTTTTCTATCCATTAACCATTTGTAAGACCTTTTGCTACTCCACAACATACATTCTTTGTGGTCTTCTTCATTCCAATCAGTTGTAGTACAAGCAGTGTCGTGTGCTTCTTCTACAGTTGTTTCCCAAGATTCGTTATCTAATAAATGTGAATATAAATCGTCATAGTGTTGTCTTGAACCTATAACTATCATTGCAGTATGTTCCTCTTTACGACTTGACAATGTTGTAGTCCACCAGTTTCTTGTGTTTTCTCTTGATGCAGGTTGCATAGTAGAACTGTGGTCCTCAATGTCATCTGCAATAATTATGTCACAGTCTCTTGATAGAATCTTACCACCACGACCTATACCTACCATAGTCGGACTTTTAATACCAGTAACCGTTCTCGTACCAACAGTAAAACCACTTTGTGACCAGGACTTAGCTGATTTTGTTTTAGGTTTAAATTTTACTCCTGGACCACATATCTCTTCTATTAATAATTCGTTAAACTCTAATTGGTCTAATACAGAACCCATAGCGTTTTTAGATATGTCTTCGTTACCACCAACCCATAAGATTCTTATGTTAGGATTTTTGCATATCAACCAAATAACAAAATGTATAAGTAAATCTGTTTTACCATGACGGGGTGGAGATAATATCATTCTCTGTCCACCATTTTCTATAGTGTTCATTATTTGTTTTATCCACTTAGCATGAAACTCAGGAGTCTCATACGGTATACCTTGTTCTGTTCTAAAATACCTTTCTCTAAACTTATCAAAATCTTTTAATGTTTTTTCTGCAACTTGTGGTACTTGCCAATTTTTTTGTTCTTTCTCTATTGTTATATCTTCTAAATATGCTTGGTAAGCCATAGATACTGCAGCATCTGTTGTGCCTAATATTTTTGCAACACCGGATACAGTGTTTGTTTTTTCATAAATCTCAAGTGCAAGTCCTGATTCTTTTATGTCATCATAAACTTGTCCACGTCTTGAAGATACGTTTTTTTTGTGACTTGGTATTTCTAATGTGTCATCTTCTTGACTCCAGGCAACTCCTGCTTTTTTTGCACGTTTCTTTTGTTGTGCTATTCGGTTAGAACATCTATCACTACAAAACTTAGAACGACCTTTTGGTAAAGGTCTGTGACATCCGGCTGCGTAACACAGTTTATTTTTTTCCATAATTCTTACATTCTTTGTTTGTACACTTCATGCCATTGTGTGGCAGAAGGTCTCCACCACAGCGAGGGCATTGTATTATCAAACTATTTCTTTATTTTTTTAATTTTACCGTTTTTGGTTCTAGCAAACTTATGGGTCTTAGTTTCTCTTATTAGAGTACCGTAGTGTCTTTTGCCACCCCACATCCAACTTACTTGTGCCATTACCTTTTCTTCTTTCTTGTTGCTCTTGATTTTTGTACAGCTTTTAAATCTATGTATCGACCTTCTTTATAAGCCTTAGCTGTTCTTTTTATTTCAGCAGCAACTTTAGCTTTAGAATTTTTTTTATTCTTAAGATACTTTGCAGGTACACCTTTTTCATATGGTACTTTTCTACGAGTAGCCATTTACTTCCTTTTCTTTTTTTTAATGTCGTTATCTTGTGAATGTCCACCTCTAATAAAACTGTTTACTTTACCCATAGACCAAGCTGCCTTAGATGCAGATTTAGAACCGGATGACAAATATGCTCCTTGTCCTCTTCTGTACACTTGTGCTAGCTGACCGTATGTATATTTAGATTTTGCAGCTTTAGCTTGCAAAGTTTTTTTAGTCTTAGCATTAATAGGTTTTCTTTTTGGTGCCATTATTTTCCTACTTTCTTTTGTGCATTGACATGTGCTTTATTAAAAGAGCTACCTCTTCTCATAGAGTTATACATGTATTGCATGTGTTTTTTTGTATGATGCTTAGAATGTTTTTTCATTGCACTCTGTTGACTCTTAGTCAACTTAGTAACATCTACGCCTTTGACTTTCATAACTTTTTCTTTTTACGTAACTTTTTAAAATCTGCACCAGTTAATTTGTCATAGGGTGGTGCTACTCTAGCTATCTTTTTTTGTTTGGCTGAATAACCTTTTTTACCTTTTGGCATATTACCACTTTACCTTATTTGCCCAGTAAGCTGCAGAACTAGGACCTTTTGCAATATTCTTTGCATGTCTTGCTTTAAAAGATTTTCTTCTAGCTTTCGACCTAGCATCTTGTTTTTTCCCTGCAGTACTTACACCGGCTTGTCCGAATCTAATTACTTTATACTCACTACCGTAATGAGCCATTACGACATGCGACTTACCACCTGACTTCTGAGCTTTAGGTTTGTTGACACCTTTTAGCCCCAGGCGTTTCATAGTCTTCTTGACTCTCTCCGGAGTTGGTCCACCGTGTGGCATTACATTCTCTTTTTTTTCTTTTTGCCTTTTTTCTTCTTAGGCTTGCTATACATTTTTCCGTACATTTAAACTCCTATATTATTTT
>VMHT01108742.1_pt1 | contig 30958 bp, 24 predicted proteins | sample 4693611 | NCBI WGS metagenome assembly VMHT01 (sample SAMN12280063, study PRJNA550983) | marine metagenome | isolation source: seawater sampled from same location over 5 years 0.02-0.2 micron viral filtrate | place: USA: collected off the coast of southern California halfway between the port... ... | reverse complement strand
TAAAAAAGCCCCGCCCTGTTTCCGGAGCGGGGCTGGTCTTTTTTCGGGGTAACGCCCAACGGCTCCTGCCGTTTGGCGACCCGTTGCGCGGCGAGAGCTTTAGGCCAAGCTTGCCGCGCAATTACATTATTGCAAGTTCTCAATAATCGTTACATTGGCCATTCCGCCACCTTCGCACATCGTCTGCAGGCCGAATTTACCGCCCTTGCGTTTCAGCGCGTGAACCAATGTTGCCATCAGCTTGGTGCCGGAGCCGCCCAGCGGATGACCCAGCGCAATGGCGCCGCCATGCACATTAATCTTCTCGCCATCGACGCCCAGTTCTTTGCAATAGGCCACCGGCACGGAGCCGAAAGCTTCATTGACTTCGAACAGATCGATATCATCGACTGCCAGACCGGCTTTGTCCAAAGCGCGTTTGGTGGCTGGAATGGGGGCTTCCAGCATCACCACCGGATCGTGACCCATGACAGACAGGTGAATGATTTTGGCCAATGGCTTAACATTGAGTTGTTTCAAACCCTCTTCATTGACAATCATCACGCCCGACGCGCCATCGCAAATTTGGCTTGAAGACGCAGCGGTGATCACGCCGCCTTCGGCCAATAGCTTCACACCCTGAATACCCTCAAGGCTGGCATCGAAGCGAATACCCTCATCGACCCTGTGCACTTCTTTGTCGCCATCTTCATTGGTCACTTCAATCGGCACAATCTCTTCATCAAAAGCACCGGCTTGTGTTGCCGCAATGGCGCGCTCGTGGCTACGATAGGCGTAAGCGTCAATCTCGTCTTTGCCCAGCTCATATTTCTTGGCGACCATTTCGGCACCGGCGAATTGGCTGAACTGCACATCAGGATAACGCTCTTGCATGGCCGGGCTGACGTAAAAGCCGTGGCCTTCTTTGAAGGGCAGAGAAATATTCAGCCCCATTGGCACGCGGCTCATGCTTTCAACGCCGGCGGCGATAACGCAATCCATGGTGCCCGACATCACCGCTTGCGCGGCAAAGTGAATGGACTGTTGGCTCGACCCGCATTGGCGATCAACCGACGTGGCCGGAACGCTTTCCGGCAAGCGCGATGCCAAAACGGCATTGCGGCCAATATTGGCAGCTTGTTCGCCAACTTGGCTGACGCAGCCCATAATCACATCTTCCACCAATTCAGGCGCGGCGCCTGAGCGGTCGAGCAAATCATTAATGACCTTGCCCGCCAAATCGGCCGGATGCCAGTCTTTCAGTTTGCCGTCACGGCGGCCACCGGCGGTGCGCGCGGCGGCGACAATATATGCTTCAGCCATGTTTATCTCCCTTGATCAAATTAGCTGGCGGCACGCTACCAAATCGGTAAGCGACCCGACAAGCGAATTTTTAGAAATGCTAAAAGAACATGCCGAGCGCGTCGGCGGACGTCGGCTGCTCAACCGGCCAAAAGAATAATTTTCATTTGCACTCTGCGCTTGTCTGCTTAAAGTAGCTGCAGATTTTCTAGGGAGATAAATATGAAAACCCGTATCACTGAACTTTTCGGCATTGAGCATCCGGTCATTCAAGGCGGTATGCACCATGTCGGTTTCGCGGAAATGGCGGCTGCCGTGTCTAATGCCGGCGGGCTGGGCATCATCACCGGACTGACGCAAAAATCGCCGGAAGATTTGGCCAATGAGATTGCCAAATGTAACGACATGACCGACAAGCCTTTCGGCGTGAACCTGACCTTCCTGCCCGGCTTCGCCAATCCCGATTATCCGGGCTATATTGAGGCGATTATTGCAGGCGGCGTGCGCATTGTGGAAACCGCAGGCCGCAGCCCCGAACAATATATGCCGCTGATGAAAGAGGCCGACATTAAAGTCATTCACAAATGCACCTCGGTGCGCCACTCGGTGAAAGCGCAAAATATCGGCTGCGATGCGGTCTCTGTTGACGGCTTTGAGTGCGGCGGTCACCCGGGCGAAGACGATATTCCGAACATGATTTTGCTGCCCCGTGCGGCCGAAGAATTGGACATCCCCTTTGTCGCCTCGGGCGGCATCGGCAATGCCCAGCAACTGGTTGCCGCTTTGGCGCTGGGCGCGGACGGCGTTAATATGGGCACGCGCTTTATCGCCACCCAAGAAGCACCGGTTCACCAAAACGTCAAAGACGCGCTGGTCGCCGCTTCTGAACTGGACACGACGCTGATTATGCGTCCGCTGCGCAACACTGAGCGCGTGTTGAAAAACGCCGCCGTTGAGCGCATTCAGCAGAAAGAAAAAGACCTCGGCGACAACATCCAAATTAACGATATTATGGATGAGGTTGCGGGCGTGTATCCGAAAATCATGAGCGATGGCGATATGGATAGCGGCGCGTGGAGCTGCGGCATGGTCGCCGGCCTCATTCACGATATCCCGACTTGCGACGCGCTTGTCGGCGGCATGGTGAAGGAAGCGGAAAACATCATCGCCAACCGCTTGGCTGCATTCGGGGCATAAGCACTTGGTCGCTTTGCTGCCTTAGTGCGCTTCCCGCAAGCGAACCGCCGGTCGGCGGTGAGTCGGCCGGCTATCCGCCGAGACGAGCAAGCCTTAAACGAAACTCACAGCCCCGCTGAAGAGAGCGGGGCTTTTTTCGTTAAGGCGTGATAATATTAAAATCGGTTGGGAATTCGTCGAGGCGGCCGAAGACTTTCATCAACGCCAGCGGATTGCCGCCGACTTTCACATTGCCTTTCACGATTTCCTTCGGAAAGCTGGTCGCGCCCAACGCCACTTGGTTGAACATGGCACGGGTCAGCGTCAGCGTCGCATCAGGGTTTTTATCCTGCTTGTTCGGAATATTGTTCAGCACGCTATTGTCGAGCGACAGCACAAATTGCTCGCCCGTATCGGTGAAATCGAGATTGATTTTCACCTCCAAATCATCAGCCCCTTCGGGGTTGAAGCGCACCGCCATAAAATCGAGGAACATCGAGGTCGGCACATTCGACACCATGTCGGGGCTGGCCGTGCGCGCGCCACGCGTGACATCAACGCCTGTGCGCAATTCTTTCGCGCCGCTGAGATAGAAATTGCGCCAGGGCCCGCTTTCGGCCTGATAGCCCATTTGCTCATAAGCATCGGCCAATAGCGCGCGCGCCTGCTTTTTCTTGGGGTGCGCGAAAACATAATGGTTCAGCAATTCCGCCGCCCAGCGATAATCGCCTTTTTGCATGGCGTGTTCCGCGTGGCGCATCAGCCCGTCCGGCCCACCGGCGAGATTCATATAATTGCGCGCTCTGCGCTCCGGCGTCAGAGGATTCAGATTGGCCGGCACGCCATCAAAATAACCGAGATAGAAATTATAAACGGCGCGCACATTATGACTCACCGTGCCATAATAATCGCGATTGTAAAACTCCTGCGCCAGCGAGGGCGGCAAGTCGAGCATGTTAGAAATCTCGGTCGCCGTGAAGCCGTGATTCATCAGCCGCACGGTTTGGTCGTGCATGAAGCGATACATATCGCGTTGCTTGGCGATATAATCGTATCCCGCGTCACGCCCCCAACGCGGCCAGTGGTGCGAGCCGAAAACCACATCCATGCGATCGCCGAACAGCTCTAACATGTCAGTCAGATGGCGCGACCAGATGAGCGCGTCGCGAGTTTTTGCGCCGCGCGGCGTATAGAGATTATGCATCACGCCGTTCACCTCTTCGGCAACGCATAGCGCGCTATATTTCGGCAGATAGAAAACAAACTCGGCCGGCGCTTCCGCCCCCGGCGTCAGTTGAAACTCGACTTCCAGCCCGTCCAGTATCAGCTTTTGGCCGGTCGCGGTGATGTCATCAGTCGGGGTCAGCAGCGTAATCGTACCAAAGGCGACACCTTTGCCCAAGCCGCTATCAATCGCACCTTGCGGTGTGCGGGGCAATAAATTGCCGAACATGAAACCGGCGCGCCGCCCCATCGCATTACCGGCAATCACGTTTTCGCTCGTCACTTCTTTGACAAAATGCTCGGGCGCGACAAAGCGGATACGCCCGCTCGTCAAATCATCTTCATCGGCCAGCGCGCGAATACCGGCGAAATGGTCGGCATGGCTATGGGTAGCCAAAATGGCTTTGACAGGCAGCTTGCCGAAATGGCTATCGACCAGCTTCATCGCCGCGTTCATCGTCTCCGTGGCAGTCAGCGGGTCAACCACAATCCAGCCGGTATCGCCCCTAATGAAGGTCACATTGGCAAGGTCATAGCCGCGCACTTGGTAAATACCCTCGGTTACCTCAAACAGGCCGTAAATAGCGTTCAGCCGAGCTTGCCGCCAAAGGCTTGGGTTCACCGTATCGGGGCGGTCGCCGTCAAGATATTCCAGATTGGTCATGTCCCAGACCACTTGGCTGGTCGCATCTTTAATCACCAGCGCTCCGGGCTTGGCCAATTGACCGCGCGTCGCCAGCTTGAAATCTTCGGTGTTTTCAAACGGCAAGCGTTCCAACACGCGCTCATGCGCCGCTTTGGTAGCCGTGCTCGGCGCTTTGGCGCTCATATCGGCCGCGATAGCTGACGAGCTGAAAAGCGCCGCCGCGAGAAATGCGAATTTTTTCTTCATGATAACCCCCAATAAACTGCCCGCGTTTTATAACGCTTTTTATTCAGCCGCAATCCAATTGCCGCGAAGCTCTTTTTTCAAATCGCTGACATACTTATTGAAGTCAATTTGAATTGTATGCCGCTCGCTCTCGTAAAAATGGCCCAGATAAATTTTCTCATCCGCAATAATTTGCCTCTCCATCGCCGCATCATCGGGCATGGCATAATTTCCGGCCAAGACACTGGCAATGAATTTAGACTGTTGCTCAGCCAGATTAACCAGCGTCGGCAAGGGTTGCGCAAGGCCGACAAAAAACAAATTTCGCCAGCCCGGTTTCACGATGCGACGATAAAGCGGAAACTTATTATCCGCCGCCGTCAGGACGTTTTGCTTCAAAAACGGAAATGAAATGCGATAGCCGGTCGCCCAAATAATCACGTCGATGTTCTCGCGACTGCCATCAGCAAAACGCACGCCATCGCCATCGAGCTTTTCAATGCCGCCCTTCACCGCCACATCCCCGCAGCCGAGGCGGGTCAGAAACTCGCCCGAGACGGAAGGATGCGCGGTCAACACCTCATGGTCGGGTTTGGGCAGGCCATAATCTTCCATATTGCCAATGGCTTTTTTAATCGCCATTTGACCGAGCTTGAGGCCAAGAGCTTGCGGCATCCAAGCCGGCATGACCGATTTATCAGCCGGTTCGCCATTTAGATATTTCGGCAGCACCCATACGCCGCGCCGCGCCGAGATGAAAGCGCGCTTGGCAATCGGGCGTTGGGAAACTTCTGAGGCAATATCCATTGCCGAATTGCCGACACCGACCACCAGCACGTTTTTGCCGCGCAAATCATGCGGCTCAAACGGCGAGTCATAATCATGGCTGTGCATTTGAATGCCGTTAAAATTATCGCCATATTCGCGCGGAATCTTAGCATCCCAATGATGGCCATTGGCCACCACAAGCGCGCCATATTGCCGGGTCTCCCCGCTCGACAGAGTGACATGCCAGACGCCATCATCATCGCGGCGCGAATCATCGACCGCTGTGTTGAACGTGATGTTGTCGCGCAGGCCGAAATAGTCAACGTAATCATTGAAATATTGAAATAATTGCGAGTGATGGGGAAAATCTGGCCAGTCATCGGGCACCGGATAATCCTCAAAGGCCAGTCGAAATTTCGAGGTATCAATGTGCAGACTTTGATAGCAGGCCGATTTGCCATTCGGGTTTTTGTGATACCAATTGCCGCCAATATTGTCGGACATTTCAAACTGCTCATAGGCAATGCCGAAATCTTTCAACCGCTTGGCGGTGGTAAAACCGGAACAACCGGCGCCGACAATACAAACCTTCATGCCCTCGGGCAACGCATCAACCATCATCATCTCCTTTACGTACCGAAAGGTTGGCATAATCCGGCGCGTTAAGAAAGAGGCGGGAAAGGGTACTCTTTGTCGCTGTCGAGCCATAAATCATATTTACCCATAATGCGGGTAAAGACTGGCCAGTCGAGAAAGCGCATAACCCAGGCCTGCACATGCGGCAGCGCCATATCGCTGTCGAACCAGTCGGCATCGGCAATACGTAACTGACGCAAGAAAGGCAGAAGCGCAATATCGGTGAAACCTGCCGCCGCTCCAGCCAGCCAGCCATTGGCGAGGCGCGGCTCAATGTCTTGCAACATTTGATGGCAGGCGGCGCGGTGTTCCAGCGCATCGGCACCTTCATAGCGGGTCGCGTATTTATAGCGGTCGAGATGATGCTTAAAATCGCCGTCAAACATATCAATCAGCGCGTCGTCCTTATGCGCCATCCAGCCATGCGGATCGGCCTGTGTCAGCGCCCAATCCATCACGGTGCGGCTTTCATCGAGCACCTCGCCGCTTTCCAATTGCAAGACCGGCACTGTGCCTTTGGGCGAAAGTTCCAGCATATGAGCGGGCTTGTCGCGCAGCACAATCTCGCGTAAGCGCAACTCAATCTCGGCGGCGGCCAGCGCCATGCGGGCGCGCATTGCATAGGGGCAGCGGCGAAAGCTGTAAAGCAGCGGCGGCATTATTCGCTACCGATATGTTTTTCGCCGCGTGCCTTGGCCAGCTTGATTTGCTTTTGCCGCTCGCGAAAGCGCTGTCGGTCGGCTTCGCTGCGCGTCTCGACGCAATGCAAACACGCGACGCCCGGCTCATATGAGTTTAGCTTCTTTTCCGCCGCCGATAGAGGCATGCGGCAAGCGTGGCACATATCATAATCGCCCTCGGCCAGCCCATGCGTCACTGAAACGCGCTCATCAAACACGAAGCAGTCACCCTGCCATGTGCTGTCTTCTTGCGGCACGGTTTCGAGATATTTCAGAATACCGCCTTGCAAGTGGAAGATGTTTTCATAGCCCTGCCCTAACAGATAGGCGGTTGATTTTTCGCAACGAATACCGCCGGTGCAGAACATGGCGATATTTTTCGGGCGTTTGTCTTCGGGCAGCGCGGCCAGATAGCCATCGACCCAAGCGGGAAACGCGCGAAAGCTGTCGATCTCAGGGTTCACCGCGTCGTCAAATGTGCCGATGGCCACCTCATAGGCATTGCGCGCATCAATCACCAGCGTGTCTTCGCGGGTAATCAGCGCATTCCAGTCTTCTGGGCGCACATAAGTGCCGACCGCGCCGACCGGGTCAATATCAGGCTGGCCCATCGTCACGATTTCCTGCTTCAGGCGCACCTTCATGCGATGAAAGGCCGGCTCGCTGGCTAAGCTGAATTTCGGCGCGATGTCGGCGAGACGCGGGTCTTTCGCGAAATGCACCATCAGCGCGGCAATCGCCTCATGCGTGCCGCAAATAGTGCCGTTAATGCCCTCGCGCGCCAGCAAAATTGTGCCAACAATGCCATGCTTTTTGCACATGGTCAAAAGCGGCGCACGCAGCACCTCATAATCGGGCAACGCCATGAATTTATAGAGCGCCGCGACAGTATAAGGGCCATCAGCTTGCTGGGCCGGCGCGCCTCCCACTTCATCCGAAGGGGGCAGTGCAGACGGCGAATCCTTCAAGTCAGCCACATGATCTTTATCTCCCGTATTCATGGTGCGGTTTTAACTAATTTTGCGGCTGAGGGCTAGTCTAGGCGAACCGCATTGTGAGTGAGTTATCAACGAATCGGCAAGCCGCTAATATCCCGCCGCCCAGTCATCGAAGCCCCTAGACGCATCGGCGGCACCTTCGAGTGTGCCGTCGGGGTGAATCAAAATCGCCTCAACGCGGCCAAGCTGCCACTTAAAATACGGATAAGGATAAAGCCGGTGGCCGCGCGCGCGCAAGCCGCGCATATTGGCGAGGTTCATCGTGCCCTTCTCCAGCATTACCACATCAGGCTGCCATTGGCTGTGGCTTTTGCGAGCATGCACGGCTTCAGCCGCGCTCATGTTGAAATCAATCATGTTGCTGAGCGTTTGAAACACCGCCGTGATGATGGTCGCGCCGCCCGGCGTGCCGACAACGGCGCGCAATTTGCCTTCTTTCGTCACAATGGTCGGCGTCATGGAAGACAGCATGCGCTTGCCCGGCGCGATGGCGTTTTTATCGTCGCCCAACAAGCCGAACTGATTGGCATGGCCGGGCTTAATGGCGAAGTCGTCCATCTCATTATTGAGGAAGAACCCCGCGCCCCGTACCACCACTTTAGCGCCATACATGCCGTTGAGCGTGGTGGTTATGGCGACCGCATTGCCTGCTGCATCGACGATTGAGAAATGCGTTGTCTCGGCGCTTTCCATTGCCGCCACATAGCCGGGCTTCACCGCCGCGCTAGAAGTTTTTTGCGTCGGGGAAATATCGGCATTGCGCGCCGCGATATAATCGGGCGCGGTGAGGCCCGCAATATCCACCGCGACAAAATCTGTATCCCCCAAATGCGTGGCGCGGTCGGCATAGACGCGACGTTGCAACTCGGTCATCAGGTGAATATGCGCCGCCGAATTATGCCCCAGCGACGCGATGTCAAAAGCCTCCGCCCCTTTGAAAAGCTGCGCCAACGCAACCCCACCACTGCTTGGCGGCGGCATAGAGATAATCTCATGCCCGCGATAATTAAAGCGCACCGGCGCGCGCCAGACGGGCGCATAGGCGGCGAGGTCTTGATGCGTAATCAGCCCCCCGCCGCTGACCATTTCATCGACCAGCAAATCGGCCACCCGTCCCTCGTAAAATCCGGCGCGGCCCTGCTGCGAAATCGTCTCAAGCGTGCGCGCCAAAGCGGGAAATTTTATGCGCTCGCCCTGTCGCCAACCGCCTTGTTTCAGCACCGGCGGGGCGAAGCGGTTTTGCCCCGCGAAATCTGATTGAAAGCGATTAAACTCGCGCGCCGCCTTCTCGGTCAGGGCGAAGCCCTCGCCGGCCAGCGTGACAGACGGACGAAGGAGCGTATCCCAAGGCTTAGAGCCAAACCGCTCGTGCAGCGTCGCCATGCCGGCCACACTGCCCGGCACACCAACCGCCAAATGCCCTTTCAGGCTCAGGTCTTTTATCACCGCGCCCTTGTCATCGAGATACATATCGCGGGTGGCAGCAAAGGGGGCGCGCTCTCTAAAATCCAGCGTGCCGGCGGTGCCATCGGCCAGCCGATAGATCATAAAGCCGCCGCCGCCGATATTTCCGGCCTGCTGATACACCACGGCGAGGGCGAAATTGACCGCCACCGCCGCGTCAAACGCATTGCCGCCTTCGCGCAGGACATCGCGGCCCACCTCGCTGGCCAGCCGATGCGCCGAGACAACCATTGCCTGCTCGCCATAAACCCCCGTAGGCGCGAGCCGCCAATGATGGCTGAGATAAAGATATTGCAAATGCAGAAACGGCACGGCGAACATCAGCGCGACCATCGCCAGCATCGCCAGCACCGGCGGCTTGGCAGATTGATAGGCGGGCTGATTGGCCGATTGATTGGCGGGTTGGTCGGCGGGTGACGGCATAAACGGCTTCCTCAAAAACGTATGAGAAAGATTAGCAGGAATAAGGGCTGGGGCAAGTCAACGAGCCGAGGCGGTTTATTCCTGAAAGGCTTCCTCGATACCGCCATTTTCAGTATGAACCAAAGAGCACTCTCTGGCGTGAGATATGAGCAAACTCTTCGGCAGGCTGCGGGGGGCAGAGAAGCTGCCGCGCCCTTATACCCTTGCCTCACTGTACTCATCGCACTACATTTTGAAGCAGTTAGGGAGAATGTCATGAGTGCAGCTGAGAAAATTCTATCGGGTCACCAGAAATATGCACGGCTGTTTGAGCCGCTGGATTTGGGCCATACCACGCTGAAAAACCGCTCGATTATGGGCTCTATGCATACCGGCCTTGAGGAATTGCCGGACGGGTTTGAGCGCATGGCGGCCTATTATGCCGAGCGCGCAGCGGGCGGCGTCGGTATGATTATCACCGGCGGCATTGCCCCCAATCCTGAGGGCGGCATGACGGTGAAAGACGCCGATGGCGCCGAGCTTTTCGCCGCCTCGAAACTGCAAAATGACAAGGAAGTGGCAGGCCACGCCATTGTGACCAAAGCCGTGCATGACGCCGCGCCCGATTGCAAATTCGTCATGCAAATTCTGCATATGGGGCCGCTGGCGTTTAATGATTTGGCGGTCGCGCCCTCTCCAGTGAAGTCGCGCATCGGCGCTTATGCGCCAGCTGAATTGGACGCGGAAGGCATTGAAAAGCAAATAGCCGACCACGCCAATTGCGCCGCCATGGCCAAAAAAGCGGGTTATGACGGGGTCGAGATTATCGGCTCGGCGGGCTATTTGCTGTCTACATTTTTGGTTGAGAAAACCAATCAGCGATCGGATGAATGGGGGGGCTCTTATGAAAACCGCATGCGCTTTCCGCTCGAAGTGGCGAAACGCTGCCGCGAAGCGGTGGGCGATGAATTCATCATCGTGTTCCGCATTGCCGCGATGGATATGCTGCAAGGCGGCATGAGCTGGGACGAGGTCGCCCTGCTGGCCCGCGAGCTTGAGAAAGTCGGCGTGTCGATTATCTCCACCCATTTCACCTGGCATGAAAGCGCCGTGCCGACCATCGCCACTATGGTGCCGCGCGCCGCCTTCACCTCGGTAACGGGGCGCGTGCGCAAAGAAGTCTCGATTCCGGTCATCACCTCCAACCGCATTAACATGCCGCAAGTCGCTGAAGACGTGCTGGCCAATGGCGAGGCCGATTTAGTGTCTATGGCGCGCCCCATGCTGGCCGACAGCCAATTTATGAATAAGGCGGCGGAAGACCGCGCCGATGAGATTAACACCTGCATTGCCTGTAATCAGGCTTGCCTCGACCATACATTTGGCGGCAAGACAACAAGCTGTCTGGTCAATCCGCGCGCCTGCCATGAAACCCTGCTGAGCTATGCGCCGACGCAAGCGGCGAAAAATATCGCGGTAATTGGTGCCGGCCCTGCCGGTCTCGCCTATGCCACCGTTGCCGCCGAGCGTGGCCATCAGGTCACCTTATTTGACGCGGCTGATGAGATTGGCGGGCAGTTCAACCTCGCCAAGCTGGTGCCGGGCAAGGAAGAATTTTACGAGACCCTGCGCTATTACGGCAAAATGATTGAGAAGCTGGGCATTACGCTGCAACTCAACACACGCGTGGACGCCGATATGCTGGATGAGTTCGAGCATGTGGTGGTGGCCACCGGCATCAGCCCCCGCGTGCCAGATATTGAGGGCATCACCCATGAAAAAGCGGTCAGCTATATTGATGTGTTGAAGGGCCGCAAAGCCGTCGGCAAGCGCGTGGCGATTATGGGCGCGGGCGGCATTGGCTTTGATGTTGCTGACACGCTGTCGCATGACGGCCCGTCCGGCGCGCTCGACAAACAAGTCTTCGCCAAGGAATGGGGCGTCGATTTTGAAAACCATCCGCGCGGCGGCGTGACCGGCATTGAGCCGCAAGTGGCCAGCGCCGATCGCGAGATTATCCTGATGCAACGCAAAGAAACCAATGTCGGCAAAGGGCTGGGCAAAACCACCGGCTGGACGCATCGCCTGACCCTGCAACGGCGCGGCGTCAAAATGATGAATGGCATTGATTATCGCAAGATTGACGATGCTGGACTGCACATCACCGCCAATGGCCAGCCTGATATTTTAGAGGTCGATAGCGTGGTTATCTGCGCCGGACAAGAGCCGCTGCGCGCGCTTTATGACACGTTGGAGGCCAAAGGCACCTCGGTCGAGCTGGTCGGCGGCGCTTATGAGGCGGCGGAACTGGACGCCAAGGCGGCGATTAAGCAAGCCTCAGAATTGGCGGCGGCGATTTAACGGCTTTCCGACTTGATGGCTTCGCCATCTGCGCTGGCGCAATGCGGGCTAGGCCTAAAGGCCAAGCCCTTTTAGCGAAACAAGCCTCAGAATTGGCGGCAGCAAGGCCGAGGGCCAATAAAGGAATAAAGGCGTGAGATGTCGCGCATCATTTGTTCTTCTTTTTTGCATTAGGCAAAGCCTAGCAGATTTTGAAGGAAAAGGGTTAATGCGCCGCCTGATTAAAGCTTGGTTTCGACCGTTTCGATATTTAATTGTCCGGCGAGGCCCGCATTGCGATGCGCTTCAATGGCGCGGTAGCCGTCAGACATCATCATATCCACCATAGCTTGGCGGTTGGGATAGATGGCAATGGCGACTTTGTCCCACAGCTCATCCACCTCGCCCAGCATAAGGCGATGCACATCTCCGGCAAATCTCATCTCGCCGCCCAAACCGGTGAGAAGTTTCGACACTTCCTCGCCGTAAATTTCATAGGCCTCGGCACCGGTCATATCCTTGCCATGCAGCTCATGGTCAGCCGGATAATCGGCTTTTTCTTTAAATTTCAGCAGATTAATCATGCAAATTATTTGGCCGTGATCATCTTCAAAAAAGCCCTTCATCTGTTCCGATGTTGGCATGACAGCGTTTTTTACTTCCATTGATGTCTCCATGCGTCTTTTCGACCATAAAAAATATGACTCAGACGTCATTTTTCGTTAAACCGCAGATAACTTTTAAACTAATTGAAAAATAACTGTTCGTGAAGGGCAGAATTTTGACACTTTTGCGCTATATATAAGAGATAGCTAGGGGATGTGAGCACTTATGGAATTTGACCCGGACAATCATGATACGCAGCCGGTTATAGCCAGCCGGAGGCCGAGGCGGCTGATTAGCCCTCTGGGCACGGCGATTTTTGTGTTTTTGGCCCTGATTGCTTGGCTCGGCAGCGGTCTTTTATTCAATTCGAATAAGGTGGAAGCCGCCAAACCCATCAGCCTTGATGGCAATAGCGCGCGCAATTTTAAAGTTGTGGTGCAAGAGATTACGGCGCGCCCCTATCCCAATACGATTATTCTGCAAGCACGCAGCGAGGCCGATAAGCTGGTGACTGTGGCCTCTGAAACCGGCGGCACGATTAGCCAATTGCCGGTCAGCAAGGGCAGTTTTGTTCAAAAAGGACAGATTATCTGCCGCATTGATGTCGGCGCGCGCGCCGCCCAATTGGCGCAAGCCCGCGCCCAGCGCGATGCCCGCAAAATCGAGTTTAATGCCGCCCAAAAACTGGTCAAACAAGGCCATATGTCAAAAAGCCAAATGGCCGCCGCACAGGCCGCTTTCGATGCCTCTGTCGCCGCCGTTAAAAGCGCGCTGGTGGAATTGGAGCGCACCAAAATTCGCGCGCCATTTGACGGTATTCTGGACCGCCAACCGGTTAAAATCGGGCATTATATGTCGCCCGGCCAGCCCTGCGGCACGATTATCGACAAAGACCCGCTGCTGGTCGTCGGCTATATTTCGGAAAATCAGATTAACCGCATCGCCATTGGCGCAACCGGCCAAGCCAAGCTGTCCACCGGTGAAGTGGCGCAAGGCAAAGTGCGCTATATCGCCGAAAGCCCCAATCTGACCACCCGCACCTTTCGGGTTGAATTGGAGGTCGCCAATAAAGACCTGCAATTGCGCGACGGCATGACGGCTGAATTGACGATTAATGCCGGTGAGGTGGTGGCCAGCCGCGTGCCGCAAAGCGTGTTGACGCTGGCCGGAGATGGCCGCCTCGGCGTGCGTGTGCTGCAAAATAATCGCGTTGTCATTCGCCCCATTCAAATCATTAAAGACGACCAAGATGGCGCAGTGGTGACCGGTTTGGGCGCATCGGAAATGGTGATTGTGCGCGGCGGCGAATTTACCCGCGACGGCCGCGAAGTGGATTTTGAAATGCTGTCTGACGCGAAAGGCACAGCCCAATGATGTATCGCTTCATCACCTCCGCCATGACGCGCAGCCGCGCCGTGCTGACCATTTTGGCCGCGTTGCTGCTGGGCGGCCTTAGCTCCTATATCTCGCTGCCGCGCGAAGCCGACCCCGATATTCCGATTCCGATTATTTATGTCGGCGTGGTGCTGCCCGGCATTTCGCCGGTAGATTCGGAACGCCTGCTGGTGAAACCGATGGAGCTTGAGCTTCGCACCCTGACCGGCTTGAAAGAAATGCAATCCATCTCGGCGCAAAATTATGGCGCGGTGCTGCTGGAATTTGATGTCAGCTTTGACAAAGAGCAAGCCCTGCTGGATGTGCGCGAGAAAATGGACCAAGTGCGCCCTGAATTGCCCGATGACGCCGAAGAACCGGATGTGCGCGAATTTAATGCCGGTCTGTTTCCGGTCATTATGGTTAATCTGACGACAACAGATAGCGAGCGCGAGCTTTATCGCCGCGCCAAAATGCTGAAAGAAGAAATCGCAGGCATGCCAAATGTGCTGGAGGCCAATCTGATTGGCCAGCGCGAGGAAGTGCTGGAAATCATCATCGACCCGCGGGCGATGGAAAATTACAACATCACCTCAAACGAGCTTTATTCCGTGCTGGCGCGCAATAATCAGCTTATTCCCGCAGGCAGTATTGATAGCGGTCAGGGGCGGTTTTCGCTCACCGTGCCCGGGCTGATTGAAAAAGAAGATGATGTCGGCCAAATTCCGATTAAGACGCGCGGCGATGCCGTTGTGCGCCTCAGCGATATTGCCGAAGTGCGCCGCACCTTTAAAGACCAAAATATTTATGCCCGCTTTAACGGCAATCCGACCATCTCCATTGAGGTGGTGAAGCGGCTGGGCGCCAATATTGTGCAGACCACGCAGCAAGTGCGCGCGCTGTCGCTCGACTATACGCGCGACTGGCCCGAAACCATTGATGTTGATTTCTCCTCCGATATTTCCAGCTTCATTTTCGAAATGCTCGGCTCATTGGAGACCTCCATTTCCAACGCCATTATGCTGGTGATGATTTTGGTGATTGCCGCGCTGGGCTTGCGCTCGGCTCTACTAGTGGGTCTCTCCATTCCGACCAGCTTTCTGGTCGGCTTTCTGATTGTTGACCTGATGGGCATGACGCTGAACATGATGATTATGTTCGGCTTTATTCTGTCCGTCGGTATTTTGGTGGATGGCGCGATTGTGGTGGTGGAATATGCCGACCGCAAAATGGCCGAGGGGCTGAACCGCCGCGAAGCCTATGCGATGGCCTCCTCGCGCATGTTCTGGCCGATTTTATCCTCTACCGGCACCACGCTGGCGGCCTTTGGCCCAATGCTGTTCTGGCCCGGTGTGAGCGGTAAATTCATGTCATATCTGCCGATTACCGTGATTATTCTGCTCAGCGCCTCGCTCGTCACGGCCATGTTATTCATGCCGGTGATTGGCGGGCTTATCGGGAAATCCGAGCAAGAGGGCGATGAATTATTATCCAGCCTGTCGGGCGAGAGCCGCATTAATGTGCGCGAAATGAAGGGCATGACCGGACGTTATTTGCGCTTCCTCAAAATGTGCATGAACCGGCCGCTCACCACCATCGCCACCGCCATTGCCGTTCTCACCACGGTTGTGATGCTGTATGGCGAGTATAATAATGGCGTTGAGTTTTCCGGCTCGATTGAACCGCATCAGGCCAATGTGCTGATCAAAGGGCGCGGCAATCTATCGGTTGAGGAAGCTGATTTAGCGACCAAATTGGTCGAGAGCATTATTCTCGATGTGCCGGGCATCGACTCGGCCTTCGCGCAGGCCGGTCCGTCAATTGGCGGCGGTGACGGCGCGCCGAATATGGGCGATGGCCGTATTCCGGCGGACACGATTGGCTTGGTGCGTATCGAATTTACCCATTTCTCAACCCGCCTTCCGGCGACGCAGATTATGCGCGAGATTACAGAGCGCGCGCGCCGCTTTGCCGGTATTGAGGTGGAAATCAGAGAACGCGAGCAAGGTCCGCCGCAAGGCAAAGGCATTGAAATTGAAGTCAGTGGCCAAGATTTGGGCAAGCTGACCGAGGTCACCAATATGATGGCCAGCTATCTCAAAAGCCGCAGCGACCTTTATATTGATATCGAAGACACGCTGCCCCTGCCCGGCATTGAATGGAATTTGAGCGTTGACCGCGAAGCCGCCGGTCGTTTTCAGGCCGATATTTCGACCGTCGGCAATGTCATTCAGCTTGTCACAAACGGTATTCTCGTCGGCCATTATCGCCCCGATGATAGCGATGAGGAAATCGAAATACGCGCCCGCTATCCTTATGATGCGCGCTCTTTCGACCGGCTCGACCAACTGCGCGTCCTGACGCCTGCGGGTAATGTGCCGATTACCAATTTTGTCGAACGCAAACCGGCTGAGAAGCGCGACGCCATTAGTCGCGTTGATGGCAGGCGCGTCATTCAACTGCAAGCCGCAATGGGCATTAATCCGGCGACCGGAGAGGAATATCTGGCGACCGATTTGGAGAATGATTTTCTGCAATGGATGGGCACGCAAGATTTTGTGCCCGCCGATGTAAGCTGGCGTTTGCGCGGTGCCAATGAAGAAGCCGAAGCGGCGACCGCCTTTTTGGGGCGCGCCATGATGGCTTCGCTGCTGCTGATGTTCATTATTCTGCTGATGCAGTTTAACAGCCTCTATTGCACGCTGCTGACGCTTTCTACCGTTGTGTTATCCACCATTGGCGTATTGCTGGGCATGGTGCTGACCGGACAGGTTTTCTCGGTCATTATGACCGGTACCGGCGTGGTCGCGCTGGCCGGTATTGTGGTCAATAATTCCATCGTGCTGATTGATACCTATCAACGCCTTTTGGCGAGCGGCATGGATAAGGTGGATGTGATTTTAAAAACTGCGGGGCAGCGTTTGCGCCCGATTTTGCTGACCACCGTCACCACCATGATTGGGCTGTTCCCTATGGCCATTCAGGCCTCGATTAATGTGGTTGACCGCTCGGTGCAATTTGGCGAGCCGACCGCCGCTTGGTGGGTGCAACTTTCCACCGCCATTATCTTTGGCCTCGGCTTTTCAACCCTGCTGACCCTTATTCTTGTGCCGGTCATGCTGCATTTGCCTGATTATTTGCGCGAGCGTTTTTCAGGTCTGCGGCGCGCGCCGGATATTCGCCAAGCAATGGGTGGCGGCGACACTCCTGCTGAATAAAGCGCAGGTTAAGCCTGTTTGAGACGCCAATATGTATAAGCGCTTATCGGCAGAAACGCATAATAGGCGGCGCTCATAGCGGTTAGGGTCAACCACGGGAAGGTGAATAACATCACCGCCGTAAAGCCGATAAACAACATGAGCGGCAACACCAAATCGCGGCGAATATGCGTCAGCCCTTTGCCCGAGAAAGTCGGGAAGGTCGAGACCATCAGCAAGCCGACGATAATCGTATTGGCCAGAATAACCATCGGATAGTCAGCCAAATTAATGATACCGGCGACCTGCAAATATATCGGCAGCATGACCAGCCCACCGGCGGACGGCGATGGCACACCGATGAAAAACTTGGTTTTCCATGCCGGACGGTCGGCTTCTTCCATATCAACATTAAAGCGCGCCAAGCGCAGCGCGCAGCACACTGAATAAACCAGAATAACCGCCCAGCCAATGCGGCCGGTTGATTGCAACGCCCATAAATAAACCACCAACACCGGCGCAATGCCGAAATTGACAAAATCCGTCAGCGAATCCAATTGCGCGCCGAGCGGGCTTTCGGCTTTCAAGATACGTGCCAAGCGGCCATCAAAAGCATCGAGGAAACCGGCAATGACAATGCACATCACCGCCAGCTCAAAGCGGCCTTCAAGCCCTTGGCGCACCGCCGTAAGGCCGAGGCACAAGGCCAGCAGCGTCACCATATTCGGGATAATACGCCGAATGGGAAACTGGCGGCTTTTCAGGCTTTCGGTCACGCGTTGGCGACGGGTCGCCTTTTTGTCTTTGCTTTCTGCCATGTTAGCCGGTCAGCGACTCGCGCTCTTTCTCTTTGGATTTCAAATCAGCCAGCACGGTTTCACCGGCAATGGCCGACTGGCCGACCGCGACACGCGGCACACCATCTTTCGGCAGATAAACATCGCACCGGCTGCCGAAACGAATAAGGCCGAAACGCTCACCGGCATGGAATTCTTGTTCCTCATGCGCGAAGCATAAAATACGCCGCGCGACCAAACCGGCGATTTGCACCACCACGATTTGCTTGCCGCCATCGGTCTCCACCAGCAGCGATTGCCGTTCATTGGCGTCGCTGGCCTTGTCGAGGTCAGCGCTTAAAAACTGGCCCGTGCGATAAAGCGATTTAATCACCTTGCCACCCACCGGCATACGATTGACGTGGCAGTTAAACACATTCATGAAAACCGAGATGCGCGGCAATGCTTCATCGCCCAGCCCCAATTCGGGCGGCGGCACGGCTTCGGTAATCATATTCACCACACCATCGGCGGGCGAAATGACCAGACCTTTGCGTTGCGGCGTGACCCGAGCCGGATCGCGGAAGAACCAAGCGCACCACAGCGTTAAAATCACACCCACCCAGCCGAGAAAGTCTGACACAAAGAACAGCAGCAGCGTCAAAAACGCGAAAATGCCGATAAAGCGATAGCCTTCGGGGTGGATGGGGAACAGCACTGATTTCAATGCACGCATTATTTGTCTCCTATGATGCGGTTTCCGGCACTGCCGAGACACCGTCTTTGAAAAGCTTATACACCACCGCATCCTTCAATGCTTCAAAAGAAGCGACGACGATATTTGGGTTCACGCCAATGGTGCGCCAGCTATCGCCGCTCTCATCAACGCTTTCAATGGTGACACGCGTCACGGCTTCCGTGCCGGTGTTTAAAATCCGCACCTTAAAATCAACCAGCTTCATGGTATCGATAGCGGTGGCATAGCGTTTCAAATCGCCGCGCAACGCCATATCCAGCGCGTTAATCGGGCCGTTACCCGTGCCCTTGCCCTCAACCGTCTCGCCGTCAATCACCAGCGACACAGCCGCTTCAGATAATGTGCGCCCCTTGCCGTCATTAGAGATATTAACCGTATAGCCGGTCACATCAAAATAATCCGCCAGCCGGTCAAGCTGGCGCAAGGCCAGCAATTCGAAGGATGCGCCAACGCCATCATAGCTATAGCCGTCCAATTCCTTATCCTTGACCTCGCGCAAAATGCGGTCAATGGCGGAGTCTTTGGCGTCCACCTCAATCTTGGCGGTGGCCAGACGGTCCAGCACATTGCTTTTACCGGCTTGGTCGGACACTAAAATCGTGCGGCTATTGCCGACGCTTTCAGGTTTGACATGCTCATAAGTGGACGGGTCTTTCATCACCGCCGACACATGAATACCGCCCTTATGGGCGAAAGCCGACGCGCCGACATAAGGCGCATGGCGGTTCGGCGTGCGGTTGAGAATATCATCAAGCAGCAGCGAGACATTTTTCACTTGCGGCAGCTTGGCTACATCAATGCCGGTTTCAAAACGCTCGGCATAGCCGGGCTTTAACAGCAAAGTCGGTATCAGCGAGACGAGATTGGCATTGCCGCAACGCTCGCCCAGCCCGTTAATCGTGCCCTGCACTTGCCGCACACCGGCATTAATCGCCGCCAGCGAATTGGCCACGGCGTTTTCCGTATCATTATGCGTATGAATACCAAGATGCGCGCCCGGAATATGCTTGGTCACATCGCTGACAATATCAAACACCTCATCGGGCATGGTGCCGCCATTTGTGTCGCATAAAACCACCCAGCGCGCGCCTGCCTCAATGGCCGCTTCAGCGCAGGCCAGCGCATAATCGCGATTGGCTTTATAGCCATCGAAAAAATGCTCGCAATCAATCATGGCCTCTTTGCCACGCGCCGTGATGGCGGCCACGCTATCGCTGATGCAGGCAATGTTTTCGTCATTTGAAATGCCCAAGGCAACATCGACATGATAGTCCCAGCTTTTGGCGACAAGGCAGGTCGCGGCAGAGGGAGCATCGAGGATTTCCATAAAGCCCGGGTCATTTTCCGCACTGCGACCGGCGCGTTTGGTCATGCCAAAGGCGGTCAGCTTGGCGGTATCAAGCCCGCCCAATTCTTGGAAAAACTGCGTATCGGTCGGATTGGCGCCCGGATAGCCGCCCTCGACATAATCCACGCCCAGCGCATCCAAGGCCGCCGCCAGCTTCATTTTATCAGCCACAGCAAAATCCACGCCGGCCGTTTGCTGGCCGTCGCGCATGGTGGTGTCAAAAATATAAAGGCGTTCGCGTGCCATGACGGCTTATCCTTCGGTTTTGCCCTGTAAACGGGCGACAGCTTTATCATAGCCGATAAGCGGCAGTAAATGCTGCATTTCTGGCCCATGTGCCTGTCCGGTCAATGCTTGGCGCAAGGGCATGAACAGCGCGCGGCCTTTGCGGCCTGTGCTTTGCTTCAGGCTTTGCGTCCATTCCGACCAGCTTTCGAGTGTCAATTCGCCCTGCGGCAAGGCGGCCAGCGCAGCCGATACATAATCGACATTATCGGCCTCAATCACCGGCGTCACCGGCCCTTTAATGAGATGCAGAATATCGGCAATGTCTTTAAACAGCGTCAGATTGCCCTTCACGCTATCCCAAAATGCCGCGCCTTGCGGTGCGCCCATCTCAGCCAGACGGTCAGCCGCCGCCTCATAAGGCATATCGTGCAAAATGCGCGCATTGAGACGCGTCACATCATCCGCATCAAAACGCGCCGGAGCGCGTCCCAGCCGCGCCATATCAAAGCCGTCAATCAGCGTCGCCATATCCTGCACCGGCTCGACCGGATCTGCCGTGCCCAGCCGCGCAATCAGACTGTTCAGGCTCATCGCCTCAATGCCGCTATCGCGCAATTCTCCCAGCGATAATGAACCAAGCCGTTTTGACAATGCGCCGCCATCGCTCGCCAGCATGAGCGAGAAATGCCCGAATACCGGCGCTTTGCCGCCCAGTGCCTCAATGATTTCAATTTGCGCGCCCGAATTGGTGACATGGTCTTCGCCACGAATGACATGGGTGATATTGGCATCAATATCATCAACCACGCTGGGCAGCGTATATAGCCATGTGCCATCGGCGCGGCGAATGACCGGGTCTGACAGGCTGGCGGTTTCAATCTTCTGACTGCCGCGCACCATATCGTCCCAGATAATTGCATTGCCCGACAATTTGAAGCGATAATGCGGTGTGCGACCTTCTTCGGCAAAAGCCGCGATTTGCTCTTCGTTTAATGCCAGCGCGGCGCGGTCATAAACCGGCGGCATGCCCCGCGCCAATTGTCGCTTGCGTTTGCGGTCCAACTCATCGGGCGTCTCATAACAGGCATAAACCAGCCCGCGCGCCTGCAAATCGGCAAAGGCCGCTTCATATTTATCAAACCGCTCAGACTGCTTAAAAGTCTCGTCAAAGCCCAAACCCAGCCATGCCAAATCGGTTTTAATGGCCTCGGCAAAAGCCTCGGTCGAGCGCGCTTCATCCGTATCATCCATACGCAGAATGAAATCGCCCCCCTGCCCTTTAGCGAATAAATAGCAAAACAGGGCAGCGCGGGCATTGCCGACATGCAGCGAGCCGGTCGGGCTGGGAGCAAAACGTGTGCGAACAGTCATAAAATTCCTCTAAATTCAGGCGCGCGCGTCGCGAAAGCCATTGGTAATCGGATAGCGGCGGTCGCGCCCGAAATTGCGATTGCCGATTTTCGCGCCAGGCGCGGCTTGTCGGCGTTTATATTCAGAAACGTAAAGCAAATGCTCAATGCGTTTCACCGTTTCGGCATCATGGCCGCGGGCGATAATCTCATCAACGCCCAATTCATCTTCCACCAGCGCGAATAAAATATCATCCAAAGCCTCATAAGGCGGCAGGCTGTCTTCGTCTTTCTGGTCGGGACGCAGTTCGGCACTTGGCGGCTTGTCGATAATATTTGTCGGAATAACGACACCGGCAGGGCCAAGCCCGCCCACCGGCAGATTTTCATTGCGCCAACGCGCCAGCGCGAACACTTCGGTTTTATAAATATCCTTAATCGGATTATAGCCGCCATTCATATCGCCATAGAGCGTGGCATAGCCGACCGACACCTCGGATTTATTGCCCGTCGTCACCACCATATTGCCGAACTTATTCGACACCGCCATCAGCAATGTGCCGCGCAGCCGGGACTGGATATTCTCTTCCGTCAAATCGGCATTTGTGCCGTTGAATAAATCACCAAGCGCGCCCTCAACCGCATCAACCGGCGCGGCAATCGATACCTCGTCCAGCTCAATGCCCAAGGCCGTGGCGCAGGCGGCGGCATCATCAAGGCTCTCTTGGCTGGTATAGCGCGAAGGCAACATGATGCAATGCACCCGTTCCGCACCCAGCGCATCGACCGCCATAGCGGCGCAAATGGCGCTATCAATGCCGCCCGACAGCCCCAGCAACACGCCCGGAAAGCGGTTCTTCTCAACATAATCGCGCAAGCCCAAAGTGGCGGCGGCGTAAATATCGCCCAAATCATCGCTTTGGGTCTCAGTCACCTCGGCGTCAATCTGCCATCCCTTATCCTGCGCGCTGAGGCTCACCATATGCACCTCAGCCTGCCAAGCGGGACGCTGTGTCGCCAGCGTGCCATCGCCATGCATGGCAAAAGACGCGCCGTCAAATACCAGTTCGTCTTGGCCGCCAAATTGATTGACGTAAATCAAGGGCAGGCCGGTTTCCCGCGCCCGCGCGCCCGCGTGATGCAAGCGGTTTTCATGCTTGCCGCGTTCAAAAGGCGAGCCATTTGGCGAAATCAAGATTTCCGCGCCTTGCGCCTTCAAATGCGCGCACACATCATTGAACCAAATATCCTCGCAAATCGGCACACCGACCCGCACACCGCGCAGCTCGACCGGTTTCGGCATGACGCCAGCCGCGAATAAACGCTTTTCATCAAACACCGCATAATTGGGCAAATGCACTTTATGGCGTATCGCCGCCTGCCCGCCATCAGCGACCATAACCGCATTATAAAGCGCGCCGTTCTCAACCACCGGCAAGCCGAATATCAAAGCCGGGCCGCCATCCGCCGTATCAGCAACCAGCTTATCGGCTTCCTCTGCCACATGCGCCAAAAAGGCCCGCTTCAGCACAAGGTCTTCGGGCGGATAGCCGGTTAAAAACAATTCCCCGGCCACCACCACATCAGCATCACCCGCCGCCGCGCGAATGGCGCGCAGCAATGCGGCATTGGCCGCCACTGCCCCGACAGTAGGGTTCAGTTGCGCCATTGCGATTTTCAAAGTTTTTCCGCCATTGGCCATGACTGCTATGTAGCGCGCCAAGCGGTTTTGAACAAGCAAATCAATAGGTTTAGCCTTGCGTCAGCCGGTCGCTTGAGGGCAGACTAATCGCCATTGGGGGAAGCTATGCTTAAACAGGAAAATTATCAGCGCATGACCATTGATCGCCGCGACAATGGCGTGGTCGTTGTGACGCTTAATCGTCCGGAAAAAATGAACGCCATCGACAATCGCATGCATCATGAAATGATGACTTTCAGCCGCGATTTTGATGATGACCCCGACCTGCGCGTTTTGGTGCTGGCCGGAGCGGGCAAAGCCTTTTGCGTTGGCGGCGATTTTAGCGCCGATACCGGCATTGAGATGCCGAGCCTCGCCGAAGGGCGGCGCATTGTTGACCATATGTTGGAATGTGAAAAACCGATTATCTCGGCCGTGAACGGCTATGCGCTGGGGCTGGGGGCCAATCTGGCGCTGCTATGCGATATTGTGGTGGCCGGCCCCGATGCCAAATTCGGCGACACGCATGTGAATATGGGCCTCGGCGCGGGCGATGGTGGACAGCTTATCTGGCCGTTTCTTATCGGCGTCAATCGCGCCAAATATCACCTGATGACCGGCGAGATGGTGAACGGTGCCGACGCCTATGAAATGGGCTTGGCCGGATTTTACGCCGACACAAGCGAGGGCGTGATGACCAAAGCTATGGAGATTGCCGATAGGCTGGCCGAGGGCGCGCCGCTGGCCATTGCCGCCTCAAAAGTCGGCATTAACGCATTTTTGCGCCAAGTCGCTGCCGCCGTCATGCCGATAAGCCTGCAAGCCGAGGGGCTGACGATGAGTTCTGAGGATTTTCAAGAGGCGGTTGCGGCCTTTCAAGAAAAGCGCAAAGCCGAATTTAAGGGAAAATAAGAGATGACCGAGTTTCGCAAATGGACATTGGCCAAGCATCCAAGCGGCGTGCCGAGCGCCGATTGCTTCGCGCTGGAAAGCTTCACGCCGGACGCGCCAAGCGACGGAGAAGTGCTGATTAGGACGCATTATTTTTCGCTCGACCCGGGCATGCGAGGCCGTTTGAGCGGCGACAGCTATGCGGCGGGGCTGAAAATCGGTGACACGATTGAAAGCGCCGGTATTGGCGAGATTATTGCCAGCAAATCCGAGCGTTTTGCCGTTGGCGATATGGTGATGGGCGGGCTTGGCTGGACCGAAGCCCTGCTGCATGCCGATCGCGGCTTGCAAAAGCTCGACCCTGCCCTGTTCGACGACCAAGTCGGCATGACCGCGACCATTGGCGTTTTGGGTGTGCCCGGCCTGACCGCATGGTTTGGCTTGCAAGACCTCGGCCAACCGCAAAGCGGCGAGACGCTGCTGATATCATCTGCCGCTGGCCCGGTGGGCGCAAGCTGCGGGCAAATCGGCAAAACATTGGGACTGACGGTTATCGGCATTGCCGGTGGCGCAGAAAAATGCGCCTATTTGAGCGGTTTGGGCTTTGACGCGGTGATTGACTATAAGGCTGAGGATAACCTCACCAAAGCCATTACCGCCGCTGCGCCCGATGGCGTCGATATTTATTTCGACAATGTGGGCGGCGCGATATTGGATGCCGCCATTCTCAATATGAAGCCAAAGGGGCGGATTGTCGTTTCCGGCCAAGTGGCTGAATATAATAATGAAACGCCGACCGGCATTCGCCAGACCACGCGCTTTATCACCCATAGGCTGCGTATGGAGGGGCTGGTGGTTTATGATTATGCCAAGCAATTCCCCGCCGCGCAGGCGGCAATGGCGGCGCTTATTCGTGACGGCAAGCTGGCCTATAAAGAGGATATCAGCACCGGTATTGAAGACGCGCCGCGCGAATATGCGGCGCTATTTGCCGGTGCCAATTTTGGCCGCCGTCTGATTAAGACCCTCTAAGTGCTTAACTTAAATGCTTTATTTTTCCGTATAATATCCGTATATGGAGATTGAACCGACGAATTTGGAAAGAGTGAATGATGAGTTGGACACCGAAAAGCTGGCGTGAGTTCCCGATTAAACAGGTTCCCGCCTATCAAAACGCGAAGCAACTGGCCGATGTGGAAGCACGTTTGGCGAGCTTTCCGCCTTTGGTGTTTGCCGGTGAGGCGCGCAATTTGAAGGCGCAACTGGCCGAAGTTTGCGAAGGCCGCGCGTTTTTGCTGCAAGGGGGCGACTGCGCCGAGAGCTTTGCCGAGCATCATGCCGACAATATTCGCGACACATTCCGCGTCATGCTGCAAATGTCTGTTGTGCTGACTTTCGGCGCGAAACTGCCGGTGATTAAAGTCGGTCGCATGGCCGGACAATTTGCCAAGCCGCGCTCTGCCGATACCGAGACCATTGATGGGGTCGAACTGCCGAGCTATCGCGGCGACATTATTAACGGCATTGAATTTAATGAAGGCGCGCGCGTGCCCGACCCTGAGCGCCAAATTGCCGCTTATCGTCAGGCCGCCTCGACGCTGAACCTGCTGCGCGCTTTCGCCAAGGGCGGCTATGCCGATTTGACCGAAGTGCATCGCTGGAATCAAGGCTTTGTGGCCGACAGCCCGCAAGGCGCGCGCTATGAGGAAATGGCGGGTCAAATTGACCAAGCGATGGAATTCATGGCGGCTTGCGGCATTTCCAGCACCACCGCCCCACAAATGGGCATGGTTGATTTTTACACCAGCCATGAAGCCCTGCTGCTGGGATATGAGCAAGCGCTGACCCGCCTCGACAGCACAAGCGGCGAGCATTACGACACCTCCGCCCATATGCTGTGGATTGGCGACCGCACGCGCCAGCCCGATGGCGCACATGTTGAATTTTTAGCCGGTGTTAAAAACCCGATTGGCCTGAAATGCGGCCCGTCATTGGAGCCGGATGAGCTGATAACCCTGCTCGATAAGCTGAACCCGGAAAATGAAGCCGGACGCGTGACACTGATTGCGCGCTTTGGCCATGATAATGTTGAAAATCACCTGCCGCAGCTTGTGCGTAAGGTTGAGAGCGAAGGCCGCAAGGTTGTTTGGTCATGCGACCCGATGCACGGCAATACGATTAAGGCGTCAAACGGCTATAAAACCCGTCCGGTTGACCGCATTCTTACCGAAGTGCAACGCTTTATGGGCGTGCATCAGGCCGAGGGCACCCATGCCGGTGGTATTCATTTCGAGATGACCGGCCAAAATGTGACCGAATGTCTGGGCGGCGCACAAGCGATTTCGGAAGAAGATCTCTCAAGCCGCTATCACACGCATTGCGACCCGCGCCTCAATGGCAGCCAAGCCCTTGAATTGGCTTTTTTGATTGCCGAGGGTATCAGCGCTTACCGCACGGAACTCGCCAAAACGGCATAAGTTATCTTGGCGTTTTTAAAAAAGGTGAATCGACTCCAAAGATGCTGTCATAATAGCTGACCTGAGAGGGTGCCAAGCGTTCGCCCATTGGCATATCACCAATATTGAAAACATCTTTACCTGCCGCATCCTGCACAGTGACAAGCGAAACGGGTCGGTCTGCAAGATCTACATAGCCCGTTTTATAGCGAAACCCCTTTCGGCGCAGCCAATCGAGATATGTTTGCAGTGTTGGGTGTCCGCCAAACGGACCGGCCATTAGGCAACCTGCCTAATCGTCATTCCGGCTTCTTTCTTTTCATGCGTTGCCGCAGCTTGCCAAATTTGCTCAAACTCCTTCGGCACAGGCGGCAAATCAAAATCTTTATTGAGTTCGACTTGCAGGCCGAAGCGCTGCATCAGGCCGTGGATATCATCGCCCTCAATGCTGGCCATAATGTTCACATCCAGCCCTTGAGCGACCGAAAAACCATCTTAGTTGAAAACCAGAACCCGCATAAATCCATCTTCACGCATTGCACACCCCTTTTCTTTTTATTGCGTTTAAAATAGGAATCGCCACCGCTCATGTCAAACATAAAGCATTGCGTTATTTAGACCATCCGTCTGCTGCGGGGATAGTTTTTTTGCCGCGCTATTTTCAGATATTTACAATGAAAGCAATAAGTTAAATCAGATTTTGCTTGCGCTAGGCGGTTACGATTTCCTAACCTCTTTATGTCAATTCAATACGAGTAGCCCCATGTCGGGGTGCTCGCTCAATAGAAAACCGCTCGCGGAAATAGGCGAGGTTTCTTTACTCGTATTGGAATTGACACAGCCCGACACTTAAGCCGGTGCTGTTCAATAAAAATAAGAGGAGGAAATCCCATGCTGAAATCAACAGCACTCGGTCTTGCGTTCACTATTTTGCGTTGGCAACCCGCCATGGCTCAATCTGCTGTCACAGTTGGCTATGATTTCTACACGCTTCACAGAGCTCTGGAAGCGAAAAGCTCTGGCATCGAATATGACCAAGATTCCAGCGGCTTTATGTTTGCCGCCGAGAGCGAAATAGACCAAGACAGCTCAATTACTTTTGAATATCGGGATATTGGGGAAGGTAGTTTTAGATGCACCACCGATTTTGACGTCGTTGAAATTGACGGAGAAAATTGGTTTTGTGACGCGGGAGACGAGGTAGAAACTGAAGCGTCAAGCTTCGCTGTCTCTTATAAAACCTACAATGAGAAAAATGGATATTGGAAACTCGGGGTGGGTAGCTACCGAATTATCTATCCGGACTCACGAGTGCCTGAAAAAGATGACACAGGGATATATATCGGTTGGGGAATTCAATTAAGCGAGGTAAGGGGACGAACTGGAACATATCTTCAATTTGGTTCTATTCTCGGTGAAACATTCGGCATTGGCCTCGCCTACCAATTCAATAGCAATTAGCTACCCCCAAACTCATCACCTGATGGCGGGGCGCGGGCGGAAGATGATGTTGGAAATTACTTCCCCAACATCTTTTCCGCGTCGCGCTGCGCTTGGTTGAGGGCGTCATTGACGCTTTGGCAGGCGGCGGCGATGTGGTCGTCATCGGCGTTGTCAATATAAAGCGGATCGCCGAAAACCAATGTGCGGCTGGCGAAAGGCAGCGGCAATTTCGACTTGTCCCATGTGCCGGGCAGCGGCAATTCGGGGCTATAGCTGGCCCCGACCACCACAATGGCGGCGCCCGATTTGGCCGCCAGCTTGACCATGCCCGGGCCGGTTTCAAACACCGGTCCGGGCGGCACATCGGCCGTGGCCAGCACCATTTCGCCGTTTTTCAAATGTTTCAACATGCCCCGAAAGGCCTGCGCCCCGCGTTTTTTCGGGTTGGTTTTCTTTTTCGCGGCTTTGCCCGTGCCCGAGCCTTGAATGGCGTTAAAACCAAACGGGCGAATGATATTGGCAACCACCGCGCCATCGCGCGAGCGCGAGGTCAGCACGGTTATCGGGCTGATGAGCAGCCGCCCCATAGGGATGGCCTGAAAATTGCGCCCGTGCCAGACCAGCACAATCACCGGCTTGCCCGCCCCCTGTAGCTGCACAAACGGCCCGTCACCCGCCACGGTGACCGTGCTGGTGATTTCGCAAAACCGAATATAGCGATTGACCACCCAGCCCACAAAACGCAGCGGCCAAGAGACTTCCTCGGCGCGAAAACTATGGCCAACCACACGCGCTTCATCTTTGCGGACAAAGCGCCCGCGCTCCCAGTCAAAACGCGGCAGGTCAACATTTTTGAGGTCGATATTGCGCGGGTCAACTTTCGATAAATTGACTTTTGACAAATTGACTTTCGACAAGTCAACTTGGCGCGCCTTATCGGCCACTTTGCGGGCAGCTTTACCGGCGGCTTTTTGCACGTGCTCTGCTTGTCGGCGCACCATTAGGCACCGCCCGATTTCTGATGGGGCCTTTGATAAGGTTCCGCTCGCGCTTGCTTAAAGGTCACCAATTCTTCCGCCGCCGTAGGATGCACGGCAATGGTGGCGTCAAATTGCGCCTTGGTTGCGCCCATTGTGATGGCCACGCCAAACGCCTGAATCATCTCGCCACTATCCGGCCCGACAATATGCAGACCCAGCACTTTATCGTCGGCCCTATCGACAATCAGCTTCATCAGCGTTTTTTCCGGATTGCCGGACAGCGTGTTTTTCATCGGGCGAAAGCTGGCCGTATAAACATCAATATCATGCCCCGCCGCGCGCGCTTCTTCCTCGCCCATGCCGACCGTGCCGATGGGCGGCTGAGAAAACACCGCCGTCGGGATAATGGAATGGTCAACCGCTTGCGGATTATCGTTAAACACGGTTTCGGCAAAGGCCGCGCCCTCGCGAATGGCCACCGGCGTCAGCTGCGCCCGCTCGGTCACATCGCCGACGGCGTAAATGCTGTCTATATTGGTTTTGGAGCGCGCATCGACTTTTACTTCGCCCTTCGCGCCCAGCTCAACGCCCGCATTTTCCAGCCCCAGCGCGTCGGTCATCGGCACGCGGCCCGTCGCATACATCACCAAGCCTGTGTCTTGCGTGCTGCCATCTTGATAGGTGACGGTGAAGCCCGTCGCGGTTTTGGCAATGGCGGCGATATCGCTCTCCGTCTTAATCGCCACGCCCTTCACCTGCATCTCGGCAGCGAGGTGGTCGCGCACTTCATCATCAAAGCCGCGCAAAATCTGCTCACCGCGATAAACCAGCGTCGTGTTGACACCCAGCCCGTTAAAAATACCGGCAAACTCAACGGCAATATATCCACCGCCAACGACGATAATATCTTGCGGCAGCGTCTCAATATGAAACGCCTCATTTGACGTGATGGCGTGGTCAATGCCGTCAATTTGCGGCATGAAGGGCGTCGCCCCCACCGCCACCAAAATATATTTGGCGGTGATATCGCGCCCGTCCAGGCTGACCGTATGCGCGTCCTTCACGGTCGCGCGGCCTTGCAAAATCTCAACACCGGAGGCCTCAAGGTTTTTAATGTAAATGCTGTTCAGCCGATCAATCTCGGCATCTTTGTTTTTCACCAAAGTCGGCCAGTCAAATTTGGCATCGGCCACACTCCAACCGAAACCCGCCGCATCTTCAAATTCCTCACCGAAATGGCTGGCATAGACGAATAGTTTTTTCGGCACACAGCCGCGAATGACGCATGTGCCGCCGACGCGATATTCTTCCGCGACCGCCACTTTCGCGCCATGCGATGCGCTCATGCGCGCCGCCCGCACCCCGCCGCTGCCCGCGCCAATGACAAAAAGGTCATAATCGAAACTCATAAGCTGCCCACTTCCTCAAGGCCATTTGCGCCGGCCAATACGGCTGCTGTCGCATAGCCCAAAAACAGCCCGTGCTCAACGACGCCGGGCACATTTAAAAGCGCTTGCGCCAGACCTTCCGCATCCTGTATCGCGCCCAAGGCGCAGTCATAAATATAATGCCCGCCATCGGTAATAAAAGGGGCATCGCCGCCGGACTCTAACGGGCGCAAATTTATCGCGCCCTGATTGCCGGTCGCCGCCAGCGCATCGGCAATCGCTGCCGCCGTCGCGCCATGCGAAAACATATTGACCTCAACCGGCAGGTCAAACGCGCCCAAGCAAGCCACTTTTTTGCTGTCATCGGCAATGACAATCATCTTATCCGAGGCCGCCGCGACAATTTTCTCGCGTAATAATGCCCCGCCGCCGCCCTTAATCAGGCGCAGCGCATCATCCAATTCATCGGCCCCATCAACTGTTAAATCGAGGCGCTTCAACTCATCCAAAGGCGCGAGCGGAATGCCCAGCCCCTCGGCTTGCTGACGTGTCGCCTCCGAGGTCGGCACACAGACCACCTCCAGCCCTTCGGCTACTTGTGCGCCCAAGCCATCGACAAAATAGCGCGCCGTCGAGCCGGTGCC